>WLWD01001940.1_pt1 | contig 79296 bp, 66 predicted proteins | sample 6712731 | NCBI WGS metagenome assembly WLWD01 (sample SAMN12718690, study PRJNA576275) | sponge metagenome | isolation source: marine sponge | host: Mycale hentscheli | place: New Zealand: South Island, Marlborough, Capsize Point | collected 2014-11-01 | reverse complement strand
CTGGTCCTTGTCTTCATCTACCCCCGCGTCCCCCCCCCCACCGCACATTAATCTCTCCGCACAGTCCTTCCACACCGCGTCAATAATGATCCCGCGTCCGTGGCCCCCCCGCATCTGGTCCTTGTCTTCATTGGTCCTTGTCCTTATATGGTCCTTGTCTTCATCTGGTCCTTGTCCTCATCTGGTCATTATCCTCATCTGGTCCTTGTCCTCATCTGGTCCTTGTCTTCATCTGGTCCTTGTCCTCATCTGGTCCTTGTCCTCATCTGGTCATTGTCCTCATCTGGTCCTTGTCTTCATCTGGTCCTTGTCTTCATCTGGTCCTTGTCCTCATCTGGTCATATCCTTCATGGTCCGGGTCCTCATCTGTGTCCTTTTCTTCATCTGGTCCTTTGTCCTCATCTGGGTTCCGTCCTTGGTCCTCATCTGGGTCCTTGTCCTATACTGGTCCTTTTCTTAATCTGGTCATTGTCTCATTCGGGTCCTTGTCCTCATATGGTCATTATCCTATTGGTCCTTGTCCTCCCACTTGAGCCTGTCTTCATTATGGTCCTTGTCTCATTCTGGTCCTTGTCCTCATCTGGTCATTGTCCTTCATTGGCCTTGTTTCATCTGGTCCTTTGAGTCATTGGTTCCGTGTCCCATATGGTCCTTTCCTCATCTGGCCGCATTGTCCTCATCTGGTCCTGTTTCATCTGAGTCCTTGTCTCATTGGTACTTTACATCATCTGGTCCTTGTACTCATTGGTCATTGCATCATCTGGTCCTTGTTCTTCATCTGGTCCTTGTTCTTTCATCTGGTCCTTGTCCTAATGCGTCCTTGTCCTGCTCTGGTAATTGTCCTCATCTGAGTCCTTGTCTTCATCTGGTCCTGTATTACTGGTCCTTGTCTCTATGGTCCTTGTCCTCACTGTCCTTTGTCCTCATCTGGTCCTTGTCCTCATCGGTCATTGCTCATCTGGTCATGTCCTCATCTGGTCCTTGCTTCATAGGTCCTTGTCTTCATATGGTCCTTGTCCATCTGGTCCTTGTCCTCATATGGTCCTTGTCCTCATATGGTCATGTCCTCATCTGAGTCCTTGTCTTCATTGGTCCTTGTCTTCATCTGGTTCCTGTCCTCATAGGGTCCGTGTTTCCTCATCTGGTCCTTTGTCCTCATCTGGTCCTTGTCATCATCTGGTCCTTGTTCCTCATCTGGTCAGAGCATTGTCCTCATCTGGTCCTTGTACTCATTCGGTCCTTGTCCTATCGGTCCTTGTCTCATCGGTCCTTGTCCTCATCTGGCCTTGTCCAATTGGTCCTTGTCCTCATCTGGTCATTGTCCTCATCTGGTCCTTGTCTTCATCTGGTCCTTGTCTTCATCTGGTCCTTGTCCTCATCTGGTCCTTGTCCTCATCTGGTCATTGTCCTCATCTGGTCCTTGTCTTCATCTGGTCCTTGTCCTCATCTGGTCCTTGTCCTCATCTGGTCCTTGTCCTCATCTGGTCATTGTCCTCATCTGGTCCTTGTCTTCATCTGGTCCTTGTCTTCATCTGGTCCTTGTCCTCATCTGGTCCTTGTCTTCATCTGGTCCTTGTCCTCATCTGGTCCTTGTCCTCATCTGGTCCTTGTCCTCATCTGGTCCTTGTCCTCATCTGGTCCTTGTCCTCATCTGGTCCTTGTCCTCATCTGGTCCTTGTCCTCATCTGGTCCTTGTCTTCATCTGGTCCTTGTCGATGGCTAGGCGGGTGTAGACAACTGCACTCTCATTAGTATATGCAACATAGATTACACTTTCTGAAGTGGAACAGTAAAATGTCACACTTCCATTTTGTCCCACCCCCATGTCCTTCCACCTTATCTAGACAGCACATCCTGTCTGGAGTTACAGGATCAAGGTGTGTGTGTGCGTGCATGTGTGTGTGTGTGTGTGTAGTGATAATATATCACATGACCCACCCATTAGGGCAAGCACAAGTGTTTTACTCTACACACACACACACACACACACACACACACACACACACTATCACTATGTGTAGTGTGGCTGTTGGTTGCTAGTTATGTAAGGTTGTCCCTCACATAGTGAATGGCATTGTATGCCTTGCTCTCTCTCTCTCTCTCAGAGTAGTAGAGTACATGTTTAAAGGGAGTTTAAAGGGAGTTTCAATAATGTGACCAAGTCTGGTACCATGTATCCCTGTCCCCTCCCCCTCCATCTGGTACCATGTATCCCTGTCCCCTCCCCCTCCATCTGGTACCATGTATCCCTGTCCCCTCCCCCTCCATCTGGTACCATGTATCCCTGTCCCCTCCCCCTCCATCTGGTACCATGTATCCCTGTCCCCTCCCCCTCCATCTTGCACATATGCATTGGTTACTATTTGATAGGGATATTAGTGTTATGTTGTGCTGACAATAAGATAGCGTGTGTTGTTTAGCGTGTGTGAGAATGTGAGGTTATATTGTGCTATTAGAGACTGTCCTTGGCCAGCTGATGTGTGTGTGTGTGTTCCCTAGTCAATACTTTATTTGATGTACTTGTCTCATTGCTGCAGAGTTGGCAAGACGTCTCTGATGAATCAATATGTGAATAAGAAATTCACTTCTCAGTACAAGGCCACCATTGGTGCCGACTTCCTCACCAAGGAAGTCATGGTGGACGACAGACTTGTCACTATGCAGGTATGTGGGTGTCAGTGCCGTGCTCTGTGGAATTGCAGACTTCTATTGCTCATGAACCCTGGACACGTATGCTAGAGGGGTAGTTAGTGTCTGTCTGTCAACAGTGGGTCTCAAACACTGCAGTGGGTACTCGATGATATAAGTTCCTTTATAGGTTGTTGTTTTTTTTCAAATTATTTTCCAGGAAAGGCAAGTCATCATTATCATGTAGGCTACGAGTGAAACCCTGTAATCACACTAATCTAATTTCACTCTGTGAGCTGATGTTCTTTCTCATTTGATGGTACAGTTAAGTCTTGCAGAGCAGAAGGTTTAACTTGCAATCCTTGATTCAAGTTTGACCTTTATATGCACAATTAAAGAAAGTTTTTATTGTTTACAACCAAGTCTTGTAATTGGATTTTCAATTTCACTATACCCAGGTGTGAAATATACCCCACAAAAAAAAAAAAAACCTGCCAATTTTCTGTAACCGAGTGTTTGAGTTACTGGAAGAGATAGTCAGACTCCAGGTGGGGAAAGTCTTTAGCTTTTCTACTTCACTTTACAAAATATAATTTAAAATTAAAAAAATCTTTATATTAATATATGTGAGTGGGTCTAGGAAAAGGGACCTTATGGCACAAACCAAAAAAATTGACTTTCTTATGGTAATAAAAAGCTACAATTTATCTCAACTTAGTGCTAAAATACTGGAGGGTAAAACCTTCGACGCGCAGAGAAACTGGCAGTTGAACTGGGCTGTATTCAGCGAAGCAATTGAACTAGAAATCGAGAAAACATAAATTGAATTTCCACTTCCGGTATAATTAATGTTTCCGTATACTTAACGGCGTACTCCGCATACACAATTAAATCGTGCAGCTGCTTTTTAACGGCGACTAACGAAGTTTGCGTAGAGTTCTTTTTAGCTTTCAGAGCATCTCACATCCTATCTTGTCGGAATCCTTGGCTACTCTACTCGATGTAGCGGTAAACTTTCAGCCAGAGGTAAGCTGTGGAGTGCATGCAATAATCTCAAAGCTATGCCTTTTTTTTTGTTTTTTGCTGCTTGTTTGAAACTCCGCCCATTCTCCGTTTATTGTACTTCGAGAACGAGAGAGAATAAAAAGTAGCTTGTCTTCCACGGCACGCTTGGGGTCTTTTAAGTTGTTTTGACAATTGAAATTTGGCATAGACGTAGAGTAAGGGTCACTAAGACTAATTCTGCAAAAAACAAAAATAGGAGAAAGAAATAATTTTTCCGATGACTTACTTCTGGAGCCTATATCTCAATATCAAAAAGAACCTTTTTTTGTGTGTTGATTTTAATCAAAATGAGCAAAACATTTGCTAACTACTGAATGTGGTGAACTGTGCGTGTGTGTGTGTGTTAGACTGGAACTACAGTACATACACAACTTAACCAAATGCAGTGGGTGTGGATATCTCAGGTGGTGGTAGTGTGTATTATTTGGAGTTGTGTAGCTGTCACATGTAGCATGTCCAGTAGATGTGTTGTTATTCATGATGACTTATTCACAAGTACTTGTTGCTGAACGTGAATACACTTAGGTAAGCACAGGTATGTATGTTTGTGTGTGTGTACACATGTGTTGGTGAATCTGCTACTGGCTGCAGCTGGAGTGAAGGGACACTGGGTCTGTGGCTTTCATTTTCACTATGTACTAGACAGCAAGGTGTGGGGGTGTGAGTGGGTACAGGGTTGTCATCAGGAGAGAATAGGAGGGGATGGTGCAGGTGTGGTTGCCATGGTAACAGAGGTGAGGCCTCTAACCCAGCCACAGCAGCTAGTCAACTCGGTCTTAATGGCGCGTGCTACTGATGGTCCTTTGGGTAAGACTAGCATTCATTCAGTTCTGCTACACTTTAAACTCGACTGCGCATTGCTCTGTGCTCTTCCATTGGTGCTGGTGCACTTTTCTAAAGGACCTACGTATGTGCAGTGAGCATATCTTTAGCTTTACTTTGTGACCTTGTGATCAAGAAACACAGCCATACTTTTCTTAGCTTTACTTTGTGATCTATTATTACTGCCTTGGCTGTACTTCCTAACCTGGTCTATTCCCGTCTTCTTGCTCATCATGTTGGCATGGTGTCCAGCATCTTGTGGTTGGTGTGAAGTGTCACACACACTGTCTGGCCTTGTAATGACACTGTTCTAGGAAATGAACATTTTTTAAGTGTGGAGATATCGCTGATCTTAATGTTGAGTTTGCTAATGGTCTGGTAACCAGTGGACTACCTGTTACCTGTGGACCACTTCTCATGACCTGTTTTATAGTAGCTGGCCTGAGATAACCTGCATTGTTGTGTGTGTGTGTGTGTGTGTGTGAAAGAGAGAGGGGGGGGAGACTCCATGTGTACAGTTATTTCAGTTTGTTATGATCTGTGAGTGATCACACGACACATGCCAATGGAGTGACCTGTCACACATGCCAATGGAGTGACCTGTCACACATGCCAATGGAGTGACCTGTCACACATGTGGTGACCACTTCCCCAATTTGAAGCATTGTCAGGACTGTGGTTACTTGGTGTGTGTGTGTGTGTGTGTATGTGTGCAGGGTTTCATACACACTACACATAGAAGCCTCTAATTTTGTTGTTTTACTACGATTGAATGATCAGAATAACATAATGAAAATTATATTCTGTTAGTTTGTTAAAAGATTTCAACACTCCTTCAAAATCAGTATTTCCAGTTCTGGCCCTTCAACAGCAATTCTAATAGTTTGTTAAATTTTCATTAGATAATTTGTTTCATAGTCATGGCTTCAACATTTTCATGTGAAGTGAACGATCCTGTGTGTGTGTGTGTGTAGATATGGGACACTGCAGGCCAGGAGCGGTTCCAGAGTTTGGGTGTGGCCTTCTACAGAGGAGCAGATTGCTGTGTGTTGGTGTTTGATGTGACTAATGGTAACTCCTTCAAGACCCTGGACAGCTGGAGGGACGAGTTCCTCATTCAGGCTAGTCCAAGGGACCCTGAAAATTTCCCATTTGTCGTCCTAGGCAACAAGGTTGACTTGGAAAACAGACAAGTAAGAAAGTGATTGGCTACATCCAGTTAGGGGTGTGTGTAGGGACAAAGGTGACGGAGGTGTTACATGGTCCACTATGTGAAGCAAGGGTGGAGGGTGTGGCACATGGTGTGCATAGAGTTTTATATTGGTAAGTGTTGGTATATCAAAGTGTATTCTGTGATTGGTAGCGTAGCAATGTAAAAGTGGACTGTTATTATCAAATTCCTTAGCACATGTCACTAAATTTGAATAGTCAAAAGTATATTATTTCTCTGCTTTCTTTCAGCTGATTGCCAATCTACTTGTCTTGGGGGGTCAGTATGGAACAAGCAGGTTGGGCTATAATTAGAATTGTACATTGTGTTGTTCCAGATTCCTCAGCGAAGAGCACAAAGTTGGTGCGAATCTAAAAATAATATCCCATATTTTGAGACGAGTGCCAAAGAAGCTATAAATGTGGAAAATGCATTCCAGAAGATTGCTAGAGATGCTTTGGCCAAGGAAAATGAAGAAATCTACAAGCCTAACGTCAGCACGGTACCAGATATCCGGCTGGACGCAACTGCTCAGAACAGAAAGAAGGGGTGTTGCTGAACAAGAACATTCTGTGATATATTTGTGTTTCACTGTCTGTGGGGTCCACTGGACCGGTTTCTTCTTTGTGTTTGTATAGGTATGTAATCTCTACACAAACTCCATTCGCTTTTACTTTTGCTTGTGTAAGTAAATGAATTATATTTTCTGTATCACGTTTTTTTTCTTGCATGCAATATCTGTACTGTTCACACTTACACACACGCCACAGGACTAAGTGATACTATTTTATGAAACTAGCCGGTATTTAATGAAGTGATCTTAATTAATGCACATCATGTTTCCTTGTTTTAACAGTTGTGACTGCTTTGTGCTGTTGTTTCAAATATTAATCGTATCAATTGTCCGGTTATTGGAGGAGACGCAGGTAGGGTGGACTGGTGGGTGTGGCAAACATTTCAACATTTATGGACAAACTGATAAAAAAAATATAAATTCTACTATCTAAGTTGAGGTGGAAGAACTCTGTGGTCAGCCAGCACACTGCTGTGAGGTCTAAAGCTAGCAGGCCCAATAGCTAGAGTGGGATCTAGCCCTAGAGACTGACTAGAAGGTCGCTGGTATGGATGGGGACGATCATACACTTGGCTACTTATGTTGGATGTTCTTAGTCCTCTGGAATAGCTAGAGTTTTCTCTGGAGTCGGAATGATGGGTGGGTCTTGGGAATGATGGAGGTGGGTGGGGCTGGTATGTGTTGTCTGATCCGTTCACATTGGGATTGATCAGGGGCAGTGGGGGTGTCGGCAGAGGAAGTGGATCATTCGTGTGGTGATTATTTCCATTCCAATTCCCTGTTCCAGAAGCATGTGTGGTCATATTGTTTCTCCCATTGCTAGGAGACAGTCCAGTTGCCATGGGTGCTCTACCATTACCAGTTGGCTGCTGTGTTGCTAGTGGCCCATGCTCACTAGATCGATCACTTGGCCCTCCTCCAGGTTGTGGGGACTTCTTCTGTTGTTGTTTGGGAAGGAAGTCTTGGTCATGGGAACTCATATCTGGCATCTCTGAATACAGCATCGTGAACCTGGGGGCACACATTACAAACACACACGCCATACAGTTAGTGCATAACAACACTGCCACGCCCTCACAGAGTGGGCTATTCCCTGTCACGGGTGTAACTGATGGTGCGGTGACTAACTTACTCTCCTATCTTCTCCAGCTTGCCATACTTGCCACTGTACAAGACCATTGTGCCCTTCCACAACGAAGTATACCTAATACAAACATTTAAATGTAATAGGAGTTAGAGGACTATTAATAAGTAGTGACCCTTTGATTAGTCGAAGAATGTCTCCAGCCTCGATAGCGGCTGCTTGTTCATTCCACACTGAGAAGCATATAGACCCAGACTTATCTGCCACTCGACACTTCCTCACAGTGCTGCCATCTTTAGTGCGATTGGTAGACCCTAAAAAAAATAATAATATCCTCACTAACACAAGACTACAGGAGTCCCCAAAGAGAAAACTAGTTGGTCACGTGTAACCCCCTTTTTAGTACCCAGCTTATTAAATTTTTTTTGTAAGACTCGTCTGGGCTTAAACAAGCTTATCCATGGGGCATTGCTTATTGGAATTGCCACAAACTAACCCTTGTCTATAACAATGAATTGGCAGGTTACATTTTTCGTCCCTGGTCTCAATTCTTTGAGTAAAGTTACGCTTCTACTAAACTTATCGTCAAGAACCGCCATCTTACGTTCGCCTAGACTACATATAAAAAAAATGAAATCGTGGAGTTGAGTGCAAAGCGTCTTTAGCACTAAACTCTCCCCAAGTATTTTCGTATTCTAAAAGATAACAACGAAAGTGGTCCGGATATCTATGGGCGCGTCCTCATTTATTCTAGTTACGTCACAGATGGCTCAATCAATGAGCATGCGCAAAAGGTCACATTTTGGTGGTTAGGCGTGGGAGGCGAACTACTCCAACCCAGCGGTAGGGTAAGGGGTCTTCTGCCTTACGCCTTACCATGTACTAGCTCTTTGTGCCACAGCTTTTTGGCTCATGGCTTAAATTTTGTTTGCAAACCAATAAAAAATACCACAGTATATCAGACTAGCTACAGAATGCAGTCAGTATTGCAGTTTTCATTATGATTGCAAATCATATAATTTATAGTCTTTTGTTATTTGACTTTAGCTAGCTATCTGCTGTCTATAGCCACCTAGTTCACAGTTTACTACTAAGAAACATGCAAACTGAGCAAAGGCAAAAATTGATGATGAAAATGAAATTGATTATAAACTTTCTCTGGAGAAGTATCCAAAGAATGTTGAAGAATGCACTGCACGTCTATTCATTCTGTAAATTTAGATCTGTATATAATATTTTGAATAAACATTTGACATTGTTTATAGCTAACTCTTGTGCAGTAGGGAATTCACACAGAAGTCCCATTCAGAATCCTGCATACAGGCTTGCTGATGGCAGTTCACTGCATATACAGGCTTGCTGATGGCAGTTCACTGCATGGCTCGCTGATGGCAGTTCACTGCATACAGGCTTGCTGATGGCAGTTCACTGCATATACAGGCTTGCTAATGGCAGTTCACTGCATCCAGGCTCGCTGATGGTAGTTCACTGCACACAGGCTTGCTGATGGCAGTTCACTGCATACAGGCTTGCTGATGGGAGTTCACTGCATACAGGCTTGCTGATGGCAGTTCACTGCATATACAGGCTTGCTGATGGCAGTTCACTGCACACAGGCTCGCTGATGGCAGTTCACTGCACACAGGCTTGCTGATGGCAGTTCACTGCACTGCACACAGGCTTGCTGATGGCAGTTCACTGCATACAGGCTTGCTGTGGCAGTTTCACTCATATACAGGAGGCTTGGCTGATGGCATTTCACTGCACCACAGGCGCGCGATGGCATTCACACTGCACACAGGCTTGCTGATGGCAGTTCACTGCATATACAGGCTTTGCTGATGGCAGTTCACTGCATATACAGGCTTGCTGATGGCAGTTCACTGCACACAGGCTCGCTGATGGCAGTTCACTGCACACAGGCTTGCTGATGGCAGTTCACTGCATACAGGCTTGCTGATGGCAGTTCACTGCATACAGGCTTGCTGATGGCAGTTCACTGCATATACAAGCTTGCTGATGGCAGTTCACTGCACACAGGCTCGCTGATGGCAGTTCACTGCACACAGGCTTGCTGATGGCAGTTCACTGCATACAGGCTTGCTGATGGCAGTTCACTGCACACAGGCTCGCTGATGGCAGTTCACTGCACACAGGCTTGCTGATGGCAGTTCACTGCATACAGGCTTGCTGATGGCAGTTCACTGCATATACAGGCTTGCTGATGGCAGTTCACTGCATACAGGCTTGCTGATGGCAGTTCACTGCATATACAGGCTTGCTGATGGCAGTTCACTGCACACAGGCTCGCTGATGGCAGTTCACTGCACACAGGCTTGCTGATGGCAGTTCACTGCATACAGGCTTGCTGATGGCAGTTCACTGCATATACAGGCTTGCTGATGGCAGTTCACTGCACACAGGCTCGCTGATGGCAGTTCACTGCACACAGGCTCGCTGATGGCAGTTCACTGCATCCAGGCTTTGCTGATGGCAGTTCACTGCATACAGGCTCGCTGATGGCAGTTCACTGCACACAGGCTCGCTGATGGCAGTTCACTGTATCCAGGCTTGCTGATGGCAGTTCACTGCATACAGGCTTGCTGATGGCAGTTCACTGCATATACAGGCTTGCTGATGGCAGTTCACTGCACACAGGCTCGCTGATGGCAGTTCACTGCATACAGGCTTTGCTGATGGCAGTTCACTGCATACAGGCTTGCTGATGGCAGTTCACTGCATACAGGCTCGCTGATGGCAGTTCACTGCATACAGGCTCGCTGATGGCAGTTCACTGCATAATACAGGCTTGCTGATGGCAGTTCACTGCATACAGGCTCGCTGATGGCAGTTCACTGCATATACAGGCTTGCTGATGGCAGTTCACTGCACACAGGCTCGCTGATGGCAGTTCACTGCATATACAGGCTTGCTGATCGCAGTTCACTGCATACAGGCTCGCTGATGGCAGTTCACTGCATACAGGCTTGCTGATGGTAGTTCACTGCACACAGGCTCGCTGATGGCAGTTCACTGCATACAGGCTTTGCTGATGGCAGTTCACTGCATCCAGGCTTGCTGACAATATTTAAACTGATAGATATTGCGAAGAAATTCATAGAAAGGAATATAGAAGAAAGAATTTTTTCATGCAATGAAATTGAACTAAATGTATTAAATTTTTTATATCACCTCATTTTCAATCCAATTTTCACTAAACTTTTAAACTTTTCTTTAGCATTTTTGTTTTATTTTTTCCCATGGAAAATTAAAATGATTTTATGAAAGTAAATGGGTGTGTGGTATATAGTGCCCCACCCCCTGCAGTCCTCCTCCCACTCCCAAATGCCTGAGTTATTGAGTTTTGAGCATCTTAGATACTTGTATCAACTTGGTAAATTTACTGTCTTCAGTATTATTCACAAGTGAGCGAGACGATGAATTAATAACAAAAAGCAAATGGCTTTCCATGTATTTTATTTGGACACTATAATTAGTGCACAAGCTAGATCAAGCACAGTGGCAGAGATACTGGGGGGGCAGGGGGGGCGATCGCCCCCCCACTCTTTCATTAGAGAGGGCACAGCCCCCCACTTTTACACTACAAAGAGCAGAGGCCCTATTTTATATTAGGAGAGTGATAGCCAAGTTTGCTGAGTTTTTCTGGTCAGCTTCCTCTCAAGGACCAGTTAAAGAACCAGCAATTGAATCCGTTGAACCAGCAGTCCAATCTGTTGAAGAACCAGTACTTTTTGTGACAGTCTAGCTAAGGAACTAAATTTATAATTTTCAAGCACACTATAATTCATATATTTTCAGCTGGTACTCCTGATTCATTGTCATTTTTATAAACTTTTTTGTTCTTTATTTTTGTCACGATCCAATTACTTTTATTAGGCTCATAAATTTTTTGCATCTTCAAAACGCACAGTTTTGATTTCCTAAGCAATTTCTTTATTATGCCCCAGTTATTTTCTGCCCCCCCACTTTTGAAGTGGTGTTTCTGCCACTGAAGCAGCACTTGCAGTGAAGCAGATAATGAGGCCTTTCTTCAGAGAACTATCCGTTGATTAACTTTATTTTGGAAAAGTTGTACTACAATCATCCATCCCTCAAACTTGGAGAGAGCTATTTACTAAACACCCTAGGTTTTGTGTTCCTCATAATATGAAATGAAAGTATAGTACAAAACAATGAATTACTTTACCTGTCACAAATAAGCAACACAAGGTAAGCTCATGTGACACATGCAGAAACACAAGGTAAGCTCATGTGACATATGCAGAAACACAAGGTAAGCTCATGTGACACATGCAGCCACACAAGGTAAGCTCATGTGACACATGCAGCCACACAAGGTAAGCTCATGTGACGCATGCAGAAACACAAGGTAAGCTCATGTGACACATGCAGCCACACAAGGTAAGCTCATGTGATGCATGCAGAAACACAAGGTAAGCTCATGTGATGCATGCAGAAACACAAGGTAAGCTCATGTGACACATGCAGAAACACAAGGTAAGCTCATGTGACACATGCAGAAACACAAGGTAAGCTCATGTGATGCATGCAGAAACACAAGGTAAGCTCATGTGACACATGCAGAAACACAAGGTAAGCTCATGTGATGCATGCAGAAACACAAGGTAAGCTCATGTGACACATGCAGCCACACAAGGTAAGCTCATGTGACACATGCAGAAACACAAGGTAAGCTCATGTGATGCATGCAGAAATACAAGGTAAGCTCATGTGACGCATGCAGAAACACAAGGTAAGCTCATGTGACACATGCAGAAACACAAGGTAAGCTCATGTGATGCATGCAGAAACACAAGGCAAGCTCATGTGACACATGCAGCCACACAAGGTAAGCTCATGTGACACATGCAGAAACACAAGGTAAGCTCATGTGACACATGCAGAAACACAAGGTAAGCTCATGTGACACATGCAGCCACACAAGGTAAGCTCATGTGACACATACAGCCACACAAGGTAAGCTCATGTGACACATACAGCCACACAAGGTAAGCTCATGTGACATATGCAGAAACACAAGGTAAGCTCATGTGACACATGCAGAAACACAAGGTAAGCTCATGTGATGCATGCAGAAACACAAGGTAAGCTCATGTGACACATGCAGAAACACAAGGTAAGCTCATGTGACACATGCAGCCACACAAGGTAAGCTCATGTGACACATGCAGCCACACAAGGTAAGCTCATGTGACACATGCAGCCACACAAGGTAAGCTCATGTGACACATGCAGCCACACAAGGTAAGCTCATGTGACACATGCAGAAACACAAGGTAAGCTCATGTGACACATGCAGAAACACAAGGTAAGCTCATGTGATGCATGCAGAAACACAAGGTAAGCTCATGTGACACATGCAGAAACACAAGGTAAGCTCATGTGATGCATGCAGAAACACAAGGTAAGCTCATGTGATGCATGCAGAAACACAAGGTAAGCTCATGTGATGCATGCAGAAACACAAGGTAAGCTCATGTGACACATGCAGAAACACAATGTAAGCTCATGTGATGCATGCTATCTTTATCAATACTGTAACATCACAAGCAACATCGCAACACAAGGTAAGCTCATGTGATGCATGCTATCTTTATCAATACTGTAACACAACAAACTCTGAAATTGAAACACATTGCTTAGAACAGAGTGGAGTTTGACCAGACGACTTTCCCTGTGTTCTTAGTGGTATCCCAAGTTACGTAAGTGCCAGACTTGAAATGTCTCTCCCACATGTCTTTGTTCTTCACTGCAGGACCTAGAGGGTCTCCTAGAGGCTTGTCAAACTGGTCATCCCACCCATTGCATCCCAGGAAGGCTCCTTTCTCTACGGCTAATAGAAACTTAACAATCTCTTCTGTACTGCAAGAAGACTTTGTGCTGGTACAGTCGCCATTGATAAGGTCTCTAGTCTGAATGTGGGCATAAGTGTAATTCTTGAGAGCATTTTGAATCTCATTCACAAGACTAGAAGGATTATTAGACTTCATGTGTCCCATGTAGGTAGTGTTGAAGAAGACAACTCCAGTAGGTCCAAAGGTTTCGTGAAGGATGTCCAACACTTTCTGCTTGCCAGTGTTGTAGTTGCTGGCACTTTCTTGTGAGATAATACCACAAGAAACATTCCAAGTGTCTTTTCCAGTCCCCCATTCACAGATCTGCCAAAAGTTTCCTGTATCATTAAAAATGGAGAATATTTGATGTTTATCGTCAAACAGACCATCGACATAGCCAGTGTCTGTTAAGTTCTTGACAAATCCAGTCCACAGATCACGTCCAACCTGCTGACTGAAATCAAACACATTTATGTTGGGCATGCCATTGTCATTCTTGAAGGCTACAAGGTTGCCCTTGATATCCACCATGTCTGCCTTGGCCTCTTGGAACTTGCCATGAAGTGAGAGGAAGGGGAAATCGTACAGAGTGTTGAGGTAGAAGACAGCAGCCAGTTTAGGATTGGCCATCTTGGCTCTCTTGATGGTGTTCATCTGGTAGTTGTCAGCCCCACATGATGGCTGGCAAGGAATGGGTGGAGTCTTAGTGAGGTTGGCATAGCACTCATACCAGCATGGCCCCTCCCACTTCTCTATGACGATGAGTCTCATTTTAGCCAGCATTTCAATGTTTTCTTGTGACCTCTCCTTGCAGTTGACTCCTCCAAAATAGCTAATAGGAATTGTATCCAAGGAGGTATCAGGAGGCACAATGGCTGACACTATATACAGGAGTCCACAAGCCACACCAAGAAAGTTCACTAGAGCCATCCTTGACTAGCTAGCTTGTTATTCCTGTGGATGAGACTGTGCATTCAGTGGAGGTAATCACATGACTTCATGTCCAGCATGAATAAAATTAGTCAAGGCAATGAATAATTGTAGTTCTCTCTCGTGGAGTAGCTATAGCTGTGGTTTATGCCATATTGGTAAAAAGCTCACTGGATGATCACCAACTTTTTTTAAGGCAGCTATTCTAGTCTGCAAACACATCTTCTTAATTATGCACTAATAATATATACCAAACTCGTGACACTGTCTAGCAATAAAACAGCTAAACTTATTAGCTACCCGAGTATAACTGGTGAATTTATAGGCTAGTTGAAGTGATCACATGATCTTAATTGAGTCAAGACTGGGAATTAGCTACTTGTAGATGCATTGCCGACATGGTGTACAAAGGGATGCAATGAGCAGGATGATAATTTGACAAGCCTCTAGGAGATCCTGGTCCTATGGAGAAGAACAAAGATAGATATGTGGGAGAGACATTTCAAATCTGGCACTTATGTAACCTGGGCTCTGGTCAAACTCCACTCTGTTCTTAGCAATTTGCATTTGTGTAGTAGCTATTTGCATGAATTGTACAAGTACTAGTATCAGAGTTAGACTCATTACATCACATAACTAATACCAAGGTACAGATTTAAGGATAATTGGTTGATTTTTTATAGCTACTGCCATGCTTATGTAACCTTAAATAAGAAGATGAACAATATTCAATTTAGAGCACACCAGCAACTGAGATTTTATGCTTATCACATGTGGTGAGCTGTTTATACAGCATAGAGGGTAGAATAAAGCTAATGTGACACTGACTGTATGCTAAACACCCTGCTATATATGATTATCTGTAAGGGTCCACGTGTTCATTCACATGTGCCTATATCTAAGAATAATGTTGAGACTTGTGAACAATTAATCCATTACTCGTACTTATTGGTTGTAATATAATTCTTATCTGGTAAAGCATCATCATTTTCACGACCTACTTGTTCATTGCCTTTTGTATAATTATAAATGAAACATGGAACTTGTGTGTGTGTGTGTGCATGTGTGTGTGTGTGTGTGTGCGTGCGTGTGTGCGTGCGTGCGTTTGTGTGTGTGTGTGCATGCGTGTGTTGTGTGAGTGTGGGACATCCACTTGAATCAGAGAGACGGCCCAACAAATAACATGAATTATAAAGTGTGTGGTAATGTTTTTCAAATTAGTAGGCAGCAATAAGTTTTATGAAAGATTCAAATTGCTATTCTATTTATTCCCAAATGTCCGTTCTTTATTGATACAATAAAATCTTCTATGAATGTATAATAATTTCTAGTAGCTGTTCTACATGTCCTGAGCTACCTGACATATAAATCGACTCTCGTCACTGCTATGTTTTCATTAGCTATGCCAGCATTGGTACATATTCTAGCTTCCAATGGATCCGTAGTTGGACTTGGAAGATTAGTACAAAACCACGGAGGATTATTAAAGCTACAACATGAGCTACTTGCACCACATCCGTCTCCATCCCAAACAGGATCTTCATTATAGTACCTCGGTGTAGCTCCTGGCCCTTCGCTACCTGTGTCACAGAAATAATTCTCTCCTACGTAAGGCAGTATTGAAAGGGGCCAAGTGTTGCTAGGATAGGCACATGGGCAAGTCACTCGAGCTATGATCTCATTTTCTGAGAGAGCAGCTGCAAATGACCAAATGTGTGTCCTTGAACCACTGCTGCCATGTGTCAAGGATACTCCGTCTATATAGCCTCCATCCAAACCTAAATTATTTCTAAAATAGTTGTCAAAGGCTTCCAAGCTGCCAAAAGATATCGCAATGATTCTTCCACATACTTGAGAATACGATTGTGATGTAGGAAATGAGGCAGAACTGCAACCACTCCTTACTTTGCCACATCCACTCTCTGAATCAAATACTAGCCGCTGCCAACTACCGGGGCATGCTTGTTTAGTATCACTTAGGTTAAGATCTGCCACCTTGGTCCAGCCACCACTCCCACAGCTGCATGGAGGTCCATATAGATCAGTGAGTGCAGGGTTGATGGATTCTTTGATGTGGTCTGTAAGTGTGCTCATTAGACCTTCCACAGCATCACTGAATTCAACTTCATCACACTGATCCATAACTCGAGACAACTCAGGAACTTCAGCCAAAATACTCATAATAAATATGAAGTGATAGAAAGCAGAGAAAGTAGTTTTCGAATACATAATTAGAATGCCTCTTAAAAAGTTGCAGGTGATAGAAAGTCAGTTTGTTACTAACTGTATCTGCTTTGTGTATTGTGGAAGCTATTTATAATAAACCTCACAGCTAACTTAGTTTGACTGTATATTGAACTGTAATACTAATTGGATGTAGCAGTGTACCCAGTAATGTAGTAGTTCAATTAGGAACAAGTAAACAGTTCAAATATATACTTGTACGTAGCAATGTTTGCTATACCTAATTAAGAATTGCGCGAGTTGGTGAATGTACATTTACATGTCATATAAGTTTGTGTGTGCACATGTGAATTTCAAATTGTGCGGGTTATTTTTAGAACTTTGTGCATGCACTGTAGTTATGCATTGTTGGTGATCGCACGACTTTTTCTCTCTTGTGCTTTGTATGTCATAATGTTGTTGATTACTCAATTAAACTCCATCTGCTGCGTCTGTTGCATTGAGTTTCCGACAAGTGTGGGTTGGGTTTTGGGCAGTGCATTCTAACAGGTCATGTTCCCAGGCACAAAGGTCTGAATTCAGTTAGCAGAACAATGGCAGAAGGAACGACTGACAATCGCTCCATTGAAAGGTTCCAATTATCCCAGCTGAACAGTGCAATGTAAAATAATGGTCCTCATGAGAGAAGGCCTGAGGAGAATTGTTGCTGGGGAAGAAGCTAATTGTTCCATAAATTTATTATTCCTTTCAGTTATGTCCATCGGGACCACCAGTTCTTCTCTTCTTAACCTATGAATCTGAAGACAACTGATATGCCATAATGACAGCATGTAATTAAATACCAACTGAGTTCTGTGTTTGGTAGCTAGCTGGCCATTGTGATTAGCAGCTTGTTTTAATTTAAATGAATTCACCAATCAATATCCTGAGGTTTAATGCTTAAATGGTGATACACATACATGGTGTAATATATATATCTACATGAGGTGTGCCCTCCCCCCCTCCCCAAGCAATGAATCTGGGGGGCCAGTGTCCCCTCGGCCCCCCACTTCCATCATTCCATGATTTAGCCTAAAACGTGATCAGTGTGTCCAAAGCAACAGATGCTGGAAAATCTGTTCTCTGTAAGGGTGGCAATACACACGCACGTACTTGGTTGCTGTGGTAAAATTATACTGTTTTATTGAGTGAGTGTTCATTTTACAGCTAGTATTGACTGTCACAGAAGGAGCTTGTTTAAGATCTGACTTGGAGGCCCTACAAGAACTGTTGCAGTTCAATGGCTAATTTTTTTGTAGGATGATAGAAAAGTGAATTATGTAGAGTATAAACTATAGCTATGCTCTTACCTTATTAGCTTTTATTTTGGACACAAATACATGTAGTTAGAATGCTTCAGAACAAAAATCGTTCTATAGTCAGGCGTGGTGGGATCTATATGGGTACCAAATTTAAGCACCCCAAACAACTCCATGCTGGAGTTTTTGGGCCAGTAAGGCTGCATGTAGTGTTAGCCTGCTTTGCTTTTTACCATGGAATTCTGGCTAAGTAGCAGGATATAATTCATACTTGCAATACATTATTGCACAGCCTATAGTCAGAGCAGCTGACAGCCATTGTCAGCACCTAATAGCTGCCTGTCTTCCTGGTTCTATTTTTTAGGGAGTAGCTCCAAAGCCAGTTGTTGCTACCAGCAGCTGCATCCAGTGCATTGCTAGATGTACTGCCACCCTTAGGATGCAATGGTGTGAATTTTTTCTACATATGTGGTGAAGTGACTGCTGTTGTGTTCTGAAGGAAGTCTATATGGCTTTGCGCAAGAAACCCCAAGGAAGTGCAGGTTTGGTTGTTGTTGTTGTTGTTGTTTTTCAGGACAAGGACCTTATCCTGAACCAGAAGAGCTGGAACTCAACCTACCCACAGGATGTAGCACAGAACTGATCACTTAGGAAATTGTATTCAAACATGCCAAGTATGCACACACTGTGGTGACCCTTTACCATATCATAAGCAGAATGTTATTCATGGCCAACATATTATACCCACTGGTGGTATCATTGCACATCATCAAATAAATGTGTTGTAAATATAATGTTCTTATTCGAAGTTGAAAGTGATTGAATAAAGTGAATTAGTAAAAGAGAGGTCATTACGGATAGCTCGCTAGCAAGTTCCAGTTTGTGGCCGGCATTCTGCAGTGATTCTTTGTAAGACAGTTTCCTGGTCCTTCAATCCTTATCAATTGACTGACCTTTACCAGCTCAGGATTTGACAGACCCTGAACAGATTAAAAGTTGGAGTGAGAAGAGGCTCTGGCACTGACGACTAGAACATCTAAATAAACAGAGCATGAAGAAATTGGTAGACAAGAATCTGGTTCTGTCGGTTGAGCTTTGATATTTATGGAGAAGTTGGAATCTGTGAGGAATGCAAAGTCACTATCATGCAGAGTGAGACAGTCAGTAGTTCACAGCCACTATCATGCAGAGTGAGACAGTCAGTAGTTCACAGCCACTATCATGCAGAGTGAGACAGTCAGTAGTTCACAGCCACTATCATGCAGAGTGAGACAGTCAGTAGTTCACAGTCACTATCATGCAGAGTGAGACAGTCAGTAGTTCACAGCCACTATCATGCAGAGTGAGACAGTCAGTAGTTCACAGCCACTATCATGCAGAGTGAGACAGTCAGTAGTTCACAGCCACTATCATGCAGAGTGAGACAGTCAGTAGTTCACAGCCACTATCATGCAGAGTGAGACAGTCAGTAGTTCACAGCCACTATCATGCAGAGTGAGACAGTCAGTAGTTCACAGTCACTATCATGCAGAGTGAGACAGTCAGTAGTTCACAGCCACTATCATGCAGAGTGAGACAGTCAGTAGTTCACAGCCATTGGGGAGTTTGTCACTCTGGGATGATGGGGCAGAAGTCCCAAGGAGGAGCAGAATTTTTTTATTTTAGTTTTGTAGCTAGATGACTACTCACTACACCTGGGCATACCCTCTAGATAAAAGCTTCCACACATTCAAGATTGCATAGCATTCCCTATTGAACTTTTACTGATCTCTGATTGGAGCTAATGTAACCGGGATCCCTGCACTAGGCCAGACATCGCATTCCCTATTGGAACTGTACTGTCTCTGATTGGAGCTAATGTACCTGGCTACCTGCCTATGCCAACATAGCAACCTCCTATTGGAACTGTACTGATCTCTGATTGGGAGCTAATGTAACCTGGCTACCTGCCCTAGGCCAGACATAGCATTCCCTATTGGAACTGTACTGATCTCTGATTGGGAGCTAATGTACCTGGCTACCTGCACTAGGCCAGACATAGCATTCCCTATTGGAACTGTACTGATCTCTGATTGGGAGCTAATGTACCGGGCTACCTGCACTAGGCCAGACATAGCATTCCCTATTGGAACTGTACTGATCTCTGATTGGGAGCTAATGTACCGGGCTACCTGCACTAGGCCAGACATAGCATTTCCTATTAGAACTGTACTGATTTCTGATTGGGAGCTAATGTACCTGGCTACCTGCACTAGGCCAGACATAGCATTCCCTATTGGAACTGTACTGATCTCTGATTGGGAGCTAATGTACCTGGCTACCTGCACTAGGCCAGACATAGCATTCCCTATTGGAACTGTACTAATCTCTGATTGGGAGCTAATGTACCTGGCTACCTGCACTAGGCCAGACATATAGCATTCCCTATTAGAACTGTACTGATCTCTGATTGGGAGCTAATGTACCTGGCTACCTGCACTAGGCCAGACATATAGTATTCCCTATTGGAACTTTGGCCACATTCTCGAGCAACTCATTGGAATGGAGCAGAGTGTGTGTTGAAATATTTGCAAGAAACCACCAATTAAGGTGAAGTGATGACCTGAAGGGACTGATAGCTTACTCAGAAACCTACAGCAGCAGATGATGTTGGAAATAGGAAGTCTACCTTGGATTATATGTTTGACATTGCAGGTGCCCCTGAGTCATGGAGGAGTGGGAGATAAGACACTGTGGCAGGTGCACCTGAGTCATGGAGGAGTGGGAGACAAGACACTGTGGCAGGTGCACCTGAGTCATGGAGGAGTAGGAGACAAGACACTGTGGCAGGTGCACCTGAGTCATGGAGGAGTGGGAGACAAGACACTGTGGCAGGTGCACCTGAGTCATGGAGGAGTGGGAGACAAGACACTGTGGCAGGTGCACCTGAGTCATGGAGGAGTGGGAGACAAGACACTGTGGCAGGTGCACCTGAGTCATGGAGGAGTGGGAGATAAGACACTGTGGCAGGTGTACCTGAGTCATGGAGGAGTGGGAGACAAGACACTGTGGCAGGTGCACCTGAGTCATGGAGGAGTGGGAGACAAGACACTGTGGCAGGTGCACCTGAGTCATGGAGGAGTGGGAGATAAGACACTGTGACAGGTGCACCTGAGTCATGGAGGAGTGGGAGACAAGACACTGTGGCAGGTGCACCTGAGTCATGGAGGAGTGGGAGATAAGACACTGTGGCAGGTGCACCTGAGTCATGGAGGAGTGGGAGACAAGACACTGTGGCAGGTGCACCTGAGTCATGGAGGAGTGGGAGACAAGACACTGTGGCAGGTGCACCTGAGTCATGGAGGAGTGGGAGATAAGACACTGTGACAGGTGCACCTGAGTCATGGAGGAGTGGGAGACAAGACACTGTGGCATGTTGCACCGAGTAATGGGGAGTGGGAGACAGACACTGTGGCAGTGTGCACCTGAGTCATGGAGGAGTGGGAGACAAGACACTGTGGCAGGTGCACCTGAGTCATGGAGGAGTGGGAGACAAGACACTGTGGCAGGTGCACCTGAGTCATGGAGGAGTGGGAGACAAGACACTGTGGCAGGTGCACCTGAGTCATGGAGGAGTGGGAGACAAGACACTGTGGCAGGTGCACCTGTGTCATGGAGGAGTGGGAGACAAGACACTGTGGCAGGTGCACCTGAGTCATGGAGGAGTGGGAGACAAGACACTGTGGCAGGTGCACCTGAGTCATGGAGGAGTGGGAGACAAGACACTGTGGCAGGTGCACCTGAGTCATGGAGGAGTGGGAGACAAGACACTGTGGCAGGTGCACCTGAGTCATGGAGGAGTGGGAGATAAGACACTGTGGCAGGTGTACCTGAGTCATGGAGGAGTGGGAGATAAGACACTGCGGCAGGTGTACCTGAGTCATGGAGGAGTGGGAGATAAGACACTGTGGCCTTTTCAACTGCTAAAGTGAAGTACATGACATTGTCTCAGAAATGTGCGTTACTTTGTGTCGAAGTCAGTATCCCAGAAAAGGGACCCACAATAGTTGAGTCAGTCTTGGTGTAATTATTTCATCAATTATGTTAGTTAGTCAGAGTGATGACTTCTTATTGGCTATTTCCAAGCTGTTTTTTTATTTATATTTTGTGTAGGTGTGGTGACATTATGAGAGAAATCTATTTTCTAAATGTATTTAATCTGATGTTTTGTCTCAGTTTGGCACACGTGGCAGTGGGTGAAATGTCAGTCGAGTGCATTCATTTATTTCAAATTTATTTGCACAAATATCGGTAAATTTACCAGCATTTTCATCACAAGGTAAGCTCAAGTGACACATGCTATTTTTATGAATGCTTTTAACACAACAAACTCTAAAGTTGAAACACATTGCTTAGAACAGAGTGGAGTTTGACCATACGACTTTCCCTGTGTTCTTAGTGGTATCCCAAGTTACATAAGTGCCAGACTTGAAATGTCTCTCCCACATGTCTTTGTTCTTCACTGCAGGACCAAGAGGGTCTCCTAGAGGCTTGTCAAACTGGTCATCCCACCCATTGCATCCCAGGAAGGCTCCTTTCTCTACGGCTAATAGAAACTTAACAATCTCTTCTGTACTGCAAGAAGACTTTGTGCTGGTACAGTCGCCATTGATAAGGTCTCTAGTCTGAATGTGGGCATAAGTGTGATTCTTGAGAGCATTTTGAATCTGATTCACAAAACTGGAAGGATTATTAGACTTCATGTGTCCAATGTAGGTAGTGTTGAAGAAGACAACTCAAGTAGGTCCAAAGGTTTCGTGAAGGATGTCCAACACTTTCTGCTTGCCAGTGTTGTAGTTGCTGGCACTTTCTTGTGAGATAATACCACAAGAAACATTCCAAGTGTCTCTTCCAGTCCCCCATTCACAGATCTGCCAAAAGTTTCCTGTATCATTAAAAATGGAGAGTATGTTCTGTTTATCATCAAACAAACCATCGACATAGCCAGTGTCTGTTAAGTTCTTGACAAATCCAGTCCACAGATCACGTCCAACCTGCTGACTGAAATCAAACACATTTATGTTAGGCATGCCATTGTCATTCTTGAAGGCTACAAGGTTGCCCTTGATATCCACCATGTCTGCCTTGGCCTCTTGCATAGGCTCCAACCGTCCCGAAATGTCCGGGACCGTCCCGGATTTGTTAACTTTGTCCCCGGTCCCGGAAGAGACTACTATTTGTCCCGGAAAGTTACTTTAACCGGCAAAAGGTAAAGGGAGTCTCTACGCGAAATGGGAAAAGATCTTAAAAGAGCCAGAAGGCAATGCCATTTTGATTTTAGCTGGCCTCAACAATTCCCTGGTATAGGGAGAAGCTCTAACGGTAAAAGCAGTAATAAAGTAGTGGTTATTTACTACTTTCTAGCTAGCACAACAAACTTGGTATAATAATGACTATAAAATAAATACATAAACAAAAGCAACAGCAATTTACTATTACAATGAACAGTCATTTAGTGTAGGGAATAATGTTGGATATATATTTTGATACATCAAATGTAAATCTCTTCCAAGGTCTGAGGTAGTTGTATACAACTATCGTAAAACTTAGATGAATTAGAATAAAGTTCCATGCAATATCTCTGTCCTCATTGAGTAAGCACTTGATAATGAAAAAATTCATTATTCTTTTCCACAGAAATTTTTTTTAAACTTTCAAAAATCCAATATAATTTAAATGCTACACCTATTTATTAGCCTTAATCGTACTTAATTAGTTAATTAGTGGCGGGCGTGGCTATGGTCCCTGAAGCTCCTTTGGAAAAGTTGGAGGGTATGCTCTTGGAACTTGCCATGAAGTGAGAGGAAGGGGAAATCGTACAGAGTGTTGAGGTAGAAGACAGCAGCCAGTTTAGGATTGGCCATCTTGGCTCTCTTGATGGTGTTCATCTGGTAGTTGTCAGCCCCACATGACAGCTGGCAAGGAATGGGTGGAGTCTTAGTTCTCTGCCATTGTGTACAAAGTGATGCAAGATGGTTGGTGGGATGAGCAGTCTCAAAAGTCTCTAGGATACCTTTCTAGATTCAGCTGAGACCATTTTGCAAGTTCAGCATGCTATCTGATGCACCTCTTCTCTTTTTTAATATGTGGAAGTTTGTCTTTTAAATAAACCAGTAACTATTGCTACTTCTCAGTGTCTTGTATGGTTTAATGAAGATTTAATGTCAAGGTGATGTAAAATTCTTCTAATGCTTTCTGATGAATTTTCCACATATGGTAAAATAACTCACTTTTGAAGTATGTCTTGTTGGGTTTTTTATTATATTTTTGGACTTTGGCTGCTTGCATTCGTTGATGAAAGGAACTGTCTCTTTTAGAGTTTGTATCATGCTACAGATCTTTCTTGCTCTGTTATAGAGAGTTTTAGCAACAACAGTTTAGTGTCGCAATGAGTCAAGAGAGAGATACTATGTCAGCGTGGGTTACATTCCTGTACTACCGTCACTCATGTGCACAAACTCAGTGTCCAAAAATGCCAGTTTACAATTCCATTCCTTTTCATTTGTAAAATTTATTGGTAATCTAGCGATAGCATCTAAGTGACCACACCTGTTACAACGCCCCTGTCTTGAGCACATAGGCACACCCCTCCTGACCACATAGGCACACCCCTCTTGACCACATAGACACACCCCTCTTGACTACACAGATGCACCCATCTGGTCACGGTTACCAGGAATATGAGGCACTGTCAAATGTATAGTAAGTTCTACTACTGTATATCAGGGGCGTAGGCAGGATTTTTCAGAGGGGGGCTCAGAATTAACCTAAAGTCTAACCACACCCATTTTACCACAACCACACCCATTTCTTAAAAGCTGCACCCCTATTTGGCAAAATATAGATTTTTGGTGAAACAAACCAGCTCGACTATTTAGTTAGTGTCTACCATAACGGAATGATAAAACTGAATGAATAAATGAAAAGACAAATGAATTGAATTGGGGAAAAAAATTAAAACAATAAACTTGCGCATTCTATTTTACGTGGATGTTTGTACAAACACTATCAATGTCTATTTCCATTTCATATTTGATGTTGATTAGAGCTAGCGCAAACAGTCTTTCTTCAGTTTGTGTAGCACGTAAATAGTTGTGAAGCCTACCATCAATAATCTCAACATTGGGGAGATCCTCAGAATAGAAGGCAATAGTGGGTTGAATATCATCAAGTGATGAAGTTGTTTCCAAGTTGCAGGCAAGAGGCTTTGTAAAGCAGCTGCTTGTGTAGTATGTTTATCAAACCTAGTAGCAGTATTCTTCTACTGAGCTACTACTTCGAGGGTTAAAATGAAGCTAACCGTGAAAAATGCTGAAAGATACGTAGGAAGTATTGCTCAATATTTTCTCTTTCTTGCTTTAGATCTCTACAACACTCCTTAACTTTACTTATGCCAGAGATAAGGTCATTGGATGGTCCTTGCAAACTAATTACAGCACTTTTAACATAAAGAAGGGACCTAAAAAGAGTAACTAAAGAATAAACAAATTCAAATGACTCTAATGCTTTCAGATGTGCTAAAGAGTTTTTCTTGTCCTCAGCATTCCACCCCTCATTGTAACTTTCAAACTCACTATTGCCATATATAGTTACTTCACATCTCAATTAGAAAAGGATGATATTGTGAAAAACGCTCCCATCCATCAATATTTTCAACCCATCTTGTAACACAAACATTCAGCAAAGTTTTACCTCCTTGAGGAATGCATACTGACCACTTTAGAATGCACCTAGCTATTATCATTTTTGTGCTCCATGCTAGTTTAGTGGTTAAATTTGAGGGGGAAATATGCACATAGCTAACTGAGCTATATAATTTTTTTAAGGATTGATTCATGAATATCATTAATTGGAAACGGGGGTTCACGTGAACCCCCTGAACCCCCCCCCCCCCTGCCTACGCCCCTGTATATACTAATGTCTTCATATGACAAAAATAGCAATTATTTGTTAAAGAAGAAATGAGATTTTTATGTCCAGCCATCGAGTGAACTATGGAGTAAGTGATGAAAAGACAGATAATTTAGTACTGATGAATTCTGACTAGAACTTAATGGCGCAATAAAATGCAATTCTATTCCCACAAAACATTTGGTAAAAATGCATTCGATGGTTTAACTGTATACTAAGTCAGTCTAAATATGCTTTATATACTTGCATGTGCTTGTGGGAATGTCCACCAACCATGAGCAAGCCAGAGGTGCCCCTTAAACCAGACAGGAGGTGACCTCAACACAGAAAAGAACAATAGACATAGTTGTGTGTGTGTGTGTGTGCATAGTCAAGTGAGTTGTATTCAGCAAGTTGCATTTCATTATTAACCAATTAGTTTGCATAGCATAATTAACATCAGTTTTGTATAGCATAATTAACATCAGTTTTGTATAGCATAATTAACATCAGTTTTGTATAGCATAATTAACATCAGTTTTGTATAGCATAATTAACATCAGTTTTGTATAGCATAATTAACATCAGTTTTGTATAGCATAATTGACATCAGTTTTGTATAGCATAATTGACATCAGTTTTGTATAGCATAATTAACATCAGTTTTGTATAGCATAATTAACATCAGTTTTGTATAGCATAATTAACATCAGTTTTGTATAGCATAATTAACATCAGTTTTGTATAGCATAATTAACATCAGTTTTGTATAGCATAATTAACATCAGTTTTGTATAGCATAATTAACATCAGTTTTGTATAGCATAATTGACATCAGTTTTGTATAGCATAATTAACATCAGTTTTGTATAGCATAATTGACATCAGTTTTGTATAGCATAATTAACATCAGTTTTGTATAGCATAATTGACATCAGTTTTGTATAGCATAATTAACATCAGTTTTGTATAGCATAATTAACATCAGTTTTGTATGCATAATTAACATCAGTTTTGTATAGCATAATTAACATCAGTTTTGTATAGCATAATTAACATCAGTTTTGTATAGCATAATTAACATCAGTTTTGTATAGCATAATTAACATCAGTTTTGTATAGCATAATAACATCAGTCTTTTGTATAGCATAATTAACATCAGTTTTGTATAGCATATTAACATCAGTTTTGTATAGCATAATAGACATCAGTTTTGTATAGCATAATTGACATCAGTTTTGTATAGCATAATAGACATCAGTTTTGTATAGCATAATTAACATCAGTTTTGTATAGCATAATTGAACATCAGTTTTGTATAGCATAATTAACATCAACATTCAGTTTTGTATAGCATAATTGACATCAGTTTTGTATAGCATAATTGACATCAGTTTTGTATACATAATTAACATCATTTTTGTATAGCATAATTAACATCAGTTTTGTATAGCATAATTAACATCAGTTTTGTATAGCATAATTAACATCAGTTTTGTATAGCATAATTAACATCAGTTTTGTATAGCATAATTAACATCAGTTTTGTATAGCATAATTGACATCAGTTTTGTATAGCATAATTGACATCAGTTTTGTATAGCATAATAGACATCAGTTTTGTATAGCATAATTGACATCAGTTTTGTATAGCATAATTGACATCAGTTTTGTATAGCATAATTAACATCAGTTTTGTATAGCATAATTGACATCAGTTTTGTATAGCTTAATTAACATCAGTTTTGTATAGCATAATTAACATCAGTTTGGTAAGAGTGGGTGTGGCTGGTTTTATATACCTTGGCCTTGCCTCATGCAACTCAGAGTTGTGCAGTGCCAGATTGTGTTGAGATCGATTAGCCTCTGTGTCAAACTCATCTGCAATCCTACTAGGAAGAGGCTAAGAGCAGCAGGCCTCTATACTCAACTTAGTCCATTAAGTAAGCCCCCTCTCTGGTGGCAGCGGGAAAGAGCTACCAATCCCGGCTAGTCCCACAGTGCTCAAAGCAGTAATGCACTGTTGTACCATATTATGTGATTGTGTGGAGCCTTTGAACCTTCAGAGTTGAGTCATTACATCGGATCCAAGAAGGGGAACACAAAAACCTCTCAAGCTTCTTGAAGTGAATGAGTTAGTCTAGATGGACAACAGACTCTGTCATGTGCACACAAACACACACATTGATACTTGAAGAAAGTCTTCCTCTTCAAGATAAAGTTGTCAGTGTGTTTGATTTCAAAGGAATTGGCAGGTATTGTAAGTTCACACAAACACACACCTTCTGTGTGTGTGTTTGTGTTACAGGTAGTTAAGGGGAAAGAATCACAAGCGATGGTTCACTACATGTTCCAGTTATTTAATTAAAAGACTGGTGTACATTTCTGATGTATTAATGTAAAATAAATGAGAGAAGAATAAATTAATCCTAACATTTTGATAACTACAATTGATAGAGAACAAAAAGAGGGAACAGAATACAAACATTGACCAGCAAAAGAATCTTTTCCACTCTCTGTTTGAAGAGGCTAAGTGTCTATATCTTCACTCCATTGCATACTTTTAATTTCCTAGCAAATACTTTTAATAGTTTAAGACTTAATCATATTTCAGTGTCGTACCTACCATCTTAGCATTACTTCAATAGTCTCCATACACTCATCTTTCATATACATATACTGAATGTGTCACAAAATAAAGAATACATCAATCCTAATTAAAGCTGCTTTATATAACGTGGTAGTCTGAAACTAGGACATGTAGTCTGAAGCAAAGACATGCAGTCTGAAACTAGGACATGCAGTCTGAAGCAAGGACATACAGTCTGAAGCTAGGACATACAGTCTGAAGCAAAGACATGCAGTCTGAAGCAAGGACATGCAGTCTGAAACTAGGACATGCAGTCTGAAGCTAGGACATGCAGTCTGAAGCAAAGACATGCAGTCTGAAGCTAGGACATGCAGTCTGAAACTAGGACATGCAGTCTGAAGCAAAGACATGCAGTCTGAAACTAGGACATACAGTCTGAAGCTAGGACATACAGTCTGAAACTAGGACATGCAGTCTGAAGCAAAGACATGCAGTCTGAAGCTAGGACATACAGTCTGAAGCTAGGACATACAGTCTGAAGCAAAGACATGCAGTCTGAAGCTAGGACATACAGTCTGAAGCTAGGACATACAGTCTGAAGCAAAGACATGCAGTCTGAAGCAAGGACATGCAGTCTGAAACTAGGACATGCAGTCTGAAGCAAGGACATGCAGTCTGAAACTAGGACATGCAGTCTGAAGCTAGGACATGCAGTCTGAAGCAAAGACATGCAGTCTGAAGCTAGGACATGCAGTCTGAAGCAAGGACATACAGTCTGAAACTAGGACATGCAGTCTGAAGCTAGGACATGCAGTCTGAAACTAGGACATGCAGTCTGAAGCTAGGACATGCAGTCTGAAACTAGGACATGCAGTCTGAAGCTAGGACATGCAGTCTGAAACTAGGACATGCAGTCTGAAGCTAGGACATGCAGTCTGAAGCAAGGACATACAGTCTGAAGCTAGGACATGCAGTCTGAAGCTAGGACATGCAGTCTGAAGCTAGGACATGCAGTCTGAAGCAAGGACATACAGTCTGAAGCTAGGACATGCAGTCTGAAACTAGGACATGCAGTCTGAAACTAGGACATGCAGTCTGAAGCAAGGACATACAGTCTGAAGCTAGGACATGCAGTCTGAAGCTAGGACATGCAGTCTGAAGCAAAGACATGCAGTCTGAAGCTAGGACATGCAGTCTGAAGCTAGGACATGCAGTCTGAAACTAGGACATGCAGTCTGAAACTAGGACATGCAGTCTGAAGCTAGGACATGCAGTCTGAAGCTAGGACATGCAGTCTGAAACTAGGACATGCAGTCTGAAACTAGGACATGCAGTCTGAAGCAAAGACATGCAGTCTGAAGCTAGGACATACAGTCTGAAACTAGGACATGCAGTCTGAAGCAAAGACATGCAGTCTGAAACTAGGACATGCAGTCTGAAGCTAGGACATGCAGTCTGAAGCTAGGACATGCAGTCTGAAACTAGGACATGCAGTCTGAAGCTAGCTGACATGCAGTCTGAAACTAGGACATGCAGTCTGAAACTAGGACATGCAGTCTGAAGCTAGGACATGCAGTCTGAAGCTAGGACATACAGTCTGAAGCTAGGACATGCAGTCTGAAACTAGGACATGCAGTCTGAAGCTAGGACATGCAGTCTGAAGCTAGGACATGCAGTCTGAAACTAGGACATGCAGTCTGAAACTAGGACATGCAGTCTGAAACTAGGACATGCAAGTCTGAAATAGGAATGCTAGTCTGAAGCAAAGACATGCAGTCTGAAAGCTCGGAAATTCAGTCTGCTGAAACTAGGAAATGCCGTTGAAGCAGGAAACATGCAGTCTGAAGCAGGACATGCAGTCTGAATTAGACATGCAGTCTGAAACACTAGGCATACAGTCTGAAAGCTAGGACATACAGTCTGAAAACTGGACATGCCGTCTGAAGCTAGGACATGCGGTCTGAAAACTAGGACATGCAAGTCTGAACTAGGACATGTACAGTCTGAAACTAGGACTGCAGTCTGAAACTTAGGGACAGGCAGTCTAAGCTGGACATTGCAGTCTGAAACTAGGAATGCAGGTCTGAAATAGGACATGCAGTCTGAAAACTGGAAATGCAGTCTGAAGCTAGGGGGGTTGGGGGGGTGCCAAACATACAGTCGCAACTAGGACATTTCGTCTGAAAACTAGGAAAGGCAGTCTGAAGCTAGGAATACGTCTGAAACTAGGACATGCAGTCTGAAAGCTAGGACATGCAGTCTGAAGCTATAGGACATCCAGTTGAAGCTAGGACATGCAGTCGAAGCTAAAGAAGGCAGTCTGAGTAGGACATGCTAGTATGAAGTAGGACATGCAGTCTGAAGCTAGGACATTACCGCTCTCGAACAATTAGGACATGGCAACCGTCCCTGCGCTGAAGCTAGGACATGCAAGTCTTGAAACTAGGATCATGCAGTCTGAGCTAGGCCATGCAGTGGAAACTAGGAATGCCACCACCCGCCCCCCACGAGCCATACGCGACCATGCAGTCTCCGCCTGAAACCTAGGACCATCGCAGCTCCCCCATGACCCAGACGCTGAGGCCACCCCCCCATGCGTCTGAAAAATTACGCCGACATGATGGTCGAACTAGGACATGCAGTCTGAAACTAGGACATGCAGTCTGAAGCTAGGACATACAGTCTGAAGCTAGGACATACAGTCTGAAACTAGGACATGCAGTCTGAAGCAAAGACATGCAGTCTGAAGCTAGGACATACAGTCTGAAACTAGGACATGCAGTCTGAAGCAAAGACATGCAGTCTGAAGCTAGGACATACAGTCTGAAACTAGGACATGTAGTCTGAAGCAAAGACATGCAGTCTGAAGCTAGGACATGCAGTCTGAAGCTAGGACATGCAGTCTGAAACTAGGACATGCAGTCTGAAACTAGGACATGCAGTCTGAAACTAGGACATGCAGTCTGAAGCTAGGACATACAGTCTGAAGCTAGGACATACAGTCTGAAACTAGGACATGCAGTCTGAAGCAAAGACATGCAGTCTGAAGCTAGGACATACAGTCTGAAACTAGGACATGCAGTCTGAAGCAAAGACATGCAGTCTGAAGCTAGGACATACAGTCTGAAACTAGGACATGTAGTCTGAAGCAAAGACATGCAGTCTGAAGCTAGGACATGCAGTCTGAAGCTAGGACATGCAGTCTGAAACTAGGACATGCAGTCTGAAACTAGGACATGCAGTCTGAAACTAGGACATGCAGTCTGAAGCTAGGACATGCAGTCTGAAGCTAGGACATGCAGTCTGAAACTAGGACATGCAGTCTGAAACTAGGACATGCAGTCTGAAACTAGGACATGCAGTCTGAAACTAGGACATGCAGTCTGAAGCAAAGACATGCAGTCTGAAGCTAGGACATGCAGTCTGAAACTAGGACATGCAGTCTGAAGCTAGGACATGCAGTCTGAAGCTAGGACATGCAGTCTGAAACTAGGACATGCAGTTCGAACTAGGGACACGCAGTCTGAAAATAGGACATGCAGGTCTGAAGCTAGGCATACAGTCTGCTTGAAGCAAAGACATGCTAGTCTGAAGCAAGGACATGCAGTCTGAAATAGGACATGCAGTCTGAAGGGACATGCGTCTGAAAAACGAGGACATGCAGTCTGAAGCAGGACATCAAGTCTGAAGCTAGGACATGCAGTCTGAAACTAGGACATGCAGTCTGAAGCTAGGACATGCAGTCTGAAGCTAGGACATGCAGTCTGAAGCTAGGACATGCAGTCTGAAGCTAGGACATGCAGTCTGAAACTAGGACATGCAGTCTGAAACTAGGACATGCAGTCTGAAGCAAAGACATGCAGTCTGAAGCTAGGACATGCAGTCTGAAGCAAAGACATGCAGTCTGAAGCTAGGACATGCAGTCTGAAGCTAGGACATGCAGTCTGAAACTAGGACATGCAGTCTGAAGCAAAGACATGCAGTCTGAAGCTAGGACATACAGTCTGAAACTAGGACATGCAGTCTGAAGCAAAGACATGCAGTCTGAAACTAGGACATGCAGTCTGAAGCAAAGACATGCAGTCTGAAGCTAGGACATGCAGTCTGAAACTAGGACATGCAGTCTGAAGCTAGGACATGCAGTCTGAAGCAAAGACATGCAGTCTGAAGCTAGGACATACAGTCTGAAACTAGGACATGCAGTCTGAAGCAAAGACATGCAGTCTGAAGCTAGGACATGCAGTCTGAAGCTAGGACATGCAGTCTGAAACTAGGACATGCAGTCTGAAGCAAAGACATGCAGTCTGAAGCTAGGACTATACAGTTGAAACTAGGACATGCAGTTGAAAGCAAAGACATGCAGTTGCAGCTAGGACATGCAGTCTGAAGCTAGGGAATTGACAGTCTGATGAAACGAGAATGCAAGTCTTGAAGCAAAGACATGCAGTATGAAGCTAGGGACTACAGTCTGAAACTAGGACAAGCCGTCTGAAAGCAAAGAACAGCAGTCTGAAGCTAGGACAGGCAAGTCTGAAACTAGAATGCAGTCTGAAGCAAGGATGGCAGTATGCAAACTAGGACATGCAGTCTGAAGCAAGGACCATACAGTCTGAAGCAAGGACATACAGTCGAAACTAGACATGCAGTCGAAGCTAGGGACATGCAGTCTGAGCTAGGAATACAGGCTGAAACAGGAATGCAGTCCATGATGGAAACTAGGACATGCAAGGTCTGAAACTCGGAATATACAGTCCTGCAACCTAGAACATGCAGTCTTGGAAGCTAAGGACATGCAGTCTGAAAATAGGACATTGGCAGTCTGAAGCAAGGACATACAGTCTGAAAGATGGACATACAGTCTGGAACCCCCCCTAGCGACATGCAAGCTGAAGCAAAGACATGCAGTCGGAAACTAGGAACATTGCAGTAAGTGTGTTGAAGCAAATAAACATGCAGTCTGAAAGCAAGGACATAACAGTCTGAAGCAAGGACCTACAGTCTGAAAACTAGGACATTGCAGTATGAAAGCTAGGCTAGGACATGCAGTCGGAAGCAGGATACGTCTGAAACTAGGAAGTAGTCTGCCAGCAAAAGACATGCAGTCTGAAAGCTTAGGACATGCAGTCTGAAAGCTAGGACATACAGTCTGAAACTAGGACCATGTAGTCTGAAGCAAAGACATGCAGTTGAAGCTAGGCATGCAAGTTGAAGCTAGAGACATACAGTCTGAAGTAGGACATGCAGTCTGAAACTAGGACATGCAGTCTGAAACTAGGACATGCAGTCTGAAGCTAGGACATGCAGTCTGAAGCTAGGACATACAGTCTGAAGCTAGGACATGCAGTCTGAAACTAGGACATGCAGTCTGAAGCTAGGACATGCAGTCTGAAGCTAGGACATGCAGTCTGAAACTAGGACATGCAGTCTGAAACTAGGACATGCAGTCTGAAACTAGGACATGCAGTCTGAAACTAGGACATGCAGTCTGAAGCAAGGACATGCAGTCTGAAGCTAGGACATGCAGTCTGAAACTAGGACATGCAGTCTGAAGCTAGGACATGCAGTCTGAAGCTAGGACATGCAGTCTGAAACTAGGACATGCAGTCTGAAGCAAGGACATACAGTCTGAAGCAAGGACATACAGTCTGAAACTAGGACATGTAGTCTGAAGCAAAGACATGCAGTCTGAAGCTAGGACATGCAGTCTGAAACTAGGACATGCAGTCTGAAGCAAGGACATACAGTCTGAAGCTAGGACATGCAGTCACTATGATACAGATGTGGCTACTGGCAGTCACTATGATACAGATGTAGCTACTGGCAGTCACTATGATACAGATGTAGCTACTGGCAGTCACTATGATACAGATGTAGCTACTGGCAGTCACTATGATACAGATGTGGCTACTGGCAGTCACTGACTATGATACAGATGTAGCTACTGGCAGTCACTATGATACAGATGTAGCTACTGGCAGTCACTATGATACAGATGTAGCTACTGGCAGTCACTATGATACAGATGTGGCTACCGACAGTCACTGACTATGATACAGATGTAGCTACTGGCAGTCACTATGATACAGATGTAGCTACTGGCAGTCACTATGATACAGATGTGGCTACTGGCAGTCACTGACTATGATACAGATGTAGCTACTGGCAGTCACTATGATACAGATGTAGCTACTGGCAGTCACTATGATACAGATATAGTATGTGTATGTTCAAGTGTTGGATGTTTTCATGTACTTTTTTGGAGCATGAATTCACAGAGGTGACAGGACTTTTAAGTATTCACACACACACACAGGGAAGCCACATGCAGTACACATAAAGTGTGTTTATGTTTATTGTGCATGACATTTGTATATCTGTTTCCTTCTTCTGGGTTTACATAGCAGAGTTGCTAAGGTGATGACGTTTACTAGGTAGCTTTACGATTTTCCTGGTGGTTGTATACTGCAATACAGAGCATGCGCAACTTTAGCGAACTTGTTATTTAGCAATGCACAAGGAATGGAGAATCAGTGCTATCAGCGAAATACTACTCGAGTTAGGACTCATGGAGTCTAAATTTGTTGTAATACTACTGGTGCTTTTTGGAGCATCTAATCGTCCAGCGATTGTTGGATCTCTTCCGTCTACACTATGTTATACGTGGAACTCTAGTTGTGTTGGCGGCGATGCCACGCTTGGTAACGTTGGTGTTGCCGTGACGTACCGATACCAGTTTTGCTCCGAAAGAAATGCCTTAGTAAACCAAACTGGACTTGTTATTGCAAGAACTAGGTTGGGAGAGGAATGTACTTATTATTTGATTCACGAATATGAAGAGCCAGAGTACTGCAATGACTTGTCGAGAGTTGAATATGATTTTGAGCAGCGGGAGCATGGAGGTGGAGAATGCAACTGTGTGCAAATATGCTTTGACTGTAATTGTCAAGGAAACAACTCTGAGTAAGTTATCCTTAGTTTAACATATTCTTTCATTTTAATGAAGAAATTCGTCATCTGACTTGAAACCGAACAACAGTTAAAAATTAAGAGGTAATTGGATGAAAAAGAATAATGCTTTAAAGATACCATCACAGCTAGTGCTAGTTCTAGTTGTGTCTGGTAGAGTCTAGTAGTTGACACTAGTGCTAGTTCTAGTTGTGTCTGGTAGAGTCTAGTAGTTGACACTAGTGCTAGTTCCAGTTGTGTCTGGTAGAGTCTAGTAGTTGAGAGTAATTTGACTGGTGGCATGTGGTGAGAGCTCCTGTTACAGTTCATTACACAAATATTTCTAATAGTCTTTCCTCCTCCTATTGATTTGATTACTCTTCTCAGGTGGCTTGTACTCAACTCTAATTACTGTTGAATATGGCATCATGGCATGTTGACATGCACTGTGGAATATGGCATGTTAAGGGTGCTGGCACATAGCAACGTGTGGGTGCCTTTATTCGCGCGTTATCTACCACAAAGTCACGCCCACTTTGTAACAAATAGTGCCCGTGAAATGCAGCTGTGCCGCCACACTCACTACTACGAGCGTACAGTTAGGGCGGGGAGGAGCCAACTTACAATAAAAAATCATCGCACTAAAGTAATGGATCTAGAATCTTCTCTGGCGTACTGCTCAGGAATGGAAAAATGGCTATGGTTCAAACTTTGCCGGGGTTTAGGGCCACAAGGGGTCGACCCTATAACATTGAGATATTTTAATATATGGAATTTTATAGAAATAATCGACAATAGTTCACGTGGTAAGGTGAGTAAATAGAAAAATAAAATAGAATTCAACAAAAACTCAATGTTATGTACACGCAAGGGTAAGAAAATGATATACGAAATATCGGCTTCTAATCTACGGCGGTAGCCGTGCAGTACTGCCGTGAAATCCAAAATGGTGACGGGGGTATTTCTTGAGATGCGATCGACTTCCAGTCTTCATTCCTGGTATGTGCTTTCTCCTAGGTACTTGCTGGCCTATCAGAACAGCAGAAGTAAGTTTAATACGCCTTAGCAACCTGGCCAATTTGGCAGGTTTTTCGCTGCTCAAAGAGTGTACCAGCACCCTTAACGTGCACTGTGGAATATGGCATGTTGACATGCACTGTGGAATATGGCATGTTGACATTCGCTGTGGAATATGGCATGTTAACATGCACTGTGGAATATGGCATGTTGACATTCACTGTGGAATATGACATGTTAGCAGGCACTATAGAATATGGCATGTTAGCAGGCACTGTGGAATATGCCATGTTAACATGCATTGTGGAATAATTATGGCATGATAATATATATACTCACGTATCATGACTTGATGACTGCACTTTCAAATTAACTTGGTATATTATGCATGACTGGTTAGTATGTACTTACATTAAATTTATTGTTAGTTCTTCATGTGTATGGTAAGAAGATACGTAATAGCACTCACTCAGCTAGTCAGTCAGTCAGTCGGTCAATGTGGGTGTGTGGGTCGGTCGATCAGTGTTAAATATAACAGCATTATACATAAGCATTTAAAATGATTAAGTGGTATCCAATCCAACTTTATCAAGGAGTGAGTCAGACTTGAGCTGTTCAGATTCATCCACTAAAATATGTCCTTGTATATAGTCACAGCTATGAAAGGAAGCCCATGAGCTTACTATTATCTGTTTACATATAATTAGCTCTGCATTATATGGACTATTCTTTTAGAATAAATTTTTGTGGAGGCAGTGCCAGTGTTCCTAGAAGAAAGACAGTTGTTTGGTCAGCTGGAAGTCTACAGGATGTCATAGAAACCCCATCAATTGAGAAGAAAGACCTACCATTCAAATTACGCTGCAAAAACCCACCTTACATGTAAGTAACATGTACGAACTAGTGGATATAATGCTCACCTAAAATACAACTCGAGAAGATACTGTATGTGAACTCACCATGATGGGCATTATTTTATAGGGGTGTCACATTAATTGTACTCTTCCAAATTACCACCTACAAGAAGGTTACCAATAGGCTAAGATGTGTAGTGTACAACCACACCCATAGACCCCACCCATAAGCCCTAGATTTCATAGATGACTATGTATTACTAGGAAGTTGATAAGCAAACAAAGTTTCAAGTATTGATATCCTACTTTTGTAAGGTATAAAAGTCAATTGGTTGTCAATTTCTGCAGTTTATCACATGTGTTACTAATAAGTTATGCATACATACATATATAATACACAATTTGTCTATGCATGACACGTTCTCAGTCTATGCAGTGAAAATAATTTCAATTAAGGGTGCTGTGACATAGCAACGCGCGCGCACCCGCACGCACCACAAATAACCACAAATATCCGCAGTGCTTGCAATAGTAAAAATGACCGCTAACTTAGCTTACTTCAAATTTTCCGCCCACCAATTGATATAACTAACCGAGGCCCTGCCCCAGCTATAAGTTGTAAAGAGCGTAGCTGCTTGATACTGTATTCCTTGGCTTACTTTATCAGTATTGTATAGATTGTCTCCAAGCTTTGACAGGTAAATAATGCCATTATTTTAATTTTTTATTCTTGTGCAAAACTTCTTCCTGATATATCACTCATGATTTTTATATTTACAGTATTGTGATGACCACTGATACTTTTATGAATGTATATAATATAATGATACTTATTCTATATAAAAAATATTTTGAAATAGCCAGCTAAATATAGATGAATATTTTGTGATGTAGCTAGCTAAGTAAGGATGAATAAACAAATGAAGTGAATAGCTAACTACAGAAAACTGTACATAAACTGTTAAACTGTAAAGTTTTCCAGCAGCAAAAATGGTTCACTAATCTATTATAGCTAGGTACATATACACACACTGAATATGCATCTAGCTAGCTTGATAAAAGCCTTCCCTTACCTGACCATGCTGAGAAAAACCATAGATATACAACGCGAAAGTGGGATTGGAAACGGAATTATATACGTACGTATTTTGACCCCATCCGCGTTACCTTAAAATTGTACTCGTAAAAAACAACAACATTTACTGGCACGTGCATTACCAACGTGCTCTGAAGAGACTATGGCGGGCAAGTCTGTTAGAATTAGTGCTTCTTGTATCTTCTAGCATCTTTCAGCTAGCTCTAATATTTTTTTTTAGGCACTGCTGAAATAGAATATTGTCTTCTGAAAGACAACCTCCAGAAGTTATTGGAAGATGATGGGTGTGGGTCTGGAATCAGGTATGGAAGTACTCCAGAACCAAGTAAGGTAGTTCTAAGGAGCCAGGTGATGGTTATCCTAAGAACCAGGTACGCTGCCACCAGGGAAAAGGCGATCCAAATGTGTGTAGCCCCAATTGTGCCGAATGATTTCGTTTTTATAAAAAGTTCAGCATAGAACATACATACATTCAGACAGGTAGCCAAATCCAACAAAAATGAACAAAACTACAGTATATATGCTGTGACCAAGAGTATCAATGAGGGGTGGGATCCCCACCCTTACATATCATTCAAAAGAATTGTTAATGGGTTGGTGAATAGGCTAAAACACGTAATTGTTCTTCTTAAGTTTCGGGGAGTGGGCGTACTTAGGACATACCCTTTTCCGGCCCCACAATGGGTTTAAAGTGAAGTCTGAAAGAGCCACAAAAGCATTAGAAGCAGCTGCTGACTTGCTCACATGGTGTATGGCTGAGGAAAGAATTGGATAGTTTTTCAGATTGGCTTGTGTCTTCCTTAAGAAAATGTCTTTCAGCTGATCAGCGTTCTTTTGTGTTGCGGGCTGAAAAAATATGGGCAATGTTTCATCAGTTACGAACCAGCAGGGATTTTAGAAGTAAGTGGGATAGCTTTTTTGAAACCTCCATCAAGAAAAAAGCCATTGCGACCGTGAATATTCAGGGAACTTATAAAGAACAAATTTGAAATAAAGAAGGATGTCACATATACCCATTACACCCTCACACTGGATGAAAAAAATGCTCTTCGGTACGTTGCAGGATACGTGTGCCTTAAAGTACAAAAAAAAAAAGAAAAAACTTCACACAAGTATAAGGATGAAATAATGCTCCTACTTATTGAGTTTTATGGTGATAGCATGGATGGCAGTGGAACAGAAGAATGGACAAACCAGATTGATAGAGGGGGATTATGGCACATTAGTGATGACACCTACTTGGTTTTCGAAATAGTTGAATATGAAATAAGAAATTATTTGCATGTGAAGGCTCTCACAGAAATTGATGACAGCACAAAGAAGACAATTCTGGATGCAATAATGTCCAATGAAGACCTGTTGACATTGTGGGGTATGTCTACTGGACATTATGGTGAGGAAGTATCACAGGAAGTGTTAAGGAGACTAAGTGAAATGTATTTGACAGTGCGTGGATTTTCTTTCGCCAGCTCCTGTCTTGAGTTATACAAGCAACAAAACAGAACACAACTTCAAAAATCAAAAGGACTTAGAAGAAAATTACAAAATAGTTACAGTGAAGACAAATAATTTTTTTTTTATTCCCTAGACAAATATCATCACTATTATCATAAATAATTTTATCAGTGTATTTTTCTTCTTTTTTCAAGGGGGGTATTGTCTATCTTAACTATACGAAGAGCCTGGGTGCTTTTAATGAACTCCGCAACATTGGGGTTTTCATTGACCCGTCCTCTCTGACGCTGGAAGCCAAAAAAATTTTCAAGTGGGTCCTGGCAGAGTCGATTGCTCAGAAACACAGTCACCCCTGGAACACTTGTGAAAATGTAATCCAGCAACTCCAGAAAAGAATGAACTAAATACAATTTGCATAACAAAACGGGATTAATTTGGGCATTAAATATAGCATTCCCTTACCAGTTATACGGAGACCTAGTCGGGTGGGAGCACTGAGTAGCATCCTGTTCTGTGCTGCCCTCTCATTCTCAAAACCTGGTCGTGATCGAACACTTTCCTCCCAGTCATCCAAATATATGAGAAATTTCTTAAGCCACTAAAACACACACACATAATACACAGAGTCATGAATTGTCCGTTTAAAACACGACTGATTGTATTTAGTGTTTTGCTTTTACCTCAATTCTAAAATCCAAATTATCTCTGTATAGTGCTTTGAAAGCATTCCTACTCCTTTTTCCAGCCTCTAGGCTTTTGATATTGAGGCAATCAAAAAACTTGTCAAAAGCCAACACAAACTCTACAGTCTTTTCCATTTCAGAAAGCTTCATTCTCTTTAGAGCCTCGCCCACCGTGTTACTTAGCACCTATTATCAATACAGTTTCAATTCGTATCGTAAACACTAATAAAACTCACCTGAGCAGCTAAATCCACACGCATCTTGGAGAAATTGGTAAGGTGTACATGCTCATACTTTAACTTCGGGATGAGCGTCAACCCTGGTGTTGTCTGGTTAGAGCGTGACTGACTGTAGAGTTTTGAGAGGTGGGACCACTGAATATATTTACCTTCATACTAATAACAATAATATATATAATACAGAGTGTCTAATGTACTATAATACATGTACTTACCCACATCAACCGTTTGTCACTAAACCAACAATTCCTCACAGTCTTAATAAGGTGAGGAGGGTCCGAGAAAAAGTATACAAATCGTTCATCATCAGAATATGGATTCATTGCTTTGTAAACCATGCTTCCAGTGCCATGAAGCTTGAAGAAATGACGGTTGACTGAAAGTCCATCACTAGTACAGGCAAGTACATTGAAGACACACCTTTCTACACGCTCAACAGCTTCCCAAAAGATGTCGTACAATTCGAACCCAAGCAACTTGTGGCAAGGGAACTGTGTATAAGGAAACTGGAGCTTACTAAAAAGGCCTCTGACCATGAAGACAAGGACTGACTTGGCCAACGATTTTTGATTCTCCGCCCCTCCCTTAACAAGTTTCTCATATGCGACTAGATGAGAGTTGATGTCACCAATATTAGTGAAGCCAATGATCTGGCCTATAAAATATTAATCATTATAAAGAATTAAGAATTTAGATAAGAGTTACTATATATATTTACCTGAATGTTTGTCATACACAAGGTCTTCTCTAACATGAATCTCATCAAATGTTATAACCACATTCTTTTCTCTTTCTGGGCAATTGAGAATGTTGGCTGCATCCATCATCTGTTGGTCAACACTCACGGAGAAACCTGTTGTTGCTTGGGTATAGTAAGTGTAGTCTCTAAGTGTTCTTTGAGATGGTAGCTTCAATACACCACTGTTGCGAAGCAAGTCATATGCTGATCCAGAGAGGTGGCGTAGATAGAGGCACCACCCAATTTTTTTTATGTCCACACATATACAACAAGAGTCATGGTCAAGACAAAGTCTTGGATCATCTAATTATAATTAGCATTTTACACATGCATTAATTTGAAGCCCTCAACTCCAAACAACAAGTAAGATTCCTCCCTCTGTAATGATTAGAAGCTGCCAGTCCCTCAAACTGGTAAAAGTTCTGAGGATCCCCTTCACTAATGCTCATTAAATAGAAAGTGACTCAAATAACTCATAAAGGTTCTGCCCTTTGTTTTCCCCACATAATTCTAGCTTGTACCTGATCATAGCTGCCTCCCATTTCATTGACTTAGCATTTTTAAGACTTGCTGCATGCTTCTGCTGCTTCCAGAATATTGCCATAAAAGAATCTTCAGGATACTTGTCAAGTATCATCTGATGGTTCTCTTCCATTACAGATGACAGGTCTTCATGCAAGTGTTCATCCACCTAATATCATGCCAAATTATTTTCATAGAAGACGATACAAACATATTGATTACCTGTACCCCTCTCCTTTCAATTTCAGCTTCAAGCCTCTCCCTGAGACGCTTTTCACAGCGCTGGCATGTCTTGGTCCTATCACGCAAATTCTGTAACCGTAGTTTCCTGCAAAATAAATGAGATATTTAGTCTAGTGGTGATTACTGTTGCAAACATAATACTTGTCTGGAGTGTTGAGATAGCGAAAATTTGTATGGCTATTAGTCCGAGTGCCATCCTCTACTTTCTCCTTGAGCTGTCGAGACACCATAGAATTCAATACTTTTCAAAGCATTACAGGAGTTGCAACGAGAAGAGGAGGCAGATGAGACCAAAATATGACAAGATGTGCTACGAATCGTGTGATGATCTAAAAAATCCTTGACATAACCGGCAACCACTGAATCACCTAAAATTAAACTGCTTTATTAAGAGTTGAATACAGCACTAAATAATATACTGACCAGTTGAATCCCTGAATATACCTTTCCTCACAGCCTGAATGTCAAATTACCGTTCATCATCATTTCCGATACATAGCTTGAGAACATGCAGGCCAGTAAGTAATGTCTTCAGTTCACCGACTGTGTCCAGTTTCTGTGGAAGAGAAGCTAGGAGTTCAGCATCTGATGACAATTGACGTCCTCCTACCACTAATTTCCAAGAAAGGTCTTCAGATATTTCAAGGAAAAATAATACCTACATGTGTGTAATTCAAATCAGGATTTATTTCAGTTGTTTTCCCAGGGGGGGGGGGGGGGGGGGCAGGGCAATTATTCAATGAATTAGATATCTTTTGAGAAAACTACCAATATCCTGGGAATATGAAAAGTATTTGGACAAGAAGTGTGCCCAGGAATGTGAAGAATCAAGTATTGTAACCAAATCTAAAAAGCCGGAGGGGGGGGGGGGGGGGGGGGGGGGGGCGCAACACAAGTCCAAGGGGAGGAATAAACTGTGCAAATAAAATGCAATTTGTGTGGAGTTCTTACTTGATGATCAGTGATCTTGCTCAATACCAGTAGCTCCATATCATTTGGGCTGGTATTCACCCACCCTAAATAAAAATATATATACATCAAAGACCCCAGAGGTATTAATTCTTAATTAATATTTAGTGAATATGCAAGTACCATATGTATAAACATATACCGATTTATTTATTCAGTTAGACCCGAGAGTGTCTCGCTCGCTTGCCAACAAGATGGTTTACAAATTACCTTGAGGAAGTACTGACAGTGCTTTCATTCTTTTCGTTAACTTGGTAACATTGACCACAGGCAAGTTGCACATTAAAGTAGTTGGTAACACCTGGACACCCTCAATGGCAATGTTCACTTTCCTGGCTGTATCAAGAACTTGTGGTAAATGATTAAGAAGTGAACTGTTTGAATCAAGATGATCACCAGAAATCAGTAGATACCAGTGAAATGTCTCTCCAATCACAATAGTGTACTTTACCTATTACAATATATAACCAGCTATTATCACTACACTATTCTTTTGTTGTGTTGAATGTTTTACCAAGACAATGCCATCCTTGACCTCTACTTTGGTAAGAAACAACTGGCCAGAGTCACTACTAGCGACTACCCATCCTATGATAACATAATTATTTATAATCATTTATATAGTACAATGAAGCACATACCAAATGGAAGCACAGAGAGTTCTTTCAATCTCTTCTGTAGAACAGCAAAAGTACTTGCCCACAACTCCCATAATAAATTTATGGGAAGAGAGATGGAAAAGCTTGGTCTCGTCCACTCAAGGGTGTCAAGTGACAAAGGGACATGACTAACTGCCACTGAACGTCCACGTCTCTTTCTAGGGCCATTCTTGATGGGTATGGAGAGCCTGAACTTTCTAGGCATACTGCAGATGAAATGTATCTAAATTTACTGATAATATGTGACCCACATCATAGTAAGTGAAATTTATTTATCAGTTGAATAAATTTGTTCAACCATTGTGATCCTACAGGGGTACACAAACTTGCATCTTTCTTGGCCCAAAAAACACCTTCATAAGCATGTCACAAGCACGCATTGGCCTGCAAATTTTTTTTGAAAGGCCTATATGTAACTAAAAACTATGTTATTTCCAAAAATCATTATCAAAAGGCATAGTTCTCAACGTGCCGGTTTCTAGAACCCTACAAAATGGTGAATCCTTCCCTAACACCTAGTATGTTCAGACAATAGCTAAAACTACCATCAGAACAAACCTACCTCGCAAATAAAGTCACAGTCCAGATGAATTTTCACCGCAAAAACTAGTCTACCTCAGTGACACTCTTAGTAAAGCTGGACCAAACTAGACCACTATGACAGTACTATGGCTTCTTCCCGCTCAAAACCTGACAAAAATGTTTGCGAATAATGCGGATGGCCTCTCATTGACGTAATACAAAATCATTCGTAAAATTATTTCGTTTCCAATCCCACTTTCGCGTTGTATATCTATGGAAAAACACTATTAACAAGACTACAATAATCTCCTCACACTGGTTTCAGTAGGGCTTATCATCGAGAGGGAGAGGCGGCCAGAAAACCGGTTTGCTCGCCCGAAAGTTAGAGAGCACCTGGAACTCACTTTCCCACGGGAATCTGTTGTGGGTGTGGTTTGAATGCAATCGAGTCTCTGCCAAAAGATCGCGTGGACTAATTTTTAGTCCTGGAGTCTATTTTGTGTTACTTCTCAGAAACTAAGCTTAGAAATGACTCCAAACTTCATACACAGACCGACTACGACCTTAGCTACGAAATGTTTGTTGCAATTTTTTTTTAAAGAAAAAAATTCGGGCGCGCTGCTGCGAGGACCAAATGAGCAATCAACTAGACAAAACCAAGCAGGGAGGAGCTCGTAACTTGAACGAAACAGGCTCCCAAGGCCCATTCTAGTCCATTAGCAGTACTCTTTAGGATCCACCAAACACCAAGAAAAAAGTTAGTAATCCCTAGCAACCAAAATCCAATTATTATGAATATTTGCGTGGGCAGTGTCACAGCACCCTTAACTTGGTGTAAAATAGAGGGTATGGACATATTCTTTTGTAGAACATTTTTATTATACTTTGTATGTTTATTATACTTTGTATGTTTACTAGTGGTGTGCTTGAGCATAAATGGCGAGCGAGCCTTAAACTACACTATTGTTAAATGATTGATTTTAACAACTAACACTCAAGCTACTAAAATAAAGTCGAGTTTTTAAATTACGTATGCGGTAAAGGGGCAATGCCATAGTAACCGCTCCCCGTAACTGTTTGAATTGAAAAAGAAGCAACAAAATCAAGTCACGTTATTTAAAGTTTTCTTTGTGACATTCTTAATAGTAGTTGTAACGCACAATACTTTCACACAACTGAACATACCTACGCAAGACTTACCTTCGTGGTTCGTCTAGTGGACAATGAATTTACAAGTTAATGCTGTTGAGTAGGGCTTATAACTGTGACAAATAGCGACTAACTCGAATAGAAATGGAGCTCCCGTAAGTTTTTGCTTTATAACTGTACCCGCAAAAGAATTCAAAGCGGTAAACAATTCAATTTCTAAGGTGATACGGTAATGGTCGCTAAACCGGAGGATTCTGTTTAGTGAAGTTTGGGACGGGGTCGAACGCAGAACGAACACAAAAATACGGAGGGTCAAAGTACAAAATGACATACATACGTCCAAACATATATATAAACTAGTGGTGTGCTTGAGCACAAATGGCGAGCGAGCCTGATGGTTAGGTAACGTAAAATGTTACTATGTTTTAGCTTACTTCATGCAAACACTATAATAGCAGTTATGACATTTGATTTCAGCAAACAAATACAAAATCACTCTCTTACCAACTTTTGTAGTATCAAACATCAACCATTCTGATAATCTCAATCACCAGTAACTCTTGAACAAGCTCTCAGCTACGATAAAAAATAACCAGTGTTATTATTTGTAATTTTAGCCAACAAATATGGAATTAATACTTACATCATTCTTGAGGATTGATAACTCTGTCGTATCAAATTAAAAGTTACTGTGACCATCTGAATCTTGAATTCTTGACAAAAGCTCTCACCTACAACAATCAAAAAGACATCAATTTTAGCACACAAATACAAAATTACTTTCTTACATCATTTTCTTGAGCGTGGGAACTTTTGTTAGCCTACCAAATTTGAGCCAATGGACTATTGAATTCACCAGTCAATGTTGCACTAGCTCTAGCTACAAAAAAAGGAAAGGCCAGAGTTAATTTTGCATATTTAGCTAACAAATATGAATTGCGTACTTAACTCAGCTTCCATCGGAGAAGTAGTAGCTTCCATAGCATTAATACTACGGCCTCTCTGACTACCAACGGACTCTTGACAACCAACAAACGGCACTCCGTTCTCCCCCCATTTTCATATATATAAAACGGCGAAGTTTTGAAATTAAGTCTGAAAAAGGGTCTTCAATGCCATAGTAACCGGTCGAATCAACTTTTTGTTTCTTGAAAAGCAAGCGTTTTCGCAGAAATTTTCTCACACTTTGGAGCTTTAAGTATAAAGTAAGGCTTGCTTAATGCTGTATTTTCAGAATAAACTGGACGTCAGCCTAAAATAGCCGTTTTTTCGGAGGAAAAAAGTTACCCGCGCGCGCGTTGTTTTTAAGAGGCATACGTTACCTTACCATACATACATACATATATATATATAACATATACCCGATTTTGCATTATCCACCCCTAATACTGTCTCGCTCGCTTCGCTCGCTCGCCAATAAACAAACATCCCCGATTTTCAATTGTGTTACCCCTGTAAGTGTCTTGCTCGCTACGCTCGCTCGCCAATGATACTTTGTATGTTTATTATACTTTGTATGCTGTTGTCTTTGCTTTTTTGTTGTTGTTTTTCAGCAAAATATCTTTTCAATTATTCTTGAGCTGTGAAGATCGAATTGATAATTTAGATGAAGGGATAGAGTTTTCTGTTCGTCTGCAAGGTTTGTCAGAGGAGTGGATACCCGTTAGATTAATATATAGGGGAGGAAACTCAGATGCTAGAATCACAATAGGCAGCAGAAATCCATTCAATATTCGAGGTTATGATGTGAAGAAAACAAACATTGGAAACAGCTGGAGGAAAATTGAAGTCAAGTTATGTGACGTAGAAGGAGCTAATTCTATCCAATTTCGCTGGCTCCAAACTACGGTATTTTATGCGAAGATTGTGCGTGATGTGTGGGTGCTAGATGACATCGTAGTAACTGATGTAGCCCGTGACAACAACATGTCATCAGTCATGTGTGATAATTTCCAAGGCAGAGAGTTAAAGTAAGTTATTGGAGAAAGTTAATTAGAATTTACCCTACTATTATGCACTCTGAATTGCTTCTTTTGAATGTATTTTGGTCAAAAAAGTTTGTAAAGATGTAATGTTGTTTTGGTTGAACATTTACATTTTAGTTTTAGTTATAGTTTTTGACAAAAAATATTTCAAGATTAATTTTAGTTTTAGTTTTTCACTAACAAAGACTACAATTTTAGTTTTGGTCTTTCCAAGGTACTAATTTTGTTTTAGTGTTAGTTTATCAAATTTGCTAACTTCCAATTAAGTTTTTTTTTCTTGCTAAGAGAGGGGCTGGGCTAGATAGTAGATGAGCAACTGCGGACTTCTGTCCAACAGTTTGTCTTAGCCAAACAATTTACTCAGGTGCCACAAAGAAAAGATTAGGTAAAGGGTTTTACTTCCTGGGACTACCACTGGTCATTCACCTTTCAGTGATGTCACTAAAAATGGTTAGCTATGTTTTTAGTTTTGATTAATAAATTTTAGGTTTTATTCATTAGCTCTATGGCTTTTAGTCATGTCAAGTCTTCCGTATTTTGTTCATGCGTGTGCGTTATTGTAGTTACCCGTTGTTGTTATCGTTACCTTTTAGTAATATCATCCCATGTGAAATTTAGTTCTGGTTAGTTTACTAAAATGTTTTAGGTGTAACTATAATTAATTTTAGTTATAGTTTTAGTTCACCAAAACAACACTATTAAAAAGTCCAACACAACTCCTGTGAGATTTGGTGCAGAGAATAAAAAATTGTCTGTTCTTTGTAAATGTTAATTTGAGGTCAATGTTGTAATTATTTCTTTTATTCAAGATAAAAAAATTATTCCTGAAGATCATTGAATACATTTAGTAATGATGCAGTAAATATTTTGTAATCTTAATACAATGTGTATGTATGTGTGTTCACTTCCCAATAATTATCATCATCTAACTGGCCATTTTATTGAATTTATTTATTTTTTGTTTAAATATCATAAATACTTTATTGGCGAGCAAGCGAAGCGAGCGAGACACTATCAGGGGTAACTCAATTGAAAATCGGGGATATTTGTTTATATATATGTGGGGACGTACGTATGTCATTTGTACTTTGAAATTCGCATATTTTTGTGTTAGTTCGGTGGTCGACCCCGTCCCAAACTTCACTAAATAGAAGCCTCTGGTTTATTGATTATTACCCGTATCACCCTAGAAATTGAATTGTTTATCGTTTTAAATTATTTTGCGGGTGCAGTTAAAACTTGAAAACCTACCGGAGTTCCATTTCTATCTGAGTTTGTGGCGTTGGTAATTCAATGCGCTATTTGTCACAGTTAAAAGCCCTGCGCAACAGTATTTACTTGAAAATTCATTGTCCACTAGACTAACCACGAAGGTAAGTCTTGTGTAGGTATGTCCAGTTGTGTGACTGTATTGTACGTTACAGCTACTAAAGAATATCCATTTCAATAACGTGTATTGTTTTGTTGTTGTTGTTGTTGTTGTTTTCAAATTCAAACAGTTGCGGCGAGTGGTTACTATGGTATTGAAATACCTTTACCGTATAAACATAATTTAACAACTCGATGTTATTTTTAGTAGCTTTGGGTGTTAAAAGTTAAAATCAATCATATGACTAGGCTCGCTTGCCATTTGTGCTCAAGCACGTCACTAGTATTACTGATGATGAACTAAAGGTATTTGTGCTCAAGCACATCATTAGTATTACTGATGAACTAAAGGTATTTTTAAAATTAGAATAGTTAAAATAATGAAAATAATGAGCATTGTGAATATTTGATAGTTCTCAGATTTGGCCACAGGATCACATCAGAAATGGAAACCTGTCAACCTGCGACTGTAACAGAGCTCTAATATTTGGAAGGAATAGTATTACTAAAAATTCTTCGCCAATCATTCACTCACGTTCACTGTTAACAAATTCATTTACCATTTCAGAACTACACTCTGAGGGAAACCAACTCTGTTCCAACACAACAGCTAATATTTTATCAAATTCCAAGACTTGTGTTACAGTAACTGAGCCTGTACCCCCTACAAACTCTTCTGCTGAACCTACTTCCAATTCCTCTGAGCCAACAGAGTCAACTTCTAGACTCACTCAGTCAACTGCTGGAAGGACCAAGTCTAATTCTGATTTCATGTCTGTATCCCTGTTGGGGTCAACTACTACTTCACCTACTGATAAAGATTATGTCAAGATGGAGGAGACCAGAATAATGGAGATGGTTGGTATATTTTAAGATTGCAAAGACAAATGTTATTCTGTTGTGTTGTGCAGGTGCGATCTGATGCTGTGTTGATGGCCATTATTACTTCACAGGTTAGTGGGCAACAGAGTAATTAGTTATGGACCCTGGGATGTTAATAGGTTAATTAGTCAGGAACTCTGGAACAAGAATGGGTGAATTTGTCAGGGACCCTTGGACGAGATGGGTTAATTAGTTGGGGTCCCTGAAGGTGAGTGGGTTAATTGGTAATTTTAATTTCTGTGTACAAGTAACCAAATAGCAATAATGATATTAGCCAGTTTTGTGGGTTAAAGATATTTTTGAATAAGATAAATACTCTTGGGGACAGATAGTTTTGTAATGGTACAGAGCAACTTTCATGACAGATTAAGTCATCAATCTAGAATGTGTATCATCACATCATTATCCTCACTCATTGTTTGCACACAAGTCCACCATTAGCTACTTAAGATTTGTAAAAGGGTTATTTAAAGTAATATTTATTTTGTCTGTCAGAATACTGAAGAGAAGGTAGTCCTCTTGCAGAATGTAACATCAGATAATAGCACGGACATTCTAGTGTCTGCATATCTCTTTAGTTCTGTTGTCAACAGTCTAGCAAGTGCCCCATATTATTCCACCTCCATTCTGAAGGTAAGGAGGAACTAGCTAACGGTCTACAATGTAATGATATATAGATTATTGGATGCTATACAGGATGTCATTCAAATAGGAAGTGAAATATTGGAATCACAAGTTCAGGTAATTAGAACATGCTAATTAAAGTAGTCATCAATTGTAACTATTATTGTTTGTACACAGACATCTTTATCAGCATTGGTTGCCGCCTCTTCAGTTTTAGTTGCCATAGATACAGTTCTCTTTATTTATGTCCCTGGCAAGGAGAAATTTATTAGAAGTAATATTGGTAAGTAATAAATGTTGTATGTTGATCTAGACCACTCTCATCCTTTAATTGAGTTTTAGTTTTAATTGGCGAGCGAGTGAGACACTATACAGTGGTGTCAAACTGAGAATTGGAGATATTTGTTTATATATATGTGGGGACATTATGTATGTCATTCTGTACTTTGACCCTGGCATTTTTGTGTTAGTTTGGTGGTCGACCCCATCCAAACTTCACTAAACAGAATCCTCTGTTTATCAATCATTACCTATCATCCTAGAAATCAAACTGTTTATTGCTTTGAATTATTTTGCGGGTGCAGTTAAAACTAATAACTTACCGGAGTTCCATTTCTATTCGAGTTAGTAACAGTGGTAAGTGAATACACTATTTGTCATAGTTGTAAGCCCTACGCAACAGTATTTACTTGAAAATGCATTAGACTAACCACGAAGGTAAGTCTTGTGTAGGTATGTCTAGTTGTGTGGAAGTATTGTGTGTTACAACTACTACTTAGCTAAAGAATATCACACAGAACAAAGGACTTGTTTTGTTTGTTTGATTGTTTGTTTGTTTTTTAATTCAAACGGTTGAGGGGAGTGGTGACTATGGCATTAAACCCCTTTACCGTATACGTGGTTAATTAAAAAACTCGACCTTCTTTTAGTAGCTTGAGTGTTAGAATCATTTAACAATAGTGTAGTTCTCGCTCGCCATTTGTGCTCAAGCACATTACTAGTTCAGTCTCTTCCTTTAATCCAGTCTCTTCCTTTAACCCAGTCTCTTCCTTTAATCCAGTCTCTTCCTTTAATCCAGTCTCTTCCTTTAATCCAGTCTCTTCCTTTAATCCAGTCTCTTCCTTTAATCCAGTCTCTTCCTTTAATCCAGTCTCTTCCTTTAATCCAGTCTCTTCCTTTAATCCAGTTTCTTCCTTTCATCTAGTAGGTCCATTACATTGTCACTTTCACATTTTGTTCTCTACATTTAAATGTTCATTGATTCTGCAGGCATTCATGTAACATGTACGATGAGTAGCTAATGAGTAAATGTTCCACATATGCAGGCATTCATGTAACATGTACGATGAGTAGCTAATGAGTAAATGTTTCACATATGCAGGCATTCATGTAACATGTACGATGAGTAGCTAATGAGTAAATGTTCCACATATGCAGGCATTCATGTAACATGTACGATTGAGCAGCTAATGAGTAAATGTTCCACATATGCAGGCATTCATGTAACATGTACGATTGAGCAGCTAATGAGTAAATGTTCCACATATGCAGGCATTCATGTAACATGTATGATGAGTAGCTAATGAGTAAATGTTCCACATATGCAGGCATTCATGTAACATGTACGATTGAGTAGCTAATGAGTAAATGTTCCACATATGCAGGCATTCAGACTGAAGTTCTGAAGTTAGACTCTGCCACTGATCCAGTTATTGCTATCAACTCTTCTACCATTGACCCGTTATCTCCAAGGATCACAGTGGCACTTCCTCTCGACCTTCTCCACAAGTTTGATCAAGGCAACGGCAGCATAAGAATAGTGTCCGCTATCTACACGAACGCATCTCAGCTGTTGAGGGAAAAGGCTATGTAAGTAATACCAACATTTTCTCATGTGTCATGTGGGTGGGGCTATTTCATGTTTTATTTGGTGTTATCCTTTAGTTATTATGACAATAAAATTATGTGTATATATTTTCTATATTATTAGTAAAATAATCTTGTGCTACATAAATAATAGTTAGAGTGGGGTACCTTGAAATCTGCGGGGTTTAGAAACTCGAAGGCTCTGGGCTGTAGCATCAGAGCATAGCGAGACCTGCAGATTTCCAAGGTACTGCACTCTACCTTTTTTAGAACACAAGGGTATGCTAAAACTGTACAACGATGGAACTGAAGTAACTAACAAGTAGCTATTTACTGAATATTGCCACTCATTCTGCCTGGGGAGGGTGAACATTAGTGTTCAGCTGAGGATGATAAAGAATTATTGTGGGGGACAAGTGGAGAACACTATGCACAAGCATTAGTCGACACTATGTTCTATATGTGTGGCACCTATGCATTAGTTGACACTATGTTCTATATGTGTGGCACCTATGCATTAGTTGACACTATGTTCTATATGTGTGGCACTTATGCATTAGTTGACACTATGTTCTATATGTGTGGCACCTATGCATTAGTTGACACTATGTTCTATATGTGTGGCACCTATGCATTAGTTGACACTATGTTCTATATGTGTGGCACCTATGCATTAGTTGACACTATGTTCTATATGTGTGGCACCTATGCATTAGTTGACACTATGTCCTATATGTGTGGCACTATGTATTAGTTGACACTATGTCCTATATGTGTGGCACTATGTATTAGTTGACACTATGTTCTATATGTGTGGCACCTATGCATTAGTCGACACTATGTTCTATATGTGTGGCACCTATGCATTAGTCGAACCAACTATGTTATATATGTGTGGCACCTATGCAATAGTTGAACCTATGTTCATTATGTGTGGCACTATGCATTAGTTGACACTATGTTTCTATAGTGTGGCACTTATGCATTGTTGACACTATGTCATATGTGTGGCACTATGCCATTAGTTGACCCACAATGTTCTATATGGCGTGGCACTAGCATTAGTTGCCACTACTGTCTCTATGTGTGGAACCTAGGCATTAGTTGAAACTATGTTTTCTATATGTGTGGCACCTATGCATTAGTTTTGACACTATGTTTCTATATGTGTGGCACATATGCATTAGTTGACACTAGTCCTATAGGTGTGGCAATATGTATTAGTTGACACTATGTCCTATATGGTGGCAATATGTATTAGTGACACTATGTTCTATATGTGTGGCACCTATGTATTAGTTGACACTATGTTCTATATGTGTGGCACCTATGCATTAGTTGACACTATGTTCTATATGTGTGGCACCTATGCATTAGTTGACACTATGTTCTATATGTGTGGCACTATGCATTAGTTGACACTATGTTCTATATGTGTGGCACCTATGCATTAGTTGACACTATGTTCTATATGTGTGGCACCTATGCATTAGTTGACACTATGTTCTATATGTGTGGCACCTATGCATTAGTTCACACTATGTTCTATATGTGTGGCACTTATGCATTAGTTGACACTATGTTCTATATGTGTGGCACCTATGCATTAGTTGACACTATGTTTTATATGTGTGGCACCTATGCATTAGTTGACACTATGTTCTATATGTGTGGCACCTATGTATTAGTTGACACTATGTTCTATATGTGTGGCACCTATGTATTAGTTGACACTATGTTCTATATGTGTGACACCTATGCATTAGTTGACACTATGTTCTATATGTGTGGCACCTATGCATTAGTTGACACTATGTTCTATATGTGTGGCACCTATGTATTAGTTGACACTATGTTCTATATGTGTGGCACCTATGCATTAGTTGACACTATGTTCTATATGTGTGGCACCTATGCATTAGTTGACACTATGTTCTATATGTGTGGCACCTATGCATTAGTTGACACTATGTTCTATATGTGTGGCACCTATGCATTAGTTCACACTATGTTCTATATGTGTGGCACTTATGCATTAGTTGACACTATGTTCTATATGTGTGGCACCTATGCATTAGTTGACACTATGTTTTATATGTGTGGCACCTATGCATTAGTTGACACTATGTTCTATATGTGTGGCACCTATGTATTAGTTGACACTATGTTCTATATGTGTGGCACCTATGTATTAGTTGACACTATGTTCTATATGTGTGACACCTATGCATTAGTTGACACTATGTTCTATATGTGTGGCACCTATGCATTAGTTGACACTATGTTCTATATGTGTGGCACCTATGTATTAGTTGACACTATGTTCTATATGTGTGGCACCTATGCATTAGTTGACACTATGTTCTATATGTGTGGCACTATGCATTAGTTGACACTATGTTCTATATGTGTGGCACCTATGCATTAGTTGACACTATGTTCTATATGTGTGGCACCTATGCATTAGTTGACACTATGTTCTATATGTGTGGCACTATGCTATTTTTTTTTTTTTTAGTTGACACTATGTTCATATGTGTGGCACCATGGCATAGTTGAACGATTGTTCATATGTGTGGATTATGCATTAGTGACACTATGTTTCTATATGTGTGGGCACTATGCATTGGGGAACACTGTGTTCTATATGGGTGGAACTATGCATTAGTTGACACGAGGTTCTATATGTGTGGCACCTATGCAGTAGTTGACCACTATGGTCTATGGTGTGGCCTTATGCATTATTGACCTTGTTCATATGTGGGCACCTATGCATTAGTTGACATATGATCTATAGTTGGCACCTATGCATTAGTTGACACTATGTTCTATATGTGTTGCACCTATGCATTAGTTGACACTATGTTCTATATGTGTGGCACCTATGCATTAGTTGACACTATGTTCTATATGTGTGGCACCTATGCATTAGTTGACACTATGTTCTATATGTGTGGCACCTATGCATTAGTTGACACTATGTTCTATATGTGTGGCACTATGCATTAGTTGACACTATGTTCTATATGTGTGGCACCTATGCATTAGTTGACACTATGTTCTATATGTGTGGCACCTATGCATTAGTTGACACTATGTTCTATATGTGTGGCACCTATGCATTAGTTGACACTATGTTCTATATGTGTGGCACCTATGCATTAGTTGACACTATGTTCTATATGTGTGGCACCTATGCATTAGTTGACACTATGTTCTATATGTGTGGCACCTATGCATTAGTTGACACTATGTCCTATATGTGTGGCACTATGTATTAGTGCCATATGTTCTATATGTTGGAACCTAGCATTCGTTACACTTATGTCTCTATGTGTGCACTACTATGTTATTAGTTGCACTATGTCCATATGTGTGGCATTAGTATTAGTTGAACTATGTTTCTATATGTGTGGACTATGCATAGTGACACTAGTTATCTAGTGTGGCACCTATGCATTAGTTGAAATAGTTCTATATGGTGGCACTATGCTTAGTTGACACTATGTTTCTATAGTGTGGCACCTATTGATTAGTGGACACTATGGTTATATGTGTGGCACTCATGCATTAGTTGACACTATTCTATATGTGTGGCACCCTCGCATTAGTTGAACTATGTTCTATATGTGTGGCACTAGCATTTAGATGACACTATGATTCTATATGTTGGCACTATGCCTAGTGACACTGTTCTAGATGTGTGGCCACTATGCATAGTTGACACTTGTTCTAATGTGTGGTCACCCATATGTTAGTTGACACTATTCTATATGTGTGGCACGTGCATTAGTTGACACATGTTCTATATGTGTGGATATGATTAGTTGGACACTAGTTTTAATGGTGGCACTATGCATGGTGCCACTAGGTTCTATATGGGGGGCAACTATGCATTAGTTGACACTATTTCAATGTTTGGCACTATGCATGGTTGACCACTATGTTTATATGTGTGGCACTCTGGCATACGTTGACACTATGTTCTATATGTGTTGGACACCTATGCATTAGTTGGGACACTATGTTCTATATGGGTGGCACCTAGGATTAGTGGACACTAGTTTATATGTGGGCCACCCCTATTGCATTAGTTGACACTATGTGTCTATGATGTGTGGCAATAGCATTAAGTTGCCACTATTGTGGGTTATATGTGTGGCACCTATGTATTAGTTGACACTATGTTCTATATGTGTGGCACCTATGCATTAGTTGACACTATGTTCTATATGTGTGGCACCTATGCATTAGTTGACACTATGTTCTATATGTGTGGCACTATGCATTAGTTGACACTATGTTCTATATGTGTGGCACCTATGCATTAGTTGACACTATGTTCTATATGTGTGGCACCTATGCATTAGTTGACACTATGTTCTATATGTGTGGCACCTATGCATTAGTTCACACTATGTTCTATATGTGTGGCACTTATGCATTAGTTGACACTATGTTCTATATGTGTGGCACCTATGCATTAGTTGACACTATGTTTTATATGTGTGGCACCTATGCATTAGTTGACACTATGTTCTATATGTGTGGCACCTATGTATTAGTTGACACTATGTTCTATATGTGTGGCACCTATGTATTAGTTGACACTATGTTCTATATGTGTGACACCTATGCATTAGTTGACACTATGTTCTATATGTGTGGCACCTATGCATTAGTTGACACTATGTTCTATATGTGTGGCACCTATGTATTAGTTGACACTATGTTCTATATGTGTGGCACCTATGCATTAGTTGACACTATGTTCTATATGTGTGGCACCTATGCATTAGTTGACACTATGTTCTATATGTGTGGCACCTATGCATTAGTTGACACTATGTTCTATATGTGTGGCACCTATGCATTAGTTCACACTATGTTCTATATGTGTGGCACTTATGCATTAGTTGACACTATGTTCTATATGTGTGGCACCTATGCATTAGTTGACACTATGTTTTATATGTGTGGCACCTATGCATTAGTTGACACTATGTTCTATATGTGTGGCACCTATGTATTAGTTGACACTATGTTCTATATGTGTGGCACCTATGTATTAGTTGACACTATGTTCTATATGTGTGACACCTATGCATTAGTTGACACTATGTTCTATATGTGTGGCACCTATGCATTAGTTGACACTATGTTCTATATGTGTGGCACCTATGTATTAGTTGACACTATGTTCTATATGTGTGGCACCTATGCATTAGTTGACACTATGTTCTATATGTGTGGCACTATGCATTAGTTGACACTATGTTCTATATGTGTGGCACTATGCATTAGTTGACACTATATTCTATATGTGTGGCACCTATGCATTAGTTGACACTATGTTCTATATGTGTGGCACTTATGCATTAGTTGACACTATGTTCTATATGTGTGGCACTATGCATTAGTTGACACTATATTCTATATGTGTGGCACCTATGTATGTATTTTTCCTTACGTTAATTAAAGACAATGTCACCGAGCACTACGACATAATCCATGTAACAAATATCGCTAGTTGAGAAGCCTGGTCAGAGCACTCAAAGCTACATGGAAAAGATATTTTTTTAAACAACAACTAGGAAGGCTTGATTTAAAAACACACTCATATTAATGTGACTAAACACTATTCTTTCTGCACTGTCATTGTTAATGACACCTGGTTCCCCCAGGCAAGATGAGCAGTCACAACTCGTTAGCTACTTCAGTTCCATGACTGTAGTACAGTTTTAGCATATCCTTCTGTTCTAAAAAGTTAGAGTGCAGTACGATGGACATTTGTGGGATTTAGAAACTCGAAGGCTCCCTGCTGTAGCATCAGAATTTGTCACCGCTTCACAATGGCAGTAAAAAAACAACAAAGTATTTTCAAAACTAATCTCTTGGCAATAAGTCGCAACAGTAGCCATAGGTAAGTGTTTTCTAAGTCGCAACAGTAGCCATAGGTAAGTGTTTTCTAAGTCGCAACAGTAGCCATAGGTAAGTGTTTTCTAAGTCGCAACAGTAGCCATAGGTAAGTGTTTTATAAGTTGCAACAGTAGCCATAGGTAAGTGTTTTCTAAGTCGCAACAGTAGCCATAGGTAAGTGTTTTCTAAGTCGCAACAGTAGCCATAGGTAAGTGTTTTCTAAGTCGCAACAGTAGCCATAGGTAAGTGTTTTCTAAGTCGCAACAGTAGCCATAGGTAAGTGTTTTATAAGTTGCAACAGTAGCCATAGGTAAGTGTTTTATAAGTTGCAACAGTAGCCATAGGTAAGTGTTTTCTAAGTGCTGCCGGGCGTGATTCTAAGTGAATTAGATTCAAGCAATGGACCAATCAATTTGTCATATTATTTAGTCACGCTCTGTTCTAAGGTAGTATAGCTATTATTGTACATACGCTCGCCATACCAACTTTACATTGGTGACCTCAATTACTGAAGATGTCCATCAAAGGCTCAGCTCCCACTACAATTGCTGCCACAAACATCAAGCTACCTCCTTTTTAGCCCACAGACCCTGAAGTGTGGCTCTTACAAGTTGAGGCGCAGTTTTCTACATGTGGTGTTATATCTCAGAAGACCCTTTGAGTATATTGTAAACCTCTGTCAGTTCCGAGATAGTGACCAAAGTCCTTCCAACCTCCTCTCAGCTCACCTACAGGCAACCCCTATGACGTTCTCAAGGCTGAACTCATAAAGTGCATGGCAAAAGTAAGTTCAACAACTCAACAGCTCAGGGACCAGAAGCCATCCCAACAGCTCAGGGACCAGAAGCCATCCCAACAGCTCAGGGACCAGAAGCCATCCCAACAACTCAGGGACCAGAAGCCATCCCAACAGCTCAGGGACCAGAAGCCATCCCAACAGCTCAGGGACCAGAAGCCATCCCAACAGCTCAGGGACCAGAAGCCATCCCAACAGCTCAGGGACCAGAAGCCATCCCAACAGCTCAGGGACCAAAAGCCATCCCAACTTCTCCGCCAGATGCAGAAACTCTTGGGCGACAAGTTTGGCTCCACCCACTATACAATGTCATTTTTACGTGAGATTTTTCTGCAATCCCTACCAGCTAATGTGTGCATGATACTAACTTCTGTGGATTCTACTACTGATCTGTGGAAGGTGGCAAAGATGTCTGACAAGATTCTAGAGGTTGCAGCACTTACTGCTACAGCCACCCTCTCTACTGAGTTACCTTCTACACCACCACCCTACCCACACCTGCTTCATCACAGTCTGATGTTTTACAACTACGTGAGGAAGTTGCTTGCTTGACAAGCCTGGTTCAATCTACGTCTCACCACCGCCCTCTATGCAAGTCTTGTGGACATTCTTCTAGACCGGCTGCTCAAGGCAACAATAACCAGCACATGCTATGCATACTGGTATCATCACAAATTCGGTGAGGCTGCTCACAACTGCAAAGCTCCCTGTTCATGGTTGGCAAATCCAAAGGCTGGCAACTAACAGTGACGGAGCTTGCCAGCCCAGTCACTTCAACATGTCTCCTCTTTCACATCACTGACAAGCACACAGGTAATTGTTATTTAGTTGACACACGCTCAGAAGTCAGTGTTCTACCTCCCACTCCACAAGATCATCAACTGCCACCACATGAACTTAATTTAACTGCTGTTAATAACACTCCCATACCTACATTTGTTACTCACCTGCAGACTCTCAATTTGGGACTCTGATGTTCTTTCATTTGGGTTTTTGTATAGCTGCAGTTCCCAAGCCCACTATTGGTGCTGATTTCTTACGTTATTTTTCACTTCTGGTAGACATGAAGCATCACCTGCTCATTGATACTACTATTCAGTTGTGGGTTCAAGGAATTGTGAGCTCAGATACTTCCCCAATGTCGTCCATCACCAGAATGAAGTCAGACAACCCCTTCTTCTCACTTCTGTCAGAGTTTCCTACATTGACACAAGTTTACTCTCTTGATCGTAAGGTCAAACATGAAGTGACACATCATATCAACACTAAGGGTTCCCCTGTTGCTGCACGGCCCCTATGCCTAATTCTTGACCACTTATCTGTTCCCAGAGACTAGTAGCACATGTTGTCACTTGGTATAGTTCGTCCTTCCAATAGCTGGTCCAGTCCAGTACACATGGCACCTAAGAAGAGCTCTGGAGACTACCGTGCCCTCAATCGTAATCACACTACCGGATCGGTACCCCATGCCACACCTCCATCCAGTTTACAAGGCTGCACAGTCTTCTCTAAGTTAGACTTCATATGGGCTTTGTGGTAGAATGCTCTACCACATTCAACAAACTTATTGTTCATTGTATTTTCTTTTTGTCTGTTCATTTAATCTTTCACTTGTTCATCTGCACCTCTTTCACTTACTTAGTCCATTCATAGTTCATTTAGCTACAACACACCACTCTATTGTTCTAATTTCTTGGAATGTACATTGCATCATCCACACATCCCATGCTTACCTTTACATGTACTACACCTTTTCCTTTCTGTCAGAAAACCTTGATCTAAATTACAGTCAAGCCAAAAACTGTTGATCTGTCCAAGGGAAAAGCTAGGTTGAACCCTTCATTGCCTTGGGCTGGTAGATATCCCCTGTTTACCTGCTGAGTAGGAGAGGTAGTTCTCAGGTGGCAGCAATACTAGGTCTTCTAGCTGACCCACAACAGGCTTACCATCAAATTCTGGTCAACTCAGATGATATTCACAAAACAGCAGTTTCACCTAACTGTCTGTGACTTCTGCTGGAAGAGTGAGTGTAATGGCTGCATACGTTCAGCACAATGGGGAACTAAATGATGGTAAAGATTGACTATACCCAAGAACTCATGTAATTGTCTCCGTGTATGTGGCTAGGGGAATATAGTGATGGCCACAACCTTGCCTGGGAGTGGCTTGATACCCTTGGAGTCTATGTGATGACCCAGGAAATTCAAGGATTCCTTGCCAAGAAGACACTTAGATGGGTTGATGAGTATACCATGTTCGACAAGTTGCTAAAAAACTTGATAGAGGTGATGAAGATTATCTTCTTGCATTAAACTGGTGACGACCCGCGAGGAAGCTGCACAGCACTTGTTCGAAAGCTACTTAATATCTACTTGGCCATCAAGAACTTCCGACACTTCCTCGAGGGTCGTCATTTCCAAGCTATTGACTTCATCACACAATTCACTTCAGTGATCAGGCGCATGCAAAGACAAGATAATGTGGTTTGCTGATGCGTTATCACGGGTCAAGTCCAACACTCACATCTGACCACCCTCTGTGATTTATTTCCTGGCGGTGGCTACAGCTCAGCAAGAGGAGAGGACCAGCAGATACATGCCTTGCAATCTTCACCAGCTATCGGTCTCAAGGTGGAAGCTGTCCCCATTGGCTTCATACAATGGCACTATCCTGTGTTAGAATTATTGGGAGTACGATGGCAGAGTTAGTTACAACTCTCACTACTACTTGATTACTACAGATACAGATAAACTCGTTTTATCGTTCAAAGACAAAAATCAGGTGATCACATGATACAAGAAAAATTGTGATAATGTAACATATTATGATGAGTCAGCAAGTTATGCATGACAATTGTCAAAAGTGTCAGTATCCATCATCCTATGTGACATGTCCACTGAAACAGCACGTCTTTTGGTCCCACCCTCCTGGCATTGAGCTGTGTTTGACTCACTGCATAGTCTATCTCACCCTCCTGGCATTGAGCTGTGTTTGACTCACTGCATAGTCTATCTCACCCTCCTGGCATTGAGCTGTGTTTGACTCACTGCATAGTCTATCTCACCCTCCTGGCATTGAGCTGTGTTTGACTCACTGCATAGTCTATCCCATCCTCCTGGCATTGAGCTGTGTTTGACTCACTGCATAGTCTATCTCACCCAGGAGTTCGAGCTATGTAGAAACTCATCACTTCACGTCATGTCTGGCCTCAGATCAATTCAGGTGTGCATTGTTGGGCGTACAACTGTTCACTCTGTTAATGCACCAAGGTCAAGCACCACTCACTGCATTTCCACTGCTGGCACATTGACCTGGTTGGTCCACTTACTCCATCACAAGGACACGTACCTTCTCACTTGTGTGGATCATTTCACACGTTGGCCAGAAGCAATACCAATCGCAGACATCACAACTGACTCTGTTGCACATGCTTTTGTTTCTGGTTGGATATCTAGCTTTGCTGTACTTATGACAGTTGTCATAGACTGAGGAGCACAGTTTACTGTTGGGTATTAAGCATACCCACATCACAGTCTATCACTCCTGTGAAGGAAAGGGGAGAGAGCTGAACACTACGTTAGTAAATGTTGCTCCCAATTTACCCTCACTAGAGTCCTCGTGAAGTCTTTTATTTTGTATATGTCAACTCAAAGATTTCTCTAAGGTTGATTCAAATATTATCAAACGCAAAAGCTGCACAAAATACAAATTGAAAGTCTTTACAATGAAATAATAATGAATGTGTGATATGATTGGTTAATAAAAATGCTCTGTTTATAGTTACCTGTGTGATTCTAAAGTTATCCCATTATGGTGCATGTAGCTACTGGTGTGCATGTTGATAAAGATACTGGATACAGCTACCCTGAGGTTATAGTTATGTTAGTTGATCCCTCTATAACCCCCAAGCCAATGGCATGGGGGTCATGACCAGCTGAAGTCTGAACTTCAGAGCCTCCCAGACATCCACATTAATGGAATCCTTACCACTTGACTACTTGGTGTGTGCATGGCACTCAAGGAGGATATCAAGTGCACAGTAGCGGGCAGTGCAGAGGCGGCGCCGACGGTCGGGCCACTCCGGCTATGGCCGGACCACTTTTTTGTATAGGTGGGTGTGGTCAATTTATTGCGCGCTAGGTTGAAAATCGCTTGCACTGCACACACTGACTGCTATGGCAGCATCCTGCAGCTCTATTACTGCTCATTCTTCAACCATGGTGGAAGATTTACCTGAATCCCCACATCAGCAACAATCTTATGATTCTTCATGTTCACCAAGAATATACTGACAACATCAACTTGACAGAAGTTGCCAATGATTTTGTAAGCAGAGGTGATCCAAGAATTCAACTATTTGGACACTTTTAGAACCTAGACATTATATTATCTTATTAAATGGTCAACATTATTTTTGTTTTTTACATTGTAATTGTTCATTAAGCTCTCTTAATTATTGTTGTTATATCATTACTATTACAACTATATAACTTGATACCAGAATACAAGTAAGAAATGAAAAAGAATGATATCAATAGTTCAATTTAGTGTAAGTAAGTACTGTAAAAGTGAGAAGAAAAAAAAATGAAAATGTGCAGATAGAGTAGCTTGCTGGCGGTGCAGCCCAGAGTTGCTGCTGCATTTCCCTGTTGCACTGCGATATACAGAGAGCCTCTGGAAAAGATGACTGGTGGAATTCACTTCACCTGACTACTGCCTCAGTTGATTTTCCAGCATCTACAAAAAGTGAAGTAAGTCCCGGCCAACCACCTCCACGAGGTCTCTATAGCAATTAATTAAAATATTTTAACCTCAAGCCACACCCACTTCCTGGCCTGACCACCTAAAATTAGCCAGAGCCGCCTCTGCAGTGATGGTATATGGTGTATCACTTCAATTACCTGGCAAGTTTTTTCTCTCATCATCATCTACAGACCTAGCGCTCTTATCTTCCATCTTGCAATTAAAGCTTTCATGCAACAAATACGTCTGACCCCACCTCATGAGACCACCAGAGACAGTTTGTGAGTAGTCAACATTCCTCCTGCACCCATGTCTTCATACACCTTGATACAGCTCACATGATGGTCCATCTTGTTTGGAACAGCATCCTTTAAGTATTTCTTCCTTGACATAATGGCACACAAAAGATCATCTCAATAGATCGGCTTAAACCTGATCATCTGGAACAATTGATACCATACCTGCTTCAGTTACATGCCCACCAGTAACTCGTCCCTGAAGTCTCTTCCGACATTCATCCTCATGTAACCTGATCTGATCGACGAGTACATTGGCCAAAGTAGTGTCATGTATCTTACGTACTATGACATGGTCAATGGGAGCAGAGTACTGTAGGGATATGCAATCATTATTGTTATTCCAATTCAAGCACACCATTACATCATTTAATTCATTTCCACCACTTTTCAGTCATTCAGTCAGCACACTTGTTTGTCAACATGTTCTATTGCTTTTACAATAAGTAGTTAGTTAATAAGTTTCAGAACTCTAGCAAACATTTTTTGAACTAGCTATAATTCTCAATCAGTAATAGTTCACTTGTAATGACAGTGGACTAATCTTAAAAATAGGGAATAATTTAATACTCTCTTAGACACGAGTTGTTAACTGCCCCAACTTATAAACTTAAATGGCAAGGCTAATGACGAGTTGTCACTTAAAACTGGGGCTATGCTGGGTGCCAAACAGCCATTGACTAGATACATGGGGCGCTTATGTCGTCTATGGTAATTGACTTGCACTGGCTTGATCTTCCTCAAATGGAACCCCCGCCCCCTCTCAGAAATCTTGGCTGTTTCTGTCTTTGAATAAAACTACTATTCAACTCTTATAGTTATTGTTTTGTGACATCCACTTCCAGACGATCAGATAGTACTCATTGTGACATCCACTTCCAGACTATCAGATAGTACTCATTGTGACATCCACTTCCAGACTATCAGATAGTACTCATTGTGACATCCACTTCCAGACTATCAGATAGTACTCATTGTGACATCCACTTCCAGACTATCAGATAGTACTCATTGTGACATCCACTTCCAGACTATCAGATAGTACTCATTGTGACATCCACTTCCAGACTATCAGATAGTACTCATTGTGACATCCACTTCCAGACTATCAGATAGTACTCATTGTGACATCCACTTCCAGACTATCAGATAGTACTCATTGTGACATCAGATAGTACTTGACATCCACTTCCAGACTATCAGATAGTACTCATTGTGACATCCACTTCCAGACTATCAGATAGTACTCATTGTGACATCCACTTCCAGACTATCAGATAGTACTCATTGTGACATCCACTTCCAGACTATCAGATAGTACTCATTGTGACATCCACTTCCAGACTATCAGATAGTACTCATTGTGACATCCACTTCCAGACTATCAGATAGTACTCATTGTGACATCCACTTCCAGACTATCAGATAGTACTCATTGTGACATCCACTTCCAGACTATCAGATAGTACTCATTGTGACATCCACTTCCAGACTATCAGATAGTACTCATTGTGACATCCACTTCCAGACTATCAGATAGTACTCATTGTGACATCCACTTCCAGACTATCAGATAGTACTCATTGTGACATCCACTTCCAGACTATCAGATAGTACTCATTGTGACATCCACTTCCAGACTATCAGATAGTACTCATTGTGACATCCACTTCCAGACTATCAGATAGTACTCATTGTGACATCCACTTCCAGACTATCAGATAGTACTCATTGTGACATCCACTTCCAGACTATCAGATAGTATTGTTGTCTTCACATATATTATGTGCACGCAATAAGCACATGCATTTTTATAGTCTCTCCGATATATCTGCTTCATCCATTTAGATCGACTACCATCTCAAATATACTGCAGAAATTAGAAGAAATGATTAGATTAGATTATTATTATCAATTCTTTGACTATTTATTGCAGTATCTTCGGTTCAGACATTATCTCAGTGTCTCTTCAGTGTGGTAATAGCAGCTGTCCCACTAGTAACTTGACTCTCTCCTCCAATATCTCCATCACATTCCAGCACTCTGACTCTGTCAAGGTACTGTTACAAAATCTGAGTTTGTCTCTAAGGCCATAATGGCATTATTTAATCCAATGATGTAGGATTTACTGGAGGAGGATAGAGAAATGGAACCAGCTTGTGTATTCCTGGACTTATTAGAAGATACAAGGTCAGGTTGTGTTTCAGTCAAATTGAATAAATTTAAACCATCAGTTGTTTTGATATATTGTAGATTCCATGCACTACACTATCCAATATAACATCCTATCTAATATACCACACTGTCTAATATAAACATTGTCTAATATGCCACACTGTCTAATATATAATACTGTCTAATTCTACACAATCTCACTATTTCATAAAAATAGCATCTTAACAATTGTGATGGATACTTCAAGAATTGATAATATGTGACCGTCTACGGGAAAACCGGGCACAACGCGGCGTGCGTAAACATCGAGAAAAGATCGATCGATTTTTAAAAAATGTATTGTTTCAAGCCTACGGTAGGGAACGGTTAGGTCTATTATAGCAGGAACGACTTAAGCTACGACGATAAAACTTGGAGAGCTCAATATTTGGACGCCAACAACTCTGTAAGTGCAAAAAAAAATTTTTTTGAAGGGTGCCGCGTTGTGCCTGGTTTTCCTGTAGACGGTCACATATTAAGAGACAGTTACATTCTCACACCTAGCTGCTCACATGTGACTATATTCTCACACCTAGCTGCTCACATGTGACTATTCTCACACCTAGCCGCTCACATGTGACTGTTCTCACACCTAGCAGTTCACATGGAGCAGTCACATGTAAGCAACTAGGTGTGAGAACAGTCACATGTGAGCAGCTAGGTGTTAGAGCAGATACATGTGAGCAGCTAGGTGTGAGAACAGTCACATGTGAGCAGCTAGGTATGAGAGCAGTCACATGTAAGCAGCTAGGCTTGATAGAAGTCTTAAAAGAACTCTTGTCAGTTGTATGCTTTATCTTACTCTTATAAAGCATTGAATGTCATAAATAAGAAAAATATTGCTGTTGTAGAAGAGAAGATATAGAAAATTTAGCTCATAATAACATAATTATTCAATCCTACCTTAGCTCTCTTCTCAACATTGGTCGCTGGTCTGGAAAGGGATGTACTAGAAACTTCAACCTGTCCTCTACCTCCAAGACAGTGTGTGAATGTAACCACCTCACACATTTTGCCATCTTACTGAGTCCCCGCCCTCCAGAGTTCAGTTCAGCTGTGAGCTTTAGTCTGACAGTGATAGGTTACATTGGAGTGTCTGTGTCTCTAGTGGCCATGACTCTAACTGTGGCCACCTTCATCTTGCTCAAGTAAGTTCCTAGATATCTAACTTGTTTTTTATTAATCTAGTGAGTACACTGTCTAATGTGATTAACTATGCACATTGACTGAGTGGTACTGTGTGAGTTACCATGGAGACAGTCTGACTTGTCCAGCTGCATTGATTGCTCAAGTCTAACTTAGGAGCCATTTGAAAAAGATACTCCGCCCACTAATCATTTGCTTTAATATGGCACTTGAAACCCTATCTTATTCAAGCCATTAATTTAATAAAGTATGTCTTTTGTACACTTTGAATTTCTCTCTTAGAATGGGAAATATGTTGTACAAATAATGAATGACTTCATTTATTATCCAGGTCTCTCCACAGCATGCGTAACTACATACATGTCAATCTGTGCCTCAGTCTAGCCATCGCTCAACTAACATTTGTGACAGGCGTAGACAAGACAGGACTCCATGACAGTAATGATACCGTACCCATCCACTGTCAGGTCATAGCAGTTCTCCTCCACTACTTCTTCCTGGTGTCCTTCATGTGGATGTTGATGGAAGGTGTGGTCTTGTACGTGGCTCTAGTGCGAGTGTTTGTGAAGAATAAGAAGAGATATATAATCGCCTTCACAGTAGCTAGCTATGGTCTACCTCTGCTCTACATGGGGGCTCTCTCTCTTCCACTGGGATTTGGTATCCACGCACACAATTATGGATATACTAATGCGTGAGTTTTGATATTGATGTAATTTGTATGAGATGTTTGGTATGTATTAAACTGTGTGTGTCTGAGTAAAGATAATGGTTTAGAGAATTTAATGTTGTAATAATAATAAATACTCTGTAACCAACAGCACTCTGCATGTGACAGCACTCTGCATGTGACAGCACTCTGCATGTGACAGCACTCTGCATGTGACAGCACTCTGCATGTGACAGCACTCTGCATGTGACAGCACTCTGCATGTGACAGCACTCTGCATGTGACAGCACGCTGCATGTGACAGCACTCTGCATGTGACAGCACTCTGCATGTGACAGCACTCTGTATGTGACAGCATGCTGCATGTGACAGCACTCTGCATGTGACAGCACTCTGCATGTGACAGGCACACTGCATGTGACAGCACGCTGCATGTGACAGCACTCTGCATGTGACAGCACGCTGCATGTGACAGCACTCTGCATGTGACAGCACTCTGCATGTGACAGCACTCTGCATGTCTGCATGTGACAGCACGCTGCATGTGACAGCACTCTGCATGTGACAGCACTCTGCATGTGACAGCACTCTGTATGTGACAGCATGCTGCATGTGACAGCACTCTGCATGTGACAGCACTCTGCATGTGACAGGCACACTGCATGTGACAGCACGCTGCATGTGACAGCACTCTGCATGTGACAGCACGCTGCATGTGACAGCACTCTGCATGTGACAGCACTCTGCATGTGACAGCACTCTGCATGTGACAGCATACTACATAGAGTTGAAGATTTATTTAAATACTTTACCAATTTTATAGAACTATGAGTAAATCGTGCATGTTGATGTTCAGTTTTTGTTTCAAAGATTTAATTTGACTAATAAATCTCATTTTAAAGCTTTACATCTGATTGTGTCATTTCTTCTTCAGATGTTTCTTAAATCCAGAGAATAATTTCATGCTGACCTTCATTGTACCGTTCCTGGCCATCTTCCTGGCCAACATTGGCTTCTTCATAATGGCAGCTAGAATCATGTGGCACCATCAGATGAAGCAGATAGACAAGAAGAAAGTAGAGAACTTGCGTAGTTGGCTGAGGTCTGCCGTGTCTCTGACAGTCATCATGTGCCTCACGTGGATCTTGGGAGTGCTGATCATAGAAGTAGACGTGCTCTTCCCTCTGGCTTACCTCTACACCATCATGGTGGCCTTCCAGGGCCTCTTCATCTTCCTCATCTTTGTTGTCTTCTCTAAAGCAGTGAGAGAAGCCTATTCTAAGTGGTGGAGAGTCAAAGTCAGTGAATCTGATTTCCTCTCTAAACACTTTCAAGATGGAGTCGTTTCTTCTAGGATGAAGGAATTCTCTAGCGCATTTGTAAGAGTATTAAATTGTATTCTTTAGGAGTTAACTTGTGACTGTTCTTGTCTGCAAGGCAATTAAAATGAGAAGTTATTGTTCCCACTTCCCCCAACTAGCTATTTTTTCTCCGTATTAATGCATGGTAGTACAACATGAATATCACATGACTATCATGTGGCTATCACATGTTACCATCATATTATTTATCAAATTTGTGTTGTGATGTAGAAAACAAAGTCTTCTTCAAGACCGACTGTAGGTGTGGAAAAGAAGAAGACGAGCAGAGGCAAGAGGATCAAGGATGACTCCAATGGCTGTTCTAGAGAGCACATATGTATAGACCATCTTCATTCTTCTGATGTCATTTCTAACATCTACAGCATAGACCAGAGCTACTGGGACACTCAGGGAGATGATGACACTTCAAACAAAGAAATTAATTTAGTACATTTAGACAGTGCACAGGAGGAGACTAATTTTCAAATGCATTGCAACTAATTTACATAGTAATAATGCAAAAGTCTTCATGAATCATTGACAACTATAACAGCATTGATTAGTTAGCTACCACTACAATATTACATAGCTATAGTGAATGACTAGATATAGGGCCGATCACGAATAAGTTCTATAGCTATTGAAAGACCACCCTCTTGTATGAGGGACTTCACTATGAGAGGGTTAGGAACTTGAAGTAAAATAGATCTTAGGAAGTAACTGATGAGCACACGAACTGAATTTTTAACTGAAACACACAGACTATAGAGATGACACAAAAGTAGAATGAATGGAGAAAAATTACACACACAATTAACGCTACAATACACACAATTAGCAGTTATTCAAGAGTTAGTCCTGGGCCCCACCCAGCTAAGTTACACGTATTGGTGGGCAGGGCTAGCCTTCTGTAGTAGACAATACTTTTGGGCTTAAAGAGGCCCGAACAGCTAGAATTTCCATATACGTATTTTATAATGATAGAAATACTATAGACGTGAAACCATCAAAGACTAATCTTAGTGATCTTAGTGAGAGGAACATCAATACTAGAGCTGGGAGTGAATATCCTGCAGGAACATCAATGCTAGAGCTGGGAGTGAATATCCTGCAGGAACATCAATACTAGAGCTGGGAGTGAATATCCTGCAGGAACATCAATACTAGAGCTAGGAGTGAATATCCTGCAGGAACATCAATACTAGAGCTGGGAGTCAATATCCTGCAGGAACATCAATACTAGAGCTGGGAGTGAATATCCTGCAGGAACATCAATGCTAGAGCTGGGAGTGAATATCCTGCAGGAACATCAATACTAGAGCTGGGAGTCAATATCCTGCAGGAACATCAATACTAGAGCTAGGAGTGAATATCCTGCAGGAACATCAATACTAGAGCTGGGAGTGAATATCCTACAGGAACATCAATACTAGAGCTGGAGTCAATATCCTGCAGGAACATCAATACTAGAGCTGAGAGTGAATATCCTGCAGGAACATCAATACTAGAGCTGGGAGTGAATATCCTGCAGGAACATCAATACTAGAGCTGGGAGTGAATATCCTGCAGGAACATCAATACTAGAGCTGGGAGTCAATATCCTACAGGAACATCAATACTAGAGCTGGGAGTCAATATCCTGCAGGAACATCAATACTAGAGCTGGGAGTGAATATCCTACAGGAACATCAATACTAGAGCTGGGAGTGAATATCCTGCAGGAACATCAATACTAGAGCTGGGAGTGAATATCCTGCAGGAACATCAATACTAGAGCTAGGAGTGAATATCCTGCAGGAACATCAATGCTAGAGCTGGGAGTGAATATCCTGCAGGAACATCAATACTAGAGCTGGGAGTGAATATCCTGCAGGAACATCAATACTAGAGCTGGGAGTCAATATCCTGCAGGAACATCAATACTAGAGCTGGGAGTGAATATCCTGCAGGAACATCAATACTAGAGCTGGGAGTGAATATCCTGCAGGAACATCAATACTAGAGCTGGGAGTGAATATCCTGCAGGAACATCAATACTAGAGCTGGGAGTGAATATCCTGCAGGAACATCAATACTAGAGCTGGGAGTGAATATCCTGCAGGAACATCAATACTAGAGCTGGGAGTCAATATCCTGCAGGAACATCAATACTAGAGCTGGGAGTGAATATCCTGCAGGAACATCAATACTAGAGCTGGGAGTCAATATCCTGCAGGAACATCAATACTAGAGCTGGGAGTCAATATCCTGCAGGAACATCAATACTAGAGCTGGGAGTGAATATCCTGCAGGAACATCAATGCTAGAGCTGGGAGTGAATATCCTGCAGGAACATCAATACTAGAGCTGGGAGTCAATATCCTGCAGGAACATCAATACTAGAGCTGGGAGTCAATATCCTGCAGGAAGTTTATCCAGATTGATGGTATGTTGTCAAATGTTAGCATTCTATCTGTCTGGATGACCATATGGTTGGTAATAATTCAAACTGGTTGCAATGTTTATTTACTGGGGATCCCATCCCCTAGCAGATATTTTAGCAGCTGTTTTGTCCTATAGGATCAATATTCGAGAAAAGAGCGGTAAAAACTACTGGGAACCATTTGAAAAGCTTGGCTGACAGATTTTATGCATTAAGCAAGCGGTAGTTACTGTGCTGTTGATCTCTAATAGGTTACCCGTGCTATCCCTCCCTAATAGTAGACCAGATCCCTAATAGCACAGGTTACCTGTGCTATCACTCGCTAATAGTAGACCAGAGTCCTAATAGCACAGGTTACCCGTGCTATCACTCCCTAATAGTAGACCAGATCCCTAATAGCACAGGTTACCCGTGCTATCACTCGCTAATAGTAGACCAGAGTCCTAATAGCACAGGTTACCCGTGCTATAACTCGCTAATAGTAGACCAGATCTCTAATAGCACAGGTTACCCGTGCTATCACTCGCTAATAGTAGACCAGATCTCTAATAGCACAGGTTACCTGTGCTGTCACTCCCTAATAGTAGACCAGATCCCTAATAGCACAGGTTACCTGTGCTATCACTCGCTAATAGTAGACCAGATCTCTAATAGCACAGGTTACCCGTGCTATCACTCGCTAATAGTAGACCAGAGTCCTAATAGCACAGGTTACCCGTGGTATCACTCGCTAATAGTAGACCAGATCTCTAATAGCACAGGTTACCCGTGCTATCACTCGCTAATAGTAGACCAGAGTCCTAATAGCACAGGTTACCCGTGCTATCACTCGCTAATAGTAGACCAGAGTCCTAATAGCACAGGTTACCCGTGCTATCACTCGCTAATAGTAGACCAGATCCCTAATAGCACAGGTTACCCGTGCTGTCACTCGCTAATAGTAGACCAGATCCCTAATAGCACAGGTTACCCGTGCTATCACTCGCTAATAGTAGACCAGATCCCTAACAGCACAGGTTACCCGTGCTGTCACTCGCTAATAGTAGACCAGATCCCTAATAGCACAGGTTACCCGTGCTATCACTCGCTAATAGTAGACCAGATCCCTAATAGCACAGGTTACCCGTGCTATCACTCGCTAATAGTAGACCAGATCCCTAACAGCACAGGTTACCCGTGCTATCACTCGCTAATAGTAGACCAGATCCCTAACAGCACAGGTTACCCGTGCTATCACTCGCTAATAGTAGACCAGATCTCTAATAGCACAGGTTACTTGTGCTGTCACTCCCTAATAGTAGACCAGATCTCTAATAGCACAGGTTACCCGTGCTATCACTCGCTAATAGTAGACCAGATCCCTAATAGCACAGGTTACCTGTGCTATCTGTCAAATTAGTAATGCCACTCACTAAGGTACAGATGTAGCTGCTCATCACCTTAGCAACTCTGCTATGTAAACCAGAAGAAGGAAACAGATGTACAAATGTCATGCACAATAAACATAAACACACTTTATGTGTACTGCATGTGGCTTCCCTGTGTGTGTGAATACTTGACAGTCTCATCACCTCTGTGAATTCATTCTCCAAAAAAGTACAAGAAAAGGACTTACACATACCAACACTTGAACATACACATACTACATCTAGCTATATCATAGTGACTGCCAGTAACTACATCTGTATCATAGTGACAGCCAGTAGTTACATCTGTATCATAGTGACAGCCAGTAGTTACATCTGTATCATAGTGACTGCCAGTAGCCACATCTGTATCATAGTGACTGCCAGTAGCCACATCTATATCATAGTGACTGCCAGTAACTACATCTGTATCATAGTGACTGCCAGTAGTTACATCTGTATCAGTGACTGCCAGTAGCTACATCTGTATCATAGTGACAGCCAGTAGCTACATCTGTATCATAGTGACAGCCAGTAGTTACATCTGTATCATAGTGACTGTCAGTAGTTAAATCTGTATCATAGTGACAGCCAGTAGTTACATCTGTATCATAGTGACTGCCAGTAGCTACATCTGTATCATAGTGACAGCCAGTAGTTACATCTGTATCATAGTGACTGCCAGTAGCCACATCTGTATCATGAGCTGTGCATTCCAATTACAGCACCCCTCAGAGAATGTTGTTCACAATTAGCCAACAACTACATGTAAAGTGTGATGTGACTGTTTGAAGTACTGGAACTGTTCCAGTACCACAAGGGGTACTGCAACTTGTAAGGCTTGCATCTAATGTGTCAGGTTACATATTCATGGCCTGAGAGATTAGCTATCAGATTTCTCTAACCATTTTATTTGAAGGTTGTTACATTTTCTCTGACTGTTACTATGTTTGAGATATCAGTTACAATTGTTATCAACAATCAACAAGTCCTTGGATGAGATTACAAGTGCCTAAACTGTAAACACAGAAAAAGATACTAGTGCAGGAAAGTTGAGCCCATCACACGCATTTTGATGTCACTTGTAGGTCTTAATATACATTCCACTCATAAAAGTCTGGAGTTTTGAAAACAGAAACCAGTTATTTCATTCCACCACTGCAGTATTTAGTATGAAGCATCGTTGATATCCTACAACACTGACTTGTACTGGAACTGACATAATGCTAACTATTCAAGCAGGTGAAGGGAAGAAACACACATACATACACACAGCGACTTACCCCATGATTTACAGCACAGTGAGTTTGTGTATTGGCTCAATTCCATTGGTGTGATGTGGATGATAGTTTAGCTGTGGGGTTGGTTTGCTATGGCTACTATCTCTGCTTGGATTGTGTACAGGACAAGTGAGTGTGTGATCAAGACATCAAGGAGTGATTAGGACAGATTCCATCCCGGATGATAGCGGAGTTTTTCAGTCAAATATGGAGCCATAATTGAATTTTGTGACTATTCATGCATCATTAATATAGCTACGGGCTCCAAGCCCATGAAGATCAAGTGTCAGGCCAACAAATAAAAGTTTAAATAATGACAGGACTTATTTCTTACAATGAAATCATGCACTAAAGCTATTGAGTACATAGTGAGCATGTAGCTAGTTACAATGATTTCTTGTGCTTCTATTACGCACAAGGTTTTCTTATATTATGCACAAGTATCTAGTGTTTTTATTTTGTCTTTTCTCTACGTTTAGTTACAACTATAAGAAGCTGAAGAAGACTGGTCAGAACCTAAATGTCTTAGAATTATATAGATGTATATATATATATGTATATATAGATAGCTAGCTATTGTATATCGATTGTAATTAAAAATTAAAATTTATGAAGGAGTAGTAAAGAAATGGAATTATGACATTTTAGCTACTAGATTATAACTGTAGGTATTGCACTGTACTGGAACAATGCACTTAGCTACATTTATTAGTTGCTTCTGTCCGTTAAAGGTAAGCGAATTATTCCGGTAAATTCTTTTGATTTCCTTGTAGCGAGTATACCGCACAAGGAAATCAAAGAATTTAGTTGTTACCGCCACGGACTGGTGCGCGAGTTGCTTCAAAGACTCGATTCTCAGGAGAGCTGCGGTATTGCGAGGATATGGTGTCAACTCAGCTTGCTCTCGGTCTTGTAGTGATGATAATAGCTGAAACAGTAGCTATGGCTACAGATTTCCCCAATATCTGCTGGAAGAGGCGGCTGGAAGGAAATTGTGATGGATCGACGGAGATTACTGTGACAGTTAAATACAACTGCTCCACTACCTCCAGAACTGGAAATGGAACTAGTATAGTCTTTAGTAGTGTTAATAACGCTGAATGGAATCAATATGCTGGCTGGCCAGATGATAGCACTGATGGTTGTCTAGACTCAGTATGGATGGTGACTCTTCAGCAGAAACCACATCAATCAAAGATTTGTAACTGTGTGACAATATGTTCAAGTGAATGCAAGGATAGCTGTACATGTGGACAAGAGTAAGTCATAATGGGGGCAGGACCTATGGTGTGTTGTTATATAAAACTAGTGGTGTGCTTAAGCACAAATGGCGAGCGAGCCTTAAACCACACTATTGTTAAACGATTGATTTTAACTACTAACACTCAAGCTACTAAAATAAAGTCGAGTTTTTAAATTACATATATATGGTAAAGGGGATTCAATGCCATAGTAACCACTCCCCGCAACTGTTTGAATTGAAAAAGAAGCAACAAAATCAAGTCACGTTATTTAAACTTTTTCTTTGTGTATAGTAGTTGTAACGCACAATACTTTCACACAACTGAACATACCTACGCAAAACTTACCTTTGTGTTTAGTCTAGTGTGTGTGCAGTTAAAACTTAACAACTTATGGGAGCTCCGTTTCTATTTGAGTTAGTGGCGGTGGTAAGTTAATACGCTATTTGTCACAGTTATAAGCCCTCACCCGCAAGAGAATTCAAAGCAGTAAATAATTCAATTTCTTTTAATGATTCATTCATTCTCGGCTGAAATAATTATAATAATAGGAAATTTTTCTCTTTTTAACAGCCACGGCAAGAAGTCGAAATGTCGGGTTAAGTTATAATTAAAATATTGGCTGTTAAAAAGAGAAAAATTTCCTATTATTATAATTCAATTTCTAGGGTGATACGGGTAATCATACCCGTAGCCAGGGGGGGGGGGGGGTTCGAGGGGTTCGGTCAAACCCCCCTTTAGAGTGACCGGAAGTAAATGTTTTAGCCACACCCCACATTTAACTTCTGGAATATAATTATCTGTTCAATCGTACTGAACCTGTGCTTGAATTCTCTGCTGTTTCTGGCCTAGTCTGAGTCCAAGTTACCTATTAAACATTCAGCTCCTTGGATACAAAATTTCGCTCTCACATCGGCATGAGTAAAGCTTGCCATGTTGCATCTATTCTTTATAAAGTGTAACGTAATGCACTTATTAATTAGTAAGATTAATAGCACCGATAAGCGTGCGATTCAATATTAATAGCACAAGCAACGGATAGTAGGTTCACTATCTAGTGTAGCTACACTGCAAATGATTAAAACAAAGCTGGCCTACTATTAGCGAGTGATAGCACGGGAGTAGCGCTCGCAAAGCTATTGAAATAGCACTCCGATTTGCCTCGTGTTATTTTAATCGCATTGTTCGTGCTATTAATCCCGAATGGCATGGTTACCCATGTTATCACACGGTAATAGTAGGCCAGCTTTATAAAAACTGCATGAGACTGCTGTAAGCTAAAGATCATTTACAATGTGGCTACTATGTATAGTGCAGTCACTACCTCTATACTTCAGTATAAACTTTCTCTTGAACTTTGATTTAATCTATGCTTCCTCCTAATCTGTTGAAAAAACTCTGTCTAATAGGGGCATAGCTTCCGCGCTAAAGAATGACGTTGTCTCCAACTTGTAGTAGTACGAATAAGGGCGTATTATTGTTGCACTGTTTATATACAGCTCACCGTAGTGGTTAGAAGCTTGGTTACACGAGAATAATACCGCTTTTCTCTGAAATATCAACAGATTATAGTTTTGAAGTAGAATACCTAGAACAAATTATAAGTTTTAGTGCACTTATCTTATGTTTTTTAGTATTGTAGAAGAATTAACGAGGAAACAAAAGAAGGTGTGGCTTTTTGTGTCTTAAAATCCGAATCCCACAATGCCATCCTCTGGCTACGGTCCTGGTAATGATCGCTAAACCGGAGGATTCTGTTTAGTGAAGTTTGGGATGGGGTCGAACACAGAGCAAACACAAAATTACGCGAGGGTCAAAGTACAAAATGACATACATACATCCACACATATATATAAACTAGTGGTGTGCTTGAGCACAAGTGGCGAGCGAGCCTGCCTTGTTAGGTTGCATAAATATTGTTAGCTATATGATGTATTTTACCTGAAGAAGTGTTATTCCATGATGACAAAAAAGGATTCTTATATAGCAGTTGACCATTAATTACAGCAAATAAACACAGAACTAATTTCTTACCTCAATTTCCTGAATAGTGATAAGTCTGTAGTATCAAACCATTCTGACTACTTCTATCACCAGTATCTCTTAAACACGCTCTCAGCTACAAAAAATATATAAGGCCAGAGAAAGGAGCAACTTCTGAGAAGAGACCAAAAGTCCTGTCCCCAATGTGGTCACTATTCGGAGGTTTTACTGTAAGTGTATTAGCGTGTGCTCGTCTATTATCGCCGCTTTCATGACGTTTGCTGCCATAGCAACGAAGCTTTGCTGATTCAGCTGGAATAATTGGCATTAGGGAAAGTCCCATTGTAATGGCCTCAAGTCCCAGCTTTATGATACCTGGTCCACACCGTACCGGTTTTAACAGTTAATTATGCAGTATTGGCGATAATAGGGTGAGCTTGGCTATTATCGCCGCTTGTTCTTTAACCTGTAGTTGCAATAATTTCAATTACTAAGTAATTGTATGATATAGAAATGATAGGGTGAAGTATAAAAGAAATGTTTAAGTACTAAAATGCTATTTACAACTTGAACATAAGTATTTATTTTTTAGATGACTTGAGCAGTAGGGAGACTGAATTGTTTTGCAGCTTTAGACACAGTTGCTTCACTCTTCTTCTAGCACTTTCTCCATGTCTTCATTCCTCCACTGTTTCCTCTTAGACTTTATCAAGCTGGAAAAAAATGTATTGGCAAATGAGTACACTGAGTGCAAGCTAGCTAGGTAACCAGCAAAAGTGTCCTGTTATTTGACCAACCTGCTAACCACAAAATTTGAACCAATCTAATACTTCACCATTTTTTTGACTAACAATGAGAATAAGATTGCCAAATTACAGCACACAGTAGCCTAACACCTCTTCTTCCACATGACTTACTGGATAATAGGGCACCTTTACACAAAGCCCCGCTTAGCGCCATCGCCTGAAAGAGGTAGCCAAGAAATAAACTGGGCCCAGACACCCGACTTCACCAAGTGCTCCCTCATCGAGTAACACAATGCAAGTGAAGCAAACATTGAAGCATGTGACTAGTATGATGTAATGCTCACAAGTCATAATGCCTCTACTGTGTTGCTAAGCGATAAATAGCTTTTGGCGATAATTGGTAAGCTAAAGCGGTTGGCGATAATTGGCGAGCGCACGCTAGTTGCCTTTACATAGCTTTTTTGGCTATTGCAGCAATGAACAAGTCTTAATATAGGGTTAGGTTCAAACCTGTGCAGGAATTCCTTTGAAATGTCTGCTATTATTATTATTTTTTGTTGTTGTTGCTTTTTAAGTCAAACAGTTGTGGTGAGTGGTTACTATGACATTGAAGCCCCTTTACCATAAATACATAATTTAAAAAAACTCGATCGTTTTTTTAGTGGCTGGAATGTTAACAGTAAAAATTATAACTAGTGATGTGCTTGAGCACAAATGGCGAGCGAGCCTAAAGACTGTACTATTTTTATATGAATGATTTTGACTTCTAACACTGAAGCTACTGAAAATAAGGTCGAGTCTTTAAATTACGCATACACTGTAAAGGGATTTTAGTACCATAGTAACAACTCGCTGCAACTGTTTGAATTGAAGGAAAACAACAACAACAAAACAATACACGCTATTTAAACGTTTTCTTTGTGATATTCTTTAGCTAATAGTGGCTGTAAAACACAATGCTTTGACACAACTGGACATACACCTACACAAGACTTACCTTCGCAGTAGTCTAGTGGACAATGCATTTTCAAGTAAATACTGTTGCGTATGGCTTATAACCATGCC
>WLWD01006142.1_pt1 | contig 79321 bp, 55 predicted proteins | sample 6712731 | NCBI WGS metagenome assembly WLWD01 (sample SAMN12718690, study PRJNA576275) | sponge metagenome | isolation source: marine sponge | host: Mycale hentscheli | place: New Zealand: South Island, Marlborough, Capsize Point | collected 2014-11-01 | reverse complement strand
CACAATCCTGGTTTCTATAAGTGAAGTTGGAGATATTCAATAATTTAACTGATCACATTAGCAAGTGCCTATAATCGAGACTGTATTTACAAATTTTTTTTCTTTTGGGTGCAGCTTAAACTTGGCTAAGAACAACCTTTATAAACGTGACAATAAAACATTATAGTGCATAAGTCCAATGCTCACCCAAGTGTATATTCTGATCTCGATTTACATTATATATCATTTGACAAATGTCAAGCATTACGAAACTTATTTTTATACACAACAATGCAATTTAGACAGTACAACTTAATGAGTCAGTGAACCATTATTTATGCCAACTGTATGTTTGTGAAGTGGATTTATAAGCTCATTTCAAAACATTGCTCAGTAAAAAGATATAGGATATCTTTTGCTCATACAGTTAGTATAAAAATCATAAAACCATGACATTTACATCAAATACAACATTACTAAACAAATGAAATATGTGCTGGTTAGTGAACAATAATGACTACTATAGGACAGCACCTATTTGTATAATGTACCCTTGCTTCCTTTTGTAGTTGCTTTATGATCATATTGTTTCAAACCCTGCATATGTTGGGATGTTCAAGATATTTATGTTTTCTCTCGTTTAATTAAAAATTGATATAGTAGAAATATTTTAACAGCTTATAATAACATGTTACTGTATCATTAGAAAACTATCCTATTGTATTTAGTTATCTTGGGTAATCAAATGCTGAAACTGAAGCTATAGAACAATCTATCCAAAATACACTGTATAGTCTGTCAACTTTGCAGTGGAGAGTTATGATAACAGAATGCAAGGTTGATATACATTACGCTTATTGACAATTATTGTCAACTAATCTTGAGTTGTACAAATTAATAGAGCCATAATATAGAAAAAAATCCTCGGGGGAGTGAATGTATATTGTCTATAGTGTATAATAGCATAGGCACACTTTCATAATTATTATATATACTTATATATATATATATATAATTGTAAAGAATTTTAATTTTTTAATTACAGTTAGTAACATAATCTTAGCAAGTTATTGTAATGATAGTTTTCAAAATAGTGTAAAGTAAAAATGATCCATTACTGTTAATTATCTAGGCCGTCAGACTTATAAAAATTCTCTTAAAATTTCCTGACATTATCATTCAATAAGTCCAATAATTCATTCAAAAAGTGGATTGTGTAAGTACATTTCTATAGATTATTCAGTCACAAGCATATTTAATATAATTTTGTTGCTTTATCCTTGATATTTTACTCAGTTACATATAATCTTTCAATCAATATGATATATTGTGGTGTCCTACCTGGTAAATAATTATGTAAGGTTACATTTTCTATTTCCTCAATCAATTATCTCAAATTAATAGGAAAACTATTGTTATCATTCAATAAGTCCAATAATTCATTCAAAAAGTGGATTGTGTTAGTTCAGTTCTGTAGGCTATTCATTCACAAGTATATTTAATTTAATTTTGTTGCTTAATTCTTGGTATAGTGTAATGGGGCGTGTAAGAGCAAGTAGGTTACTGCCACCAGAGTTGCCTTGGCTTCAAGTTTAAAGGTGATCAATCCTGCAGGTGTTTAATCTGCTGGACCAAGTAAGGAATTACTAGGTCTTCCTCAACAAATGGGTTCAATTTGGAAGAGTTCTCAGAATTCAGAGATTGAAAGATTTATAATTCTTGCAGCACTCAATAGAGGCAACTGAGAAAACTCAAAATGAACAGACTATATATTATAATGAACTAGCTAGATGTGTTGAACATGGGAGACAGAAATATGAGTACACAAAACTTGGGAATAACCTAACCACAGAGAGTGAGGTGGGGAAGGTGAATGGAGTCAATAGAACAAAGGAAAGTTGAGAAAGGGTACTAATGGAGTTACAAGTTAAGTTAATTGAGCAAGTGAACAAATAAATTAAGGAAGTAGTAAGTAATTAATTAAAAATAGTCTATAGTTTGCAGAATGTGGTGAGGTATTCATTACACCGGGTATTTCTTTCAGTTACATATATTTTTAATCAATATAATACATTGTGATGTTCTACCTCTTTCCACTTCCTCAACCAATTATCTCAAATAGGAACGCAATTTTTAAAAAGCATGCTTTTTAAATGTAACTTAAAAGATTCTATTGAGCAGATCGTGTTAATAGAGATGTTCTGGCTTTGGCTTGTTGTGATCTGTCCTTGTAGTACTTCTTTTGCTGATCTGTACCAAGTGAACAGGACTAGGACTCTGTGTTACTCTGATGTAGCTGAGTTTGTATGCTACCAACAATCATCATTCGTATCATGGACAGTCACTAGTATCAGTAGTGACCACAGTTCTCCAGTTTTAAGTTTCCATGCAGTGTTCGCTCCAGAACAGAGGATGAAATCTGTTAGACTAGATACTACTGTTATAAGAGCTCAACTGATTCATGGTAATTCATCCTTCACTCTGACCAGCCTGACTATTGAAGCTACTCTTTCTGCTACTATAGAATGCAATTATGACATCCTCACTTACCACCCACTCAATAGTAAGTAAAGTGATGAGTTGGAAAAAATACCAAATAATAGTTCATCATTTCACAAGCTGGTTTATCACAACCAGTTTTTCTTTTAATTATGTACAGAATTAACCTTGATATATCATGAGAATCAATTTATTGATAGCTATTAGGAGGGCTGAAAAGAAATTGTGAATTATTCCACCTGTCATAATACTTAACACAGTTATAGAATTAGTATACAGTGAGTGCATTATAACACAGTTAGTGCAAATTACATAGAATAATGGTAACTACTTCTATAATACAATATTTCCAAAATCACATACTAACTACTGAAATTATCAGAATGCTTTGATAAAAGCTGTCGTCAATATAATTTAAACGAGTTTAAATGAGGTTAACATTGGAATGGCAATTAAGTAGATAACGTTGCGGGGGAAGTGCCAAGCGAGATGCAAGGAGCGGGGAAAAAGATTTCAGATCCATGTCCACGTTATGGCAGGGGCTAGCCAGGATGTGCCAGAAGGGAGTGGGACAGTATCTGCTGGCAGGGGCTAGCGAGGATGTGCCAGCAGGGATGGTGCTAGCAAGAACTAGCAGTGGTGCAGGACCTGGTACCAAGCATTGGCTGGAAGATAGGCTCCTGTGCATTACCAATCCCCTCCTTCCAGTAATGGTTACAGAGGTAGATTATGTGTGATAGGGTGTGGAGGTGAGGGGAGTGGGGATGTGGGTATGGGCAATTAGGAATGACAAGGTTAATAATTGTTAAAGTGGTTTAATTGTACATCATAATTTATAGAGTCCAGTGTGGAGCTATCTGAAATTTATTTAACCCCAACTACGAGAGGTTCCTCCAGTTTTAGAGTTACATGGACACCATCCTACTACAATACTTCAAGATACATGATAATAGTTTATCCTCCTGAATCCTGCACACAGGAAGATCTCATCATCCACAACACTGATACGAGTACAGTATACAACATCACTATAGCACTCAAGGACTGCCCACACACAATATATTCCACTTTTATATTAGGCAAGTTTCAAAATGCATGCAAATGTGATTGTTTATAATATAATTATTGTCTTTTTTTTTAAAAATAAACATTAGTATTTGGTGTTCAGATAATTCAAACGTAACTATATTGAAGTTTAAAGACAGAATGTATTTTTTATATATTTAATAATAATTACACTACTCACGATTTTAAATGGCAAAATATCTTTATATTCATTTAGAATGTCAGCTGATGAAAGCATCTACTATACTATTTTATAGCATTACAAACAATAACCGAATGACTGTACATTTATTATATGTTAATACGGTTATACAATGTATAAACATAACTTGGGGAATAGACTTCTGGGATGACACACTACCAACAACATCAGTTACCCGTAAGTAGTAGGAATAAATAAATACTAATTAATGTAGCAAAGTGTACTTTTTGTGATATCATTACTGTTTTAATTTATCTATAATGGGACTATTATTACGAAATTGAAATAAAAAAATAGAGTAAAGTTGTATCTAAATGCTTTGTCTAATAGAATGATTCATGCTCATAATTATCTGCAATTAAAAACATGCAAGAAATACATGTGATATATTTATATCATTTATTAAATTTTCAGATGCTGCACTAAATATCAATGATACATTAAATATCAATGATACACTCGAAACGGTCAATGATACATTTAAGTCTGATGTGCAGGAATGTCTGAGTATGTCTAAACAATGCAAAAATGAAGTACTAAATACAAGTTCTAGCCCTTCACTATCAACAATACTGAGTGTTACTGTGACATGTCTTCTGACCATCATTATTCATGTCATAATAATAGTAGTATTTACAATCACAATGAAGAGAAAAAGTAAGCAGAAGTTCATATAAAATTATAATATAAAATTACCATTTGTTAATTCAGGCAAAGTTAAGAAGAATCAACCATCACAGTAAGATTTCATTATAATCAACATACTAGCTATATTACAATATTATTTATCAATAATTTATTTCCTTCAGGTTTGCTGAACACAGTGGCAATAAAAAAGTTGTAAGAGTAGGACTAATAGTATCATTTTTGTTTATAATTGTTTTCATTAGCAAAAACATAATTATATTCACTGTTTTAGGAATCCTCCCAATTGAAACATTCACAGATATTAGCAAGCAAGGTATGATATCATATCACATTGATAAGAAGTAATCGACTTCTAGTGCTAATGATAGTCCAATAGTTATTATGTCTGAACAATGCAAAAATGAAGTACTAAATACACGTTCTACAATACTGAGTGTAGCTGTGACAAGTCTTCTGATCATCATTATTCACGTCATAATAATAGTAGTATTTACAATTACAATGCTAAATATTATTTCATGTTGTAATAGACATTTGACTGATAGTATTTTTTTATTACAATTTATTATTTCAGGTAAAAAATCTATAATATTGAGCACTATAAACGCTTTTATTGTTTACAAGACAAATAGCTATTACGTTGTACCGTTATATAATGATGGTATTTGTAATTGCAATTTTCTATACTCATAGAATGCTGCATATGCCACTGTTCAGGTTAACAGGCAAAAGGTATAAAATTAAAACTGTAATGAATTAATTTGGTAGTAGTTAAGGTACAGTTAAGAAAATTGTATTTTTTGCAATTCTATTTAAGGTCAAATATAATAATTGAATGTTGATTTAAGCTAATTATCAAACATTTCTAAATATAGAGGGAAATTGCTGCTGATAATCATTTGATTGCAAATGACTTAAAAGATGATGGTAAGCCAGTGACGCAAATTGTAATGCTTTCTAAATATTCAGCTACTGAATTCACTTCTTTCTCAGATATGTATGAGACTATTAATAACTGAAGATTAAAAGTCATCATCATGGACAATGTTATTACTTAGTAAAATATGCTATTCATAATTCATATTAACAATAGTAATAGTTAAGTTGAATTCAATGTCTAGTTCACATCATTCATAGAAATTATTACCGTTTAATTTTAGCTATTTGCTAAATTTTTATACCAATTATAATTTCATCAAAGAGAATTTTCATGGGATTTAACTAATAGAATGAGTGCAAAAAAGTGATTGTTTTAATTATTTCATTGTTAACACAGTTTCATAATTATCATTATGCATCAATTTTTGAACATCGCTTTACTTTCATAAAATATTTTTTATTTCAAATTCATAATAGCTCTTGTTATTACAAGTCAAATGTGTGTTTATATTAATCTGTACTTATTGTTATGCTTTCAATTCAAGATTAGATTACAACAACCGTAAGTGTATGTTACTTTAATATTTCATTCTGTGTCATAACTGTCCACCACACACATGATAAATAATGCACATACAGTGTATTTTAGAATAGATTGTTCTATATCTTCAGTTCAGCATTAAATTATCAAGATAAAATATTAATAGAAAATATAGGATAGTTTTCAACTGGTACAATAACATCTTATTATAACATTTATTGGATATTGTTTCGTACAGTCACAATTTGTTTAATAATGAGAGTGAACACTTAGTAGCAAAAGAAGTAGCTTACAATATCATTATTGATGAGTAAAGAAAAGTTCATTTTTCTTTCAGTTTTACTGAACAACGTGGCCATACAAAGGTAAGAGAAGTGCTAATAATATATTCTTTATTAAACGATCGTTTTAGCAGATTAATAAGTTAGTTTTTTAGAAATCTTCTCAGTTTAAGTGTTCATAGAAAGTGTAAGATAATAATATATGGTGTGAATAAGAAATAAGGTATTTCTATTGCTATTTTAATGAGTGTTGAATAGCTTAACAATGTAGATAAAGATCTATTGTAGATAGTCATTTCTATGATAGCAAAATCATATTCTGCTAATTAGTTGCAAAACAATAAGTGGAAAGAGATTAGGCATTATTAAGGCATTTGAGTGAAATATTTGATTACATATTACATAAATATATAATTATTATAAGGTTAATGACTGATAATTTCTTATTACAATTCATTTTTATTTCATTAAAAAAACATATTTTGTGAATTCCTTTTTTACTTACTAGATAAATTACTTTCAGATTACATTGTTATTGAATATTGTTTTCCTAAATCCATAGAATGCTGCATATGCCTCTGTTCAGGTCAACATGCAAAAGGTACATTATAAACTCGACATTTACTCATCATATTCAAAATGGCTTCAACGAGTTACAACGCTGAGGACATTTTTTATTTGCTTGAGGAGGAGGATTCTGAGTTTCCAGATTTAGCGATGAATCAGAATACAGCAGCCCTGACTCGAAATTAGAGGGAAACATTTCTGACCCTGGTAAGCTCATATTTTAGGTATTTTTTGTCACAAAAAGAGCCTTCTAGCAAAAGAAAGGTATTAGCGTCACTATGATATTTTATGTGTTATTCTTGAATAGTTTTTTAATTATACATCTTTTACTGTTGTTGGTTTTTTTTTGGACCACATTCAAATTTTATGAAAACATTCAAATTTGTTTATGTACTTATAGCAGTGGGAGGAGATGCTAGCTTTTTAGGACATAGGTTTACAATTCACAAAAGCTGAACAACAAATTTGTTGTGTGTTGGAGTGTTTTAGGGGTGTGTACTGATGGCAGTAGCCCTGATGATCTGTTCCGACTTGGCGTAGACGTACAGGGGTTGGATGTACTTCATATTGTTATAGCCAGGGTAAGTTGTGTATCATTTGTATATGTGTAGCTATATTCTTGAAATGCCATGTGTGCATGACAGTGGTAAAATACAATAAATAGCAAACAAAACATTGTGTTGCGTTTGTATTGTTTTAGGGGAACGTATTTGTACAACCTTCGTGGTGATCTTTGCTGACCTAGGGTGGGTTGGTACTAAGTCTCTGTATAGCCTTTTGAGTAGAATTTCACTTTAACGTTCACATTTGACATGCATTTGTGTATGTAATAGTCATGTATGTAACCAAATTTATTCATAAACAACACTGTTATTGTTATCGTAGATAATTTCGTGTATTACACTCTAAAATTTGGTGTTCACAAAAAAATTTTTTTTGAGAGTCCTTATATATATATAGTGTTGTGCTTCTGTAATTGTCATAAAAAAAATGTATATATCCTTCTAGGAAATTCTTGTTGATCTTTTCCAACTTGACGTTTGAGCAGCAGTGATGCTCTTTTTGTTCCTGAGATAACAGTCACCCTGTGCCCAAGTTTTATCTCACCTATGATGAAAGAACAGTAGATTTATGATCTATATCATTGTAATGATATATATATATATATGCAATAATAATTATTTTTTTGCCTAGTGTTTGTATTTTTTTTATTTTGTTTATGTACAAGTACATATAACAATTGTCAACACCTTTTGGTAGCTAAATGTATGGAATTGTTATGGGCGACAGAATCACCTAACAGTCTTATTATTTATACCGTTGGAAAGCTCAAAGCAAGTTCTATAAGGTAAAATCTGTTGGTAAGCATTTAGAAGAGCTAAATAAAAAGATAAATAAAGATAAAACGGTAATTGAAATAGTGATTAACCGTCGTTGCCCGACATCGTCGACGTATGGTAAAATTAAGTCCGGAAGGAAGGGTTAATATACGAGTTTATAATCTCTTCAATAAATGGAGAAAATATTTTTTGGAGTTTGCAATGGAAGAAAAGCTGTGTTTCAATTTGAGAAATGAGAGAAATACTATTATGATATCAACTAGCCTTTAATTTTAATTACGTACTTATCAGTGACATATTTAATTAAATAAACGCCATTGTCTAGCTTTCTAAATCAGCTTTTACTGGCTAGGATACTCAGCTAAAGTTAGCATTGGACCCACCGATAGAGAAATTCCTATAATAGAAGAAGGGATAAGCATGAAGAAATACTATTTGTAATTTAAAGCAATATTCTCACACAATTAGGAAAGAAATATGTTGCTTAAAAAAATATTTCCGACTAATAATATTTTTTTGAGCAGCTGTTGCTTGGAAATTTTTGTCAGTGTATTTATTGAGTAATGCAATCATTAAATCATATTTCTAAAACGTTAATAAATTTTAATATAGTCTGTCTAGATTGGATGACCATATTAAAAAATTTTAAACTTGCAATAAACTTAAAATGTAAAGCGTACAACTCATAGAGTTAATAAACAATTCTTAAATTAAAATAAATCACTGACTGAAAAGAGTCCGTTGACAGCCATAATGAAATCCGTAAACTGTGCTGATAATTAGAGTTGACAAAAAGTTTGCAAGGCTGTAGAGGTTATCAAGCTAGTTGTCAACTCATTACACACTAAGTTACGATGTCGTTATGGTTGTCAATGGACATAACTTTACCTAGTCAAAAGTGTTTGAAAATATTTCACTATCAATCTATGTTAAAAAAATAGAGAATATCTTATGCTCACATGAAATTGAATCTTGTATATAATCCATAGAGTGATGATGTTGCATCAAAAACAAATATTATTAAACATTATAGCTTTCGTATTAGGTTTTGGGAATAATGACTATATAGGAGAGCAGCGTACTTCATTTTATTGTTGTTTCATGCTCATATTAAAAACCTGCATACACTGGGATACTCCAGATAAATCTAAATAAATTATTTTACTACAAAGTGTTCACTCTCATTTAAACAACTATTGTGACAGTACGAAACAATATCCAATAAATTTTATAAAAGTTATTGTACCAGTTGAAAACCATCCTCCTCTATTTTCTAATTATATCTTTTCTTGATAATCTAATGCTGAAACTGAAGCTATAGAACAATCTATTCTAAAATACACTGCATGTGCATTGTTCATAAACTGTGCCTTGGTCAGTTATGATGCATATTGGAAAATTATATTAACTTACACTTATTTACAATTGCTGTAATCTAATCTTGAGTTGAAATAAAATAACTTGTAATAACAAAACCTATTATGAATTTGAAATATGAAATACTTTATGGAAGTAAAGCGATGTTCAAAAATTGACTCTTAATTATTATGAAACTGGTGCAATATTTTAATTATTTAAAGTACACACTTTTTCGCACTCACATTATTAGTAAAATCCCATGAAAATTCTCTTTGATGAAATTATAATTTGTATAAAAATGTACAAAATAGCCTAACATAACTATTACTATCATTATTATGAAGTAAGACATTAATATAATTTGAATAAGTAACAACACTGTCCATGATGATGACTTCTATTCTTCAGCTATTAATAGTCTCATACATATCTGAGAAAGAAGTGAATTCAGTAGCTGAATATTTAGAAAGCATTAAAATCTAAGTAAATAGCTTACCATCATTTTTCAAGTCATTTGCAATCAAATGATTATCAGCAGTAATTTCCTTCTATATTTAGAAATGTTGGATAATTAGCTTGAATCAGCATTCAATATTATATTGGTACTATAATAGAAATGCACAAAGTACAATTTTCTTTAATTGTACCTTAACTATTACAAAATGAATCAATACAGTGTTAATTTCATACCATTTGCATGTTGGCCTGAACAGTAGCATATGCAGTATTCTATGAGTATAGAAAATTGCAATTATAATATCTTCATTCAATAGTGATACAACCTGATAACTATCTGTCTAGTAAGCAAATAAAAGTAATTGCTCAGTAAATAGATACTTTACCTGAAATCAGTCATTCAACATATTATATCAGTCAAATATCTATGCCTTCTACAACATGAAATTTTAGCATAACTATTGGATTATCATTAACAGTCGAAGTCAATTACTTCTTATTGATACAATATCAAAATCATACCTTGCTTGTTAATATCTGTGAATGTTTCAATTGGGAGGATTTCTAAAATAAGTGAATATTATTTTTTGCTATCGAAAAAAGTATATATATAACAATAATAGCTAATGTTTTTTCCTACTCTTACAAACCTGCCACTGTGTTCAGCAAACCAGAAAGAAAAAATTACTGATAAACAATATTGTAATATTAATATGTTGATTATCATGAAATCTTACTCTGATGGTTGATCCTTAACTTTGCCTGAATTAAAAAATGGCAATTGTTATGTGATAATATAACATGAACTTCTGCTTACTTTTCCTCTTCATTGTGATTGTAAATACTACTATTATTATGACATGAATAATGATGGTCAGAAGACATGTCACAGCAACACACAGTATTGTTGATAATAAAGGGCTAGAACTTGTATTTAGTACTTCATTTTTGTACTGTTCAGACATACTCAGAGAATCCTGGACATCACACTGAAATGTACAATTGACTGGATCAAAATTATCATTGATATTTAGTGCAGCATCTAAAAATATTTTTAAATGCGCACGCAATAAAAATTTGAAACATAATAAACTTGTTCATATATTTACTACAAAATAATTACTTTCACTGTATTTAGTTTAAACTAGCTATATTCTAATTCAATGTATTTCTTGCACATTATAATTGCAAAAGAGTTGCAAGTATTCTGAAGGAAAGAGGAGCGGGTTGAATATTACTTCAGTAAATGTTGCTCCCAATTTTCCCTCACTAGAGTTCTTGTGAAGTCTTTTGTATATATGTCTAACTCAAAAATTTCTCTAAGGTTGATTATCAAACATAAAAACTGTCCTAAATACAAATTGAAGGTCATTTTTATACAACAGTAAAATGATAATGAATGTTTGATATGATTGGTTAATAAAAAAATGCACTGTCCATAGTTACCAGTGTGATTCTACAGTTAACAGATAATGATGCCATAGCTACAGATATGCATGTTGATAAATAATTAATAAAGATACCCAATACTGCTACCCCTGAGGTTGTGATTAGGTTAGCTGGTCCTACAACACTTCAATACTACTGTAATAACTACTCTCAAAGCTAATTGAAATCAGTATAATATATTACGAGAAAAGTACATTTTGTTACAATAATTAGTATTTAAATATTCAAATAGCTTACTGGTAATTGATGTTGAATATAGTGTCTCATCACTAAAGTTTATTCCCCAAGTTCTGTCATAATCGTATTATTATATGATAAATGTGCAGTCATGTGGTTAGTTGTAATGTTGTAGAGTAGTACTGTAGACATTTTTATCAGCCGACATTCTAAATAAAACTAAAATTATTCAGCCATTATAGGTCATGAGTAGTGTTATTATTGTTAAAAATATGAAAAAATACACATTCAGTTTTTAAACTCCAGCAGATATATTTGAGTAATCTCAACACCAAAAACTAGTGTTCGTTAAAAAAAATAATAGCAATATATATATAATTACATTTGTATGTGTTTTGAAACTTACCTAATACAAAAGTAGAATATATCCTGTGTGGGCAGTCACTGAGTGCTATAGTGATGTCGTGTACTGTACTGTTATCAGTGTAGTGGATGATGACATCTTCCTGTGTGTAGGATTAAGGAGGATAAACTGTTATCATGTATCTTGAAGTATTGTAGTAGTAAGATGGTGTCCATGTAATTCTATAACTGGAGGAACCATTTGTAGTTGGAGTTAAAACAATTTTTGTTAGCTATACACTGGAGTCTATAAATTATTAATATTCAATTTAAAAATTACAACCATTATGATGATAGCTTTTATCAGAACATTATAACGATTTCAGTAGTTAATATCGGATTTCCCCGTATTGTACCATAGAAATAGTTACTATTACTCTATATTATGGATAGGTACACTCTTTGTGTTGTAACACACTCACTGTGTTAAGTGTTATGCCAAGTGGAATATTTCACACTTCATTTTAAGCCATCTTATAGCTAACTATTATTAACTTTAATCTCACTATCTCTCAGGTTTTATTTATACATAATGAAAACGATAATTAGCTGTGAAAAACAAGACTGTGATGCAAGTTGAATATTATTTAATGTTTATTCTGAGTTATAAAGAAGGAAGATGAAATTTTATTTTATATTTTTTCTGAATCATCACTTTACTTACTATCGAGTGGGTAATAAGTGAGCATGTCCGCATTGCATTCTATAGTAGCAGAAAGTGTAGCTTCAATAGTCAGGCTGGTCAGAGTGAAGAATGAATTACCATCAAGTTGAGCTCTTACAACAGTAGTATCTAGTCTAGTATATTTCATCCTCTCTTCTGGAGCAAACACTACATGTAAACTTAAATCTGGAGAGCTGTTACACCTTTCTCCATGTTGCTATGCATACAGAACTTTCATTAACTTTAAATGGGCTATATGCTGTTGTATATATATTTTTTTTTTTTATACTTACTTGTCTATCTTCCTACCTTTTTTTGTAGTGACATGTTGTTTAAAATCAGTTTGAATTGCATGTGATGCTCTACCTAGTAATTTATTATGAAATTAATTTGTGTTCCACTTCCTGATTCAATGCTTTCAAAAGGGAAAGCTAATATGATACATTTTCTTAGCATTTAGAGTGATGTAAATTTACATATTCCTTTTAGTTGATCATGTTAATCAACATGTACTGGATTTGGCTTTATTTGATCTGTCTTTGCAACACATCCTTTGCTGATTTGTACCAAGTGAACAGGACTAGGACTCTGTGCTACTCTGATGTAGCTGAGTTTGTATGCTCCCAACAACTTCCATTCGTATCATGGACAGTCACTAGTATCAGTAGTGGCCACGAAGCTCCAGTTTTAAGTTTCCATGTAGTGTTTGCTCCAGAAGTGAGGATGAAATCTACTAGACTAGATAGTACTGTTGTAAGAGCTCAAGTAATTCATGGTAATTTATCCTTCACTCTGACCAGCCTGACTATTGAAGCTACACTTTCTGCAACTATAGAATGCGGTGATGACATTCTCACTTATTACCCACTCCATAGTAAGTAAAGTGATGATCAGAATAATAATATGAGAATATATCAAGTTGTAATCCACTTCATTAGGCATTTTCTCTCTTTTACAAGCTTCATTTTCAGACCAGCTATTATAATCTTCTTATTTTGTACCATTTAACAAGGAGAGACAAGAGATCTAATGAATACCATAGGGTTGAGAATGAAATGGGAAATAGTCTACTTGTTATAAATCTAATAATTATTTATGTTAGCCATACTTTAAGTAAGCATACTAATTACACAAGTACAAGTCTGCCTTAAAGAACTAGAGAAGTTCATATGATTCATTAAATTAAACTTTGAGAGAAAAGTTTATACCACCATTTAATCTTGTGTAAATGTGCAAAATTGTTGAAAGATGTACTGTACAATCAGTCCAATTTACTCTAAGTAAAGCTACTCACAATTGCTTTACAAGTGGTCCTTATTAAACTACTTTAAAATACAATTATTAAGCTTGATATGAATATTATTTTAGTGTCAGTGATTATTATTTTCCTAACATGGAATAGATATTATTCAAAGTTTTAATATAATAATTTACTCACAGAGTCCAGTGTGGAGATTTCAAAAATAATTTTAACACCAACTACGAGAGGTTCCTCCAGTTATAGAGCAACATGGACTCCATCCTACTACAATACTTCAAGATACATGGTAACAGTTTATCCTCCTGAATCCTACACACAGGAAGATCTCATCCACAACACTGATAACAGTACAGTACACAACATCACTATAGCACTCAATGACTGCCCACACAGGATAAATTCTAAATTTGCATTGAGTGAGAAAAAATAGGAAATAATTTATATATTTCAGTTGTTATTGGATATAATTATCAAGATTTTACATTTGGTTCCTCGCTGAGATGTGATTCCCTGTGATTCCCTATACGTTACTATGTTGTTCAATTAAAATAGATATAATTTCCCATAAATATGCTTTCTATGAGTTAAACAATAATTTCTGAAATTACATTACACTTTAGTGCTTAATATGTGCACCTTGATCAACATTTATTCAGCGAAGCGAGCGAAGCGAGCGGAGCTGACTTTCTAATGAGTCTGCGATATATATATATTTAGATCTAAGAATTGTTTTTGTTCTTGCGCGGGCGTACGTGTGCACACTTTCTCCTACGCGCTTGAGCGGGGCGGGTAACCCTTTTCTTAGCAGCATTTTGTTTTGTTTACCCGCTGTACGAAGTAGAGATGCCCAGTGAAATAAATTCTGCGAAAGAGAGACAAAACATTAGAAACGCTCTGTCAAGAGCTTTGAGGGCGTTAGAAACTCCAGAAGAAAAATTAGTAAGGAGAGAGATAAGAAATGAAAAAGACAGGGCAAGGAGGAGGAGAGCTAAAACGAAACAGAAACAGGTAGCAAAATAAAGAATCTTTCTTTTTGAAAAGCCATTAAATGTTCCTAATTTGTTTATTAGACTATTCCTGAGGATTAAGGTACCAGGAGCCTTCATCATAGAAAAAAGCTACCACTATTGTTTTCTCACTTTGACAGTATTTTGTAGCCACACCAAGCATGCATGGAATAGCTGCAATTACAGGGAACATGCATCGCTCGCTTCGCTATTTTGTGCTATTAGAGTGCATCACTAGTTTTTAATACAGTATGTTGACATTTGCCAATTGGTAGCTAAACATTTTATATAATTGAAGACAGTGTGCTATACAATAGAGATTTTCTTAAAAATTTAAAATGTGCATAGGACAATGAAGAGGTCTAGCAGTAAAATTGTCATAGGTGAGGTATATAAAGTTTAAACATGTTTTCATTAATGTTTGATGACAAATTGGTAAATGGAGGCACAAAGTTTCATAGTGAGTGTGGTTATATGCATCACCATGCGCTAGACCTATGAAAAGGAATAATGTCCCTCTTTTTAATGTAGCCAGGAGTTTGCGCAGGGGGGTTCGGATTCGGATTTCATAGAAACGCAAGAAAGCCACACCTACTTTTGTTTTCTTCGTTTATTCTTTAAAAAGCGAAAAAGAAGGGGGGAAATATGCCAAAATTAATAATTTGTCTGACGCTCTATGTGTTCTATTAATAAATTCATTGAACACTTCTAACTATCAGCAATAAGCGGTAAACAGCTAATGCTATATCGTTATCGTGTAACCAGGCTTCTAACCACTACCGTGAGCTGTACACAAACAGTGAACAATCAATAGGCCTTGAGTACTATGTACATTACGATACACCATAAAAAGAATAGTTGTAGCGTAGCGTAGCTTGCTTAAATAAGTACATTACGCACACCATAAAAAGAATAGTTGTAGCGTAGCTTGCTTACCAGTTGTATAGCTGATCTTTTACCTCTTTGAAACAAAAAAACAAAAAAAAACAACACTTAAATAAGTACATTACACACACCATAAAAAGAATAGTTGTAGCGTAGCTTGCTTTATCAGTACCATAACGAGAGCGATGTTTTGTAGTCAAGGAGCTCAATGTTTATTTGAAAGCTTGGAATCAGACTAGGCCGTCCTCCACATATAGAGTATGAAGTATATTCGGGGATATATATAGCTAAATAGCAGAATATTCCATTGCGATTTAGACACGATCGACCAGAAGTCGACATACCATAAGTTAAATGTGAGGTGTGGCTAAATAATTTACTTCCGGTCACTCAAAAGGGGGGTTCGACCGAACCCCCCCCCCCCCCCCCTGAACCCTCCCTGGCTACGGGTATGCCTTCTACACTACAACACAAGGACCATGTACCTGCGGAAGGAGCCGCTCACTAGTTTTAGAGCGAATCTGGAGGAAATATAGGGGCCCGTTATAAAACTTTGTAGCACTTTTTTGGAGCGGTGCGGTAAGTTGGAGTTCCGCAATTTGGTGCACTACTAGCCGAGCCGATACTCTACTGGAAGACAACGAGTTCTTATCCATTTCAATATTACTTTATGATGTACTCGCAATTTTTTCTATTTATAAGATATTGTAAAATTCTCGTTGTGGTGCAGTTCATTTTAACCGTGTGTAAAACTTTTGTGTCGTTCTCATAATTAGATTCCAAGAAAAACTCGTACAAAATTTGGAACTTTAATTCCACTCGCAATTCTTAAGAAATAGCCCCACCCCCATATCTCGTACTACGACGAGTACGCGAGCAATTTTTTTTTTCAATTAGTTTGTACTGGCTCTAAAAAGAGCCCGCCTATATCAAGAGTAAACAAACATCAATACAACAATAACAAGAGAGTCTGAAGAGAGAGCAGTTTATTGGAGATAGCCAGTAGTGAAGGTATTAGATCTGCGCAGCTTAGGAAGTCTTCGCTCCGCAGAAAAAAAAAAGAAAAAAAAAGAAAAAAAATATATGGCGGCGGGCGACCAGCTCTTCCTGTGCGGTGTATGCGCTCAGGCTGTAGTTGATGACGATAAGGCTGTCTTTTGTGATGGCTGTGAACTGTGGCACCACATAGCCTGTATAGGCTTAGACAATCATGCCTATGAGGTCCTGCAGGGGGAGAGCGATGCCACCCGTTCTGTCCTGCCTGCCAACCTGTATTGAACAACCACTCATCGCAGAACTCCACAAATGATGATTTGAGTGAGTCTCTATCTACATCAGAGAACTGTGGGAGTAGTCTGCCTGTAAATTCACCCAAAGGCCACCTTACTATATTCTACACGAACTGCAGAAGCTTGCTAGCACAGCTTTGAGCTGCGTGTAATGGCCTCAACCTCCAAACCTACATTTATGACCTTCACTGAGACTTGGCTGGATGACTCGATCAGTGATAAGGAATTGAACATTGACTCTTACAAACTCTTTAGGCGTGATCGTAGCCGCCATGGTGGAGGTGTGTGTGTTTATGTGAGTGAGTCATTCCAAATATCATCTGTTGTCCGGTCTGAGCTATTGGAGCTGATCTGGGTGCGTGTGCCTCGGGCTTGTGGTCGCACGCTGTTACTGGGGGTTTTCTATCGTAAGCCTAGCTCTGACGGTAACCTGGATCAAATAGAGAAAGAGCTGTTTTCAATCACTAGTGCCTCAGCCAACACGATCTTAATCGGAGATTTCAACATTAACCTATTGGACTGCTCTAGTTCGCTATCGAGTTGTCTCAAATCCTTGATGCTGGGCTTCGGCCTCACTCAAGTGGTCTCAGAACCCACCAGGGTCACTAGTTCGGGGTCGTCTATGTTAGATCATGTCTACGTATCAGATGCTACAAGATTGCAAGAGCGGAACTGTCAGGTCCTACCTCCTTTAGGAACATCTGATCACTGTTGCATCCACCTCATCTTATCTTTGCACTTAGCTCGTGGGCTATCTGACAAGCCTAGGAAGGTCTGGCTTTATCGCAGAGCTGACTTTGATGTCATCAATGCCCAGCTGGAGGAAGCTATTGGAGAATGCCAACAGTGTATCACAGACTGCGTTGACTCGGCATGGGATTACTTTCACAACACCTTCCTTTCAGTCATGAAGAAGAGCATCCCAACAAGGTCTGTGTCTGGGAAGTCAAGCTTACCTTGGCTGACCCCACCCGTTAGGAGGGCCTTGGAAAGGAGAAACCATGCCCATCGTGAGGCAAAAAGACATAACGTTCAGGCTGCTGAGAAACCGGGCTGTCTCAGTCTTAAGACAAGCCAAGAAGCACTTCTTTGACCAGCTGAGTCTGCTCAGAGACAACCAGAAGGCGTTCTGGAGATCGTTCGACAACAGCAGTTAAGTCACGTGTTCCTGCCATTCTACATCTAGGCAATGAGTCGGCTGGTGATGCAGTTGGGAAGGCTACACTACTGAATCAGCATTTTGTTTCAGTTTACAACAAAAAGGTCTCCACCTCCACTGTCTTGCCTGAGCCACCCCCTGGTGTGCCTAGACTATCCTCCGTCACCTGTGATGTTGAGGATGTTTTCCACTCTCTTGCCACCATGAGACCAAATGTTGCCACTGGTCCCGACGAGATCTCCAGTGTGATGTTGCGTCAGACAGCCCACACTATTTCACCTTACCTGACTACCACCTTCAATCAATCTCTCTCCCAGGGGAAGTTCCCTACGAGCTGGAAGACATCCAACATCACTCCAATATTCAAGTCTGGTGATCCTGCCTCTGCAACCAACTATCGCCCAATCTCACTACTGTTGCTAATCTCCAAAAGCCTGGAACGTCAAGTTCATAATGCCATCTTGGACCACCTGATTGCCAACCACTTGCTATCAGACAATCAGTTCGATTTTCGTCCAAGAGTGTCCACTCAGGAAGCAGTACTGAGGGTCAAGAGGGCCTGGCATCTTGCCCTAGAGCGGGGGAACAGTGTAGCGTGTGTGTTCTTTGACATCAGCAAGGCATTTGATTCATTGCCGCACCACCTCATACTGCAAAGCCTAGCTCGGGTAGGAATCTGCGGGTCCTTGCTGTGCTGGATCCAGGACTACCTCTCTAACCGTTCTCAGCGTGTGGTGTTATATGGTTCCGCCTCTACCACGGCTAGAGCGACCTCGGGCGTACCGCAGGGGTCAATACTTGGGCCCCTCCTTTTTATCATTTTCATGGATCCGCTATCCACCTTGCCTTTGTCGACCAGTGCAGGTCTAACCAAGTTTGCTGACGACATATGCTACTACAGGGATTTGTCAGTAGCTGCTGACTGTACTGCTGCTCAGGCAGATGTCTGTGCTATCTCAGATTGGACGGAGGAGCGAGATTTGAAGATGAATGTCAGCAAGACCAAGGCGATGATGGTGACAAGGAAGCGGTGCCCCCCTGTTTTAGAGATCAAAGTGGGAGAGTCGCCTATTGAGTGTATAGGTATCTAGGTATCATCATCACTTCAAACCTTTCGTGGTCGCTGCATATAGATCAAACCTGCTGCAAGGCCAAGCGAATGGTGGGATTCTTGTACCACCAATTCCGTCATGCTAACCCTCACAGCCTCATCAGACTGTACAAGACCATCATCCTCCCAATTTTGGGCTATGGGGCTAGCATATGGGACCCCTACCACTCTACATATGTCCGCAAGCTAGACAGAGTGCAGGAGTTCGCAGCTAAGGTGGTGACCAGGAAGTGGTCTGCTACGGGTTCAGACCTTGTCAACCAATTGGGTTGGCCAAGGTTGCACCTGCGGCGTCAACTGGCCAAGCTCCGTCGTGAGAGGATCCTCAGTGGGGAATCCTTGATCCCAGCCTCAGTCTTCGAACCACACCCATATACTTCAGTTCGTCATACCAACTCTAAGCCCCTATTTCTACCGAGGGTGCACACAGACTATCACCGTGGCTCATATTTTGTGAGTACAGTCCCGCTATGGAACTCAATTCCAGACAGGATTTTAACATCCACATCCAGAAGATCATTCAAATTTCACTTAAGAAATTATTTGTTTAGTATATAAATAGCTAGCTTGTATCATAGTATCATATCATCCTCTTGTCTACTGGTCACTTTGCTTTTGTGTGGGGATATTAGCAACTTGCTAGTTGGCTTGCCATGTGGTTACCCACAAAATGCATAGAGGAAAAAAAAATCGAGCCTGGTGGATCCATCCCGCTTGAGTTCAGGTGCGCAGAGTCCGGAGAACGGCTACTGTAGGAGAGGCAGCCTGGTGCACCTTGCCCCGTGAGCTCAGACGACGTATGGAGAGTTGCTGTAAACGAATATGAGACAACAAGAAGCTAAACTAAAACACCACAACTTCGCAAAGTATACTTCTGCTACTGCTGCGCGATTGTTTCTGCTCGCGTATTATCGAATGGTGGGGTATTGGCGGGGAATCAATTAATATCCAGATCTACAGGCGGTGCGCGTTGCTATGTGCGGCCAAAATGTACGAATATACATTTATAAATCATACTTGAAAAAATGTATATTATAATGAATGAATAGTTTACAAATTTAAACTTTTGTTCACAAATATAATTGAACTGCTCAAAAGTCATTTTTATAGACCAGTTTTTGCCAATAACAACTATATTTGAACTCTTATATTGACTTAAGACTTACGTGACATTTTCGTATACATGTATGTTAGTTTGGCAGATGTAGGAATTTTCTGAGAGTATAGTTCATATGTAAGTGAGTGAAATGTCATCCCCTATTGAATCACCATTGTTATAAATTGTTTATTGTACATTGAATGCATTTCGGCTAACTTAGTGAATATTGCCCACATGTAGCTAACTCCACCCTAGCTATGTCCAAAAAACAAAAGTTGAACACAATTATGCACAGTGGGGTTAGATCATTTAAAATGCAGCGTTCAATATGGGAAATTATTGTGCGCTAACATGATGCAGAAATGCTGACAGGAAATATTTAATGCACAAAGCATATATAATTATATACACTAAAATATCAAATAAAAAACTAATTTTTAGGAGCATATGATTGAAATTATTTTTAATTGAATTGTTGATAAAGATAAATTCATCGGCTCTATATGGAACTTTAAATTATGTGGATAATCAATCTAAGGACTATTCTAGAATGCAGTTGCCATCTACATGCATTCAGGTATAATTAATACTCTTCTAGACAATATACAAATAATTGAGTACACATTATTTTTTAGCCAGCTTATACAGAAATGGACAAGTCAGTTTATGGTAAAAATGAACTGCAAAGTTGTTCTAACAAATTGAAGTTCTCAAATGTTGAAACTCGGCTAAATCATCCTGGTACATTGTAAAGGCACAACTTTTTAAGCAAATATTAATATGTATATAATACAATAAATACATTTATATATTATATGTACTATATTACATATTATGTTTAGTAATACACTGACAACCATATTTGAATATGGTAGGGAAAACAGTGATATAGATTAATAATAGTATACAATAACAACAACAAACATATCAAAAACAACAATAATACTAATAGCACATTTTTATAGTTCTAATAGCCAATATTTTTAATCAAAACTTAACCCAACTTTTCAACTAACAATATTGGCTGTTAGAATGAGAAAAATTGCTATTATTATAATTATTTCAGCCAAGAATGACTGAATTTACAATAATACTAATACTACTATGTACTAATAATAATAATAAACTCCCAAATGCTTGGTTTTTACAAATGATCATTGTAACAGGTGAACTACTACCCAAAATGGAGACGTATGAAATAAGTGTACCCAATGAGCTTGTTAATGACTTTTGTTGATTCAAGACTGATGAATCAACAAAAACTCTGGAAGATGATATTTCAGTTGAAATGGAAAAGTTCCCTTTACCACAAAAATTACCACCTACACTTCGATCAAAGTTATCACCAATAATAACCGCCAAAATGGCTACCAAATAGAATAATCAAATACTAATGGTTGTTCCTATATTTTATAAATATAAGCTTGTTCAATTCCACTAGTTGTTCATTTCTTCGTTTATTAAACAATGTTAGCTAGCTGTGATATCAGTGGTGTAGACTTTGTTGTGTATGTGTCTGTCGTGTGATTGTATCTTGTGAATAAGAGTGTATATCGCAATTTTATTTTTACGGCTATTTTAATAAAATAAAATTGTTAGAAGAGTTTTTGCTGCTATAATTAAATCCCAAATGACTTTGTTACATTAATAGCTCAGTTTTTTCTATATAAGTCTGAAAACACCACCACATTTCCTGCAGTTGTGTTTGTAATTTTACGAATCAAAAATGTTATCATTTTGTAAAGTACTGCATCTTGATTTTACTCAGTTATTGATACAAATTATTATACATATCCCATAGTATTTTGTATTTGATAACCTTGTATAATGTGATAATTTTTCTTCTCCCTTCAACCAGCAATAAATCCTCATTGCAAAGGTGATGGATGTTGTTTCAAGGTAGGGGGACTCTATGTATATACAACTCGCCAAATTACTCTGATTCAGCAAAATTATGTAACTAGGCTAAATGAATAAGTTTAATGACAAGGCCTCCTCCAACAAAGACATGACATCCCTCGCCTGGATCGTCTGGCTTTCTGTGATAGATGGTACTCGCTGTATTGACAGTTCAATGAACTGTCAATACAGGGCGTCAATACAGGGCGTAGGAGCCGGTCCGGCCGGTCCGGCTTTGGCCGGACCACTTTTTCTCTTAACCTAGTTACAGGTAAGGATCGTCGCATACAAAAGTAATGACTTTTTCTGAACCGCGCGGGTAATAATCGTTGCATTCACAACCACTACGGTGGACGCGGAGTAGTAACAGTTCACCGTCATGGCTTCCCCAGCTTCCACGGAGCAGAAACCGCACCAGCCAGCAGCAACTTTTACTTTTCCAAAGAGAAACTTTGGAAAGAAACAGGATGTGAAGAGGAGTTTTCAGCAAAGCTGGTTTGTGAGGTGGTCTTGGCTACACTACTCAGAAACGGATGTAATCCCTAATTCAAATTGCTGGAGATATAACATAAAGTGTCTCGCTCGATTGTTTAATGTTGCTGCTCTAAGACATAAGAGTAGGGCTTGTAGTTTGTGATAAACTCAAAGGTGTTACCCCATAGATAAATTTTTTTAAATGCCTAACAGCATCCACAATAGCCAGAGTCTCCAACTCGGTGATAGAGTAGTTCTTCTCCACTGGTTTCAGTTGCCATGAATATAAGGCCACAGATGGCTCTACTGTTTCTCACTGCATATAGCACTCTTCCCAGACCTGTAAAGAATCAGTCTGCAATATCAATGTGTCATTCTCCTTTCTCCTTGGGGGTGTGCCAAAGAATATTGCTAACAAGTATTGTTTTTAATTTAAAAAGTGGCGACAGTTTCGTCCATCCACACAGCCCTAAATGACGTATCTTGGAACAGGACTGCTGCTATCTTCACAAATCCAGGAATAATTTCCGGTAATCTCCATATGTCCCAAGAAACAATCTGAGCTCTTTCACTGTCACTGCCTGAGCATACTCCACTAAATTGGCAATCTTATGTTCAGGAATTGATAAAGTTTCTTGCCCAATAAGGTGTCTGAGATTTACCAATTTACACGTCCCAAATTCACACTTGGCTAGTTTTGCAGTCAAAACATGTTTTTGTTTTTGAGCCCTAAATACTTTTTTCAAATATGAAATTGTTCCCACCTGAGAAAACAATTATAATCGTCTGTGTAATTTGCACTGAAATCTTCTTTACCCCCAAAACTTTAGGAGTAGCTTCCTGAAAGATGGTGGAGGCATTTTTTCAACACAAAGGGGACTCTCTTATACTTGAACTTTACATAGGGTCAAATAAAAGTTGTTATATCTATAGTGAACCTTTAACTGGTTGTATTGTTTTGCTAAAACAAATTTGGAAGTTGCCAAGTAATGACCAATAATATTCACCATATCTTCTAGTCTGGGTATCCATGTGCATGACAGCTGATTGACCTCATTAACTGGACCTATATACAACATATGTACTATTAAAGGGCATACCCAAGACGTATCCAGTGCACTGTGTAACCCAGGAATGTGGATGATGACTGGTTCATTAATTCTGAGTTATTTGAAATGTTTGTTCTTATCCAATATAGCTTTCTGTTCTCACTAATTAAGATAGTGGCATGAGTCTCTCAAAAATTCTAATTTCTCCAGCAACTGAATAATCCAATTGCTCACATCAATGTCATGAAGAGAGGATTCTACATATTCGCTAACTTGTATGTAGATATACCTAATAAACTGCACAAATCTTTTAGAGTGAACTCACACATTGAGTAGCATTATCGGACAATATCTTGAGAGGTATACCCATGTGGCTGAAAAGCATTTGATGGCCGTCAGCTACTTCCTTCCATGTCGTCACTGGATCGTCATTCAATCTTCACCCGGGTTGAATTCATCAATATATTGAGGGCCAAATGGTACTTTTCCTGTTAATATTTTTGCCCTTGTGTAGGTATTAGAAAATTGCTGCATGCTTAATTAAGGCTTTATTCATCTGTAATAACCACACAACCAAATGTGGAGACTTTAAATTACTTTTTGATATTACTAACACTATTAATGGTAAAAGTATATTCCAGCAACAACATAATAATAGCAGGCCCTGCTGACCCTCTCCAGGTGATGCTCAAGGTCACCTAGTAAGTACTATTCAACCTGGCCATGATAAACATTTCAAAGTACGTGCATTGTTAGATATAATTGTACCACATTTTGTTAGTGAATGTGAAGTTCATAGGGAATGTATGGTTGATAAAGCAATGATACCATTCAAAGGACGGCTTGGTATAAAACAATATATGATGACAAACCAATAAAGTAATATTACAACATGGGTCGCTGAACTAAAAAGTGGTGGCGAAAGGTGGTTTTTTATCACTTTAAAGTATGTATTTTAAATGCATATGCTTCAGAGCGTTATGTTCAACCTAATAATCCTAGTGGTAAGGGAGGAAATAAGAGAAATCTTCTTAGTTTTAGATTTGCTTTAGCTCATGAGCTAATTGGTGGATTCTGCTCCCATGAAAAAGCTGGAAGATCCAGGAGTGAAGTGAATACTCAGTTTACCAGTGATAGAATCAAGTCTCAATATCAAATTAATTCACTTATATGATAAATTAGGTACATAATAAATGAGTTGAAACAATTAATACAACAATAAATAACTAGTCTCACTAAATTCTATTGTACATAGCGTTTGAATATTAAATAGAAATCCACATTCAGGAGCGTAATAAATATTTTTATCTAATTCTTTTTAATGCTTCAAAATGTTCTAAGTACAAGTGTCTGATAACTAAATTATGTACCATAAATATTTTCATGGTTTAACTTCATTTATGATGTCATACTTCAATATAGATAATATATGATTTCATTTGCACTAATGTATTATCTCACATTCACAGATCACCTTTGTTACTCGTTTTTATCATTTTTCACTTCTCATTGTTAATCGAACCAACATGTGTGAATCTATCAAGCCACAGCTAATATAGAATAACTAGTCTCTAAATAATGAGAAGTCCAGAACAGGGAACTGTTTACTATAAACATTCCCTGTCTGATTCTCTGTTGTCAGACTACAACAAAGAGACCAGTCTTACAAACCTGACTCGCTAGAGGTTGACCATGCATAAGCATTTCCCTATTCACTTCATTTTAATGTTGCTTTGTGCTCATATTTATTATACACAAGCCCTGTTTGCACTGGAATGTTCAAGGTAATTAATATTATCTAGGTGTATAACTACTTCTTTTACTATTAACTGTTCACTCTCATTTAAGAAACAATTGTGATAGTATGTAGAAATATTCTCCAATTAGATAGTTAATAGGATGTTTTTGTACAAGTTGAAACTATACTTTCTTATTTATTTCATCTTGATACTCTAATGCTAAAACTTAAGCTACAGAATTATCTATTCTAGAATATGTGCATTGCTTATCAATTGTGTGGTGGACAATTACGATACAGAATGCAATTTTAAAAAAACCGTAACTTATTGACAATTATTGTCATCTAATCTTGAGATGAAATCAATACAAATTGTACAAGTTAATAAAGACACTTTATACTTCAATGCTTAAAAAAAGTGGTGTCCATTTCACTGGTCCACTGCACCACTTTCGCTGCTTTAGATGATGTTAAAGGAGACCATACTGCTGAATAATGTGAAAAACCAGCAATAAACTTCCAATTATAGCTGATACTTCCGAGAAATGCTCTTAGGTCTTTTTTTGTTCTTGGCTCTTTAAATCCTCTCATGGCAGAGACACGATGTTCCGGTAATGCCATTTGTCCTCTCCTCCGATTCTGTGCCCCAAGTAGTCAATACAACTCACTCCAAATTCTTCATCTTTACAGTCAGTCCAGCGTCCTGTAAAGCATTCAACACCCTACTCAGATGATCTAGATGCTCCACCCAGTTGTCAGACCACACCAAGATATCGTCAATGTAATTAGAACTGAACTGTGAACACGAGATAAGCACCTTCTCCACTGCAGCTTGAAAGATTGCAGGGGCATTTTTTAGTCCAAAAGGCATCTGCTTAAATCTGTACTTACCAAAAGGGCAAATTAACATGGTCGAATCTTTCACAGACTCTTTAACTTTGAGCTGGTAGTAACCCTTTGCCAAATCTAACTTAGATAAAACTCTAGCTGACCCAGCTTTCTCCACAATCTCATTCAAAGAAGGAAGCCAACCCCTGATTTGAGGAGTTATCGAGTTTAGCTCTCTGTAATCTACACACAACCTTATTCTACCGTCAGACTTTACAACTGGGACAATAGGACCATGGATCCAGAAGAATATTGAGTGAGTCAAATTTTTACCAATAGCACTGTTTGTTTTTTTAGGCAGGTGTATAACAGAGATCTTGGAATATCACCTCCAAGTTGGTTTATGGTCGAAAGTTACATGGATCTATGGATATTTTATATGCAGGGTGCATGGATAGATGATTCACTGAAAGGGATGACAGTTACCAAGTGGGTGAGTGAGTTGGTTGAGAAACTAGAGGTACTGAGAGATGGTGCTGTTGATATGGGAAGAAGGATGAGTGAAAAGAGAAAAGAGGGGAAAGACAAGGGTAGAAAGTATAAAGAATTGGAAGTGGGAGAAAAGGTCAAGATTAGAATACCAGTGTTGATAGCTACTTTAGAAGACTCATGGGAAGGACCTTATACAATAGTGAAGAAGTACAGTGCAGTTCCATGGTTCTCTCAAGCCCAAATACTCCATTTCCTTGAGGGTGGTATGGGGAAGTATTAATATGATCTATCCCTAACAACTGTGATACTTCAGACATAAGTGTACTAACAAATTATGAACCCTGATCTATAAGGATCTGTAATGGTAGACCCATTCGAGAAAATAGAACTATGCACGCATCAGCCACTTCCCTAGCTGTAGCTGTTTTTAGCGGCACAGCATCAGGCCACCTGGTATCCATACAACATGAAGTAAGTATGAAACACATTCCCCCCTTCCCAATTGGTAATGGACCCACTATATCCAATGCTATAACTTCAAATGGCTGTGATATAACTGGACATTCCATCATAGCTGTCGGTATCCTACCTCCTTTACTCACCTTCGGCCATGTAAAGATAGTGCCAATAATTACCTTCATTCTCTTATACCTAACATGACCACTAAATTCATGAGCTTATTTAAGAATCATGCTTCTCTTTGACTTGGGAACTACCAATCTTTCTTTAAACTCTTGGTCATGCACCATTTGTCTCTGAAACAATAAGCCACTTGCCCAATAGTAGCCTCTCTCCTTCCTGTTAGCTAAACTCCTACATGTCTGAAGGGTGGGGTCTGACATAATTTCCTGTTTCAGCAACTCTGTCTCTTCCTTGTTGTCAGCAACATCTGGTGCACCCAGCTCACACAAATCAATCCAATCATTACCACACAAATTACTTTCCACATCCCTCGACACATCTTCCTGCCTATCACCTTCTCCCTCTATTTCTTCCAAAGAATCAGCACAACTACATAAGTCTTCAATCAATTCCTCACTCCCAGAACCCATCTGACACTCCTCAACTAAATTACCCTCCATACACTTATTATTAACATCTTCTTCACCCAGTCCAAAAGGAGTTAGACTTATCTCTCGACAATCTCCTCATCTGTCATGCTCAACTTCAGCCATCTTCTTTTAAGATTTGCTACGAATAATTAGAGACACCTTCGCTGCTGAACCTTGCTCCCATTCTAAAGAGTGTGTCACTTCACCACTCATTAAGCATGAAATTAGTAATGGCTTACACACATCATCAATAGATAACAACACACAAGTGCACATGGAATTATAAAGTGAAACTGATTCATGAGAATAATTAAAAGTAATTTACACAAACATTTTAGCTAATGACAAACGTAATTATATATAATCTTCAAGTTCCACCAAGAAAAGAAAATTGAATGAGCAACAACCACTAAGTACAATTCTCTCTAGAATAATAAATGCTAGACTTGCTCTGCTTTGGCATACTAGAGCTTTGGAGCTTTGTCTGCCGTATTAAAGATGAATAGTAAAATTTCTGACTCAGCTTATCAATCGAAATTTACTGGAGGACGATGAAAAGCTGCGACAAACAAAATGTTATTGCTGTTATAATTTTAATAGGTAGGAAATAAAGTAGCTAAAAATGGGGGCCCATTCTGAAAAAAGGGGGGCTCGTATGACACCAGTTGTGCCTCCCCCCTCCTCCCCCGAAAGCCACCCCTGGTATAAAATAGCTAAACCACAGCAATTCAGAATTATCACTAGATGAACGCCCTCTCTAGGTTAGAGCGATGACAATTCAAACCAACTGTATAATTATTATAAACATTAATTATTATAATAATAATTAAACCATATGCGTTTGAGGAATTAACGCTGATAACCAAGGGAGAGGGCGGTTATTCAGCAATAATTCATAGAATTTCTGTGGTTTAACTATTTTACACTTAGGTGATGACAGAATATTGTTGTTTTGAGGAGAAAATAGTCTGAGGTCCGACTATTCTATAAATCTCTGTAATACAAACTCCCTGGATCACACCACCCAGCCCCTTCTTGGGCAAAAACAAAGTAAGTACATAAATAAATAAAACCTTAGATTGTACTATAAAATATCAATTCATCAAACAATTTGATTTTGCCTATTCCTGTTGAAAATTTTGCCAGGACGTCAAAGATATCTTGAAAACCCTTCAGTGTCTCTATCATGCTTTATGTTGTTGTACTATTTCTTCTTCATACAATCCTAGACCAATAAATCACCAGCAGCTTATTCCAACACATGCCTATGCTATGCTTCACTGAAGCCAGTCACCCCAGCCTTGGACAGAGCATTTAAAAGGAAAGTCTGAGCAACTCTCCCTATCTACCTGTTCCGACGTTGGGAGCTCGTTGCTATCACATCTATAACAACAGCTATCCACGATCTGCGTAAGGCACCTCAAGGAGCAGCTTTAGAGAGACGTCTACGCGCATGGGCGCCCAGGAAAGATTTCAGTTTCATCCGATTTCCCATCCAGGGCTTAAAGAAATCTTCGTAATAGTTATAAACCATTATTGAGGTTTGTATGCGATTTACAAATCCCGAGACACGAGGACGAAGCCCTAGTGGTGTGGGTTTGTGAATCGCAATACAAACTGATTTCGTTTTCCTGTTACTTTTTAGTAGTTGCTACGAATTATTATTTTCGTACGGGAATACCGGTGTCACTGGGAATTCTGCACCCCAGGAAATACGGCACCCCCCCACGTAAAATATCCTAGGATATTTTGTACCCTAGCAGGAAATATGGCATCCCCCTAGAATTCTTCTATATTGGAGCAGCCCCCCTGAAAGAAAAGCATTATGTGATAACTGAATAAGGTAGCTATTGATGCAGTAACATAATTATTCAGTATTTTTGTTTGTTTATGGCAACTTAATAAATTTTAAAACAAAAATAGGATAAAGTATTTGGTACTTATATAGCTCAACTTATAGACAGGCCAACTTTTTTAGAAAGGTCAGTTAGCTACAATTAAAATTATTTTGAGTAGCAAGGTGTAAAACAAATTTAATGAAACACCTTATTTTGCATGTAAGGGTATGGCTGACAGTGATGATATAACAACACACCAGAAGATAGAATGGGTCTTCTATGAGACAATACGACTGCATATTCCATGTAATACTAGTAAGTAGGTCATCATCAGTAAAGCAGATGTATTTTTGAAGGCATGAGGACTGACTGTCAATAATATGCCTTGAAAACATCTACCATACACAAGTAGCTAATTTAGCTAGCTAATACTAACAGAATGACACTGTGTATTTTTTGTGAGCAGGTTTGAGTATGTTTTGTATTGATTATGAATTGAAGTGGAATGTGAAAATTTTCTAAAATCCATATCTAAAGGTATGAATAGCCAGACTACTATATTTTTCTATAAGCACATACTAATAAAATATAAATCTGTCAACTCTTTATTCTCAACATTGAGTTAATACAGTTTATTATTTTTCATCTTGTTACCAATATTAATTGTTAAACTATAAAATAAGTGCAGTGACAAATACATTATATTAACCAAATAAAAAACAAATCGATAAATGAAACAATTAAATTAAATAAATAGCTAAATAAATAAAGTCACTCGCCGCTGATTGTCCCCACACAGTTCCCTATTTGTATAGCAATAGACAGCCTCTGAAGTAGGTGACTGGTGGAATTGGAGTCTCCTGACTCACTGGCAGGCGACCTCCCATTGTTATTTTTAATTCAACCACGTTAAAACGATTAGTAGCTAGCTACATTGTGTTCAAGGGCGTACACAGAGGAGGGTTCAGGTGGTTACTAGTAACCCCATTTCAAATTAACTATATTTATAGCCTTTTTGTTGAGCAGAAACTATGGACTGTGTCAAATTTTAATCTAACCCCTATATAGCTAACTTCAACTGTAGTTTACATTATCTGTAATTGTAATATCATGCCACCATGACTTCCAATGGAGCTGCACTGTCAAATGCTTGCATAGGTGGATTCAAAAGGCTAAAATGAAGCTGCAGAAGCAGTCAAAAAAAATTATTTTGGATGTATTTCAGTAAAATAATATAGAAGCCACAGAGATATAGCAAGTTGAAAGTAATACAAATAAAATGGCTCACTACTGAATGGAACCATTGCTTTGTAGTAAAAGCTTTATCAATTACACCTAATTATGCACCTGACATCGAGGAGATCATTATCAGCCTTGAGTTTCACAGACTTCATCCTCTGCTATGTTTCCAGAAGTCTTCAATCCATGAGCAAGTTCATATGAAACTGATGTAAATTGTGCTTGCAAGTCTGCGTATCACCCCTAGTACTTCAATACTTTTTAATTATTCATGATATGCACACACATATTATATTTTATAATTACAATGAAAAATGATGATATACACAAGAAGAAGATAACACAGAAAGTCAACTACTACAAGTAGAGCAAATTCAAGAGGAAAAATATAGTTTAATATTAATATAATGTGCAGACAGATGATCCAATCCAACAATGGTAGACAATTATGCTAACTATGAACTGATCTAAAAATGGGATGAATAAATGAGAACAGATATACAAGTTAACAATGTCAGGCTTAAATTATTAAATTCATGTTTATACTCACCCAATTCTCTATATCATTGCAAATTCCCTTCCAATAATATCTTCTGGTAATCTTTGACAAAGTTTTGTCTCTTCCAAAGTGACACCCACCTACATGATCGTCATGACATGCTTGAAGAATTTGAATTTTATTTTTTTTATCAGTAATAACCTGCAAGTGGGAATACCTACAGTTTACAAAGTAGCTAGTTTAAAGATTATTGATTTACTTGTCTGAGAAATTTGTTGCCATCTTTGCTATCCTTGTACATTAAAGTTCCATCCTGAAGTTCAAACTTCTTTGATCTTCTTCTAACTATTGCTTTATGGGCTTTGTCTGAATCTTCATAGTGTGTTCCATCACTGAGATACTTTCTAACTTCCTCAAACATTTGATCACTTTCTGAGTCTTCCTCCATGCCAACTTCTATGCCAACTTCTCAACAAACGCCAGGAATCAGTACAGAGTTGAGAACACCGGGGGAGTCATAATTTCCTGAAGGGATGCAGGATTTCCTTAGGAATTTTGACGTGGGGATGCATAATATACTAGGAAGTACTAGTGATGTGCTTGAGCACAAATGGCGAGCGAGCCTAAAGACTATACTATTTTTATATGAATGATTTTGACTTCTAACACTGAAGCTACTGAAAATAAGGTCCATTTTTTTAATTTAGCATACAGGGTAAAGGGATTTCAGTGCCATAGTAACAACTCTCTGCAACTGCTTGAATTGAAGGAAAAAAACAACAACAAAACAATACACGTTATTTAAAAGTTTTCTTTGTGATATTCTTTAGCTAAGTAGTGGTTGTAACACACAATGCTTTGACACAACTGGACATGCACCTACACAGAACCTTCGCGGTAGTCTAGTGGACAATGTATTTTCAAGTAAATACTGTTGCGCACAACTTATAACCATGACAAAGAGCGCATTGACTTACTACCGCCACTAACTTGAATAGAAATGGAAGTCCCTTAAGTTTTCAAGTGCACCCGCAAAAGAATTCAAAACGGTAAACAATTCAATTTCTAGGGTGATACGGGTACTGATCGCTAAACCAGAGGATTCTGTTTAGTGCAATTTGGGACGGGGTCGACCACATAACTAACACAAAAACGCGAGGGTCAAAGTACAAAATGACATACATACGTCCATACATATATCTAAACTAGTGGTGTGCTTGAGCACAAATGGCGAGCGAGCCTGATAGTTAGGTAACATAAAATGTTACTATTTTTAGCTTACTTCATGAAACACTATTATAATAGCAGTTATGACATTTGATTTCAGCAAACAAATACAAAATCACTCTCTTACCTGGTTAATGGTAACTTTTGTAGTATCAAGCATCAACCATTCTGATAATCTCAATCACCAGTAACTCTTGAACAAGCTCTCAGCTACGATAAAAAATAAACCAGTGTTATTATTTGTAATTTTAGCCAACAAATATGGAATTACTACTTACCTCATTCTTGAGTATTGATAACTTCTGTAGTATCAAATTGAAGTAACTTTGACCATCTGAATTACCTTGAATTCTTGACAACAAGCTCTCACCTACAAAAACAAAAGACAATCAATTTTAGCACACAAGTACAAAATTACTTTCTTACCTCATTTTCTTGAGCAGTGGTAACTTTTGTAGTACCAAATTTGAGTCATTCTGACTATTTGAATTTACCAGTCATTGTTGACAAGCTCTTAGCTACAAAAAAGAAAGGCCAGAGTTATTTTTGCATATTTATAACAATATGGAATTACGTACTTACCTCAGCATCCCTCGAGTAGTAGTAGCTTCCTTAGCATTAATACTTTATGTGCTTACATACGCTTTTCAGAAGTAGTGAATAGCTCTCTTAGTACTGACTACAGGTGGCTCTTGACAACTAACAAGCCGCACTTAGCCGAAAAAAAGGCGAAGTTTTGAATTGAAATCTGGTAAAAGGTCTTCAATGCCATAGTAACCGGTCGAATCAACTTTTTGTTTCTTGAAAAGCAAGCGTTTTCGCAGGAATTTTCTCACAATTTGGAGCTTAAGTATAAAGTATGGCTTGCTTAATGATGTAGTTTCATAATAAACTGGGGTCAAGCCTAAAAAGCCGTGTTTTTTTGAAGAAAAATGTTCCCCGCGCGCGTTTAAAGGGCATACGTACAATCCATACATACATACATATATACATATATACATATTACTAGTGATGTGCTTGAGCACAAATGGCGAGCGAGCCTAAAGACTACACTATTTTTATATGAATGATTTTGACTTCTAACACTGAAGCTACTGAAAATAAGGTCCAGTTTTAAAATTTCGCATACACGGTAAAGGGATTTCAGTGCCATAGTAACAACTCTCTGCAACTGCTTGAATTGAAGGAAAAAAACAACAACAAAACAATACACGTTATTTAAACGTTTTCTTATTCTTTAGCTAAGTTATGGTTGTAACACACAATGCGTTGACACAACTGGACATGCACCTACAGACTTACCTTCGTGGTAATCTAGTGGACAATGTATTTTCAAGTAAATACTGTTGCGCACGGCTTATAACCATGACAAAGAGCGCATTGACTTACCACCGCCACTAACTCGAATAGAAATGGAAGTCCCTTAAGTTTTCAAGTTTTAACTGCACCCGCAAAAGAATTCAAAACGGTAAACAATTCAATTTCTAGGGTGATGATACGGGTACTGATCGATAAACCAGAGGATTCTGTTTAGTGCAATTTGGGATGGGGTCGACCACGTAACTAACACAAAAACGCGAGGGTCAAAGTACAAAATGACATACGTACGTCCAAACATATATACAAATAAACAAACATCCCCGATTTTTTCATTTTTACCCCTGTAAGTGTCTAGCTCGCTACGCTCGCTCGCCAATAAACAAACATCCCCGATTTTCGATTGTGTTACCCCTGTAAGTGTCTCGCTCGCTACGCTCGCTCGCCAAATTACGTGGGGTGTAATAAACGCTAAGTTATTTTACGCGGGGATGCAAAAATCTGGGGATACCGAATTTCCTGTGACACCGGGGACTGTATCTGATTTATAGTACTCGACGACAAGAACGGTCGCTCAGGTAACGGGCTGTAAGGTACGTTTCAATCGCAAAATATGGGTCCGTATAAAACACAGGCCAGTCCAAAGACCATGGGTTCATGCTAACTCCACGTGAGCTTTGGTCAGGTATTGGTTGCAGTCATGGAAGCCTTAAGAGTGATGAACACTGAGAAAGATCTTGATGTCCCAAGAGTTCTTTCACTATTTAAGAAATTTCAGGGAACTCAGCCTATAATCTTCCCCCTTTTCAACCCAGGGGTGGTGAAATCTATCTTTTTAGACCAACTAACGATCAGAGCAAAGGTAGAACCAACAGCTAGCTACAGATGTAACTAAAAACTTATCAATGATAGTAATGGATGTATTTTTATTTGTTTTTTGTTATTGTTTTGTTGTTGTTGTTTATTTAATTTATTGCATTCAATTTAATTTTCTGTTTTCTGCCTATTAGTAATCCTTTGAAGAGGGGAGCTCCCCAGAAATTCTATTTAATTAAACACAGTTTCATCTAGGATTTTTTTTTTTTTAGGGGGAGGAAGCTAAAGGGGGTTGAGGGTTGTCATGTGCTAGTACTTACTACTTTGCAACAAACTTTAAGTCTTCAGTGCCATTATTCCTTTGGTGGAAAAATATTAAGAGATCGGTATTCTTGGAGGAGAAGGAGAGGGGGAAATGGAGTGGTTTGGGGGGATGGGAAAGTTAAGCAGTTTGGGGGGAAGCTTCCCCTGCACCTCCCTCCTTAGACGTACAACCCTGCTTAATATAATAGAATAGTCTCTTAGGTGTAGTATGTTAAGTTAGTATTGTAATGATTATAATGGAAATTTTATTGTTCTACATTATTATAATCTTAAGATGATTGGCGAGCTGATGGGTACAGATGGTTTCAGTATGGGACAAAGAAGCTGCCAAGACAAGTTCCAGTTGTATGTAAAAGTTACTTTATTTCAGTGACGCGTACAGGTCACAGTCATGAGTTTAAACGATGTGTTTATAAGCTCCTTGATTCACAATCCTCTTTTGTCCTGATACATTACATTGGGGATGAATCTATAGCAGTTGCAGTACCCCATGGAAATTCAACAGATAGTAATCGTGTCTTCTATCGTAAATGTCCATCTGTCCTAAAAGCAATAGCTTCACAGAATGAGTCACCTGAAAATATTTATAAATCACTGATTTCTAAGAGTGAAATACCACCTCAATTTCAATATACGTTGGTACAGCGTGATAGAAGACAGGTATTGAATTTACAACAGAGGGAACGTCAGAAGAGTAGACTTACCCGTGATGCACTATACAATATGCATGAACTGGCATTTGATTTGGGAAGTTTTGTTAAAGTTATCATGACTTATCCAGATCTGATTGTCATTTGTGGCCACGAAAAATTATTGATTACTTAATAACTTTCTCCAGATAGACTCAATTCAACCACAGCTACTTTCATACGACACAACGTTTCAGTTAGGAGATTTCTATCTGTCTCCACTTTTGTTTCATCATACCTTGTTCTTGAGATCTCCAGTAATACCTGCCTTGTTTTTAATTCATGAGTGAAAGTTTCAACTCATTCATGATATTACATGGATGCAACAAGCTGCACAACATATTCCCAATCTTGTCAAAGGTAAACGAAAAGTTCCTGTAGTAATGGATGATGAAAGTGTCATAGTCCAAGCCATTGGGAAGTATTTGCCACAAGCTGTTCATGTTAGTTGTTGGAACTATGCTATCAATGCTATGAAAGTGTGGCTTAAGAAACATGGTGCCACTGCAGCAGAAATACCAGCATATACTGGCTATGTTCGCAATCTACTGAATCAACTCTGTAGAGCCGACTACAATGAAACCTTGAATATTTACAAAATTAATTGGAGCAAATCATTCTTTGATTAATATATGGAGAAAATTCATCCCTAGGTTCGTGAAATGTTTCATAATTTTACATTGTACTACTATGTCTGTCCAGGCCTGCTAGGATTCCTGGAAGAACCTCAAGCACGCGCAGAACATTCAGGAACTCCCGATATCGAGGAACTCCCAATATCATCGAACATTAATATAATACCCCGTAGCTATTTTATTGTTTATTATATTACTTTTCGCATTATCTTAGTTACGTTTTATTCCACTTTCTGTGCAGTGACTCATTTTCATTGTGTTCTATTATCTATTTGAAATATATTATAACTAATTGTGGTTGTTGGGACTTGGCTGTCTCCTGTCACATTTGATAAACAGCGAGATCCCAGAGATAACTTGTACAAAAGTCCAGATCGTCTGTGGGCCTTACAACCCCACAGCTCCATAGCAGGACGTTTCTCTGGCAGGACGTGACCGTCCATCATTGGTCCTTCGAGCCGGATACTCATCCGAACATTTCTTCCCGAGTACATTTACTCTGTGGAATCGTGCTGTAGTTTGTACTGTGTTGGATCTTCATTCCTACCTCTCCCTTTGGAGTTGAACTATACCTTTGAATACATCATTGGAGTTGATCTTCAGACTGCCTCCTCCTTTTTAGACTTCCGATTTCGACAGCTTCACCTCTACTCGCACTCTGGAATTCGTCCTGACTTCGCTTCGCGATTGGAGTTCTACTACGGTGAACAGAATTGGTACTGTCGGATACACCTAGTGGATACTGTGAGGTTGACCAGTCATTTCATTTACTCATTTTTTTTGTTGATCTCAACAATCTTCATTCATTTCTCAAACCTTTTTGTTTGATCTAAAAACTATACTTGGTTATTTTCACCTTAGATTTGTTTCAGCATGTCCATTGACTATGAAGCTGTCTATGCCGATATCACTGATGTCAACGTCCTCAAGCAGAAGAGGAGAGCTCGGCGAAGTATGATAACTCGTCAGGAACAATACTTTACGTCTCATTCTTCACTTTCTCCTCAGGAGATTAAATCAGCTGAAATTTCCAGTAAGCTGAATAAACTTAAAGATCTAGTTAGTGAGCATGAAGCATTACAAAATCGTATTGATGATGTAACTAACCCTAGTGAAGATAACCGGATCCTGGCCCCACAGGCCCCCCCCGCTAAGCCTTGGCCAGTCTGACCAGGCTGAGAAACACCAGGGATGGGATCCGGAGTAGATCTCACGTCTGGACTAGCCTCCAGTTCATCCGCATCGAAATTCTGTCGTGACAGGCCATCGGCATTACCGTTGCACTTACCCGGCCTGTAAACAATAGAAACGTCATGCTCTTGGAGTTTCAGGGCCATACGCATGAGCCTCTTGTTGAGGTGGCCACTGCTGGTCAGAGCCAGGCAGGCTCGGTGGTCCGTGATCACCCGAAAGGACGTCCCCAGCAGATAGAACTCAAAGTGCTTGATGGCCTCCACAATTGCCAACGACTCTAGCTCCGTGACAGAGTATCGTACCTCCGCTCCACGGAGCTGGCGGCTGTAGAAAGCCACCGGGACCTCATGTCCTTCTCTAACTACGTGAAGGCACCCACCAATGCCTCCACCCGAAGCATCCGTATAGACACTGAAAACATCACCCAGTGTGGGAACAGTCAAAGCGGTTGAGGTACACAATAATGACTTTAACTCACGAAAGGCCTCCAGCATCACCCCGGACCAGACGACCCTCTGAGGAGCAGACAGGGCAGTGGAGGGCGTCAGGAGGCACGAGTGATTGGCAAATCCAGGGATGAAGTCCCGATAGTAGCCAACGGAACCCAGAAAGGCCCTCAGCTGTTTCTTGGTGTTGGGCTGTTGATACTCCCTCATCGACTTTACCCTCGCCTCCGGTATTCCCATCACACCACCACCAACCTGATGTCCCAAATACAGCATACTCCTCCTCCCAAACTCACACTTGCTCATCTTCACTTTCAGCCCTGCCTTATCCAAACAATCCAAGACACTACCCACATCTCTCAAATGATCTTCCCACGACTTACTAAAGATCACCACATCATCAATGTAGTTCCTGCACACACCACTCACAGACATCAATACCTCTTCAATTACGCTCTGAAAAATAGCAGGAGCGTTCTTCAACCCGAACGGCATCCTCACGAACCGGAACTTGCCTAAGGGGCAACTAAAAGTCGTAATCTTGCTGCTCTCCTCAGACATCCTCAATTGATGGAAACCAGACGTTAAGTCCAGCTTACTCAACACACTACATGGACCCACCTGATCCAATATCTCCCTCAAAGAAGGCAACCAGAACCTCCTAAGTGGGGTAATGTCATTCACAGCTCTGTAATCAATACACAGCCGGATCGACCCGTCTTTCTTGCGAACGGGGACGATCGGGCTTCACCACTCCTCATCTGAAGGCACAATAATACCAGCCTTTAGCAATTTATTGATTTCAGTTTCTACCCGAGGGCGGATGTGAATGGGAATCATTCTGGGGGGGATGTTAACAACTTGGTAATTGTCACTCAGCACAATATCGCACTTCCCAACATTGCACAAGCCAGGCACGTCACTAAAAACGTGTTTGTATGACTCTATCAATCTAGCAATCCCTCTCTCATCGTACCACGCACAGAACTCTTTACCAAGCAATTTCCTATCTACCCAATCCTCCATCTCAACACCCTCTTCAGCCACTACACTAATGCCAGCCATATGTTTTCTCTCTTCATTTTCTCTGTAAACCTTCAGGTTATTGATGTGAGCAACTCTGTCATGGTTACTGTCTCTCTTACGCACCTTGTACGTAACTCTTGAGATCTTCTCACTAACCACGTATGGCCCTTCCCAAGCCGCAGTCAAAGCAACATGAATTCCAGGCACCTTAAGAAGTACCAAGTCTCCCACATTCAGTTCTCTCACGCTCTTGTTCTTATCATAGGTTCTGGCTCGAGACTCAATAGTTGCAAGGTCATTGACACTAGCCAAGTCATGCAAAAGACATAACTTCTCTTGAAGCTGCACCACCCACTCACTCACAACCACATTCTGAAACACCTCATCAACCCACCCAGAGTATACCAAATCCAGGGGGCCAACCATATTCCTGCCAAATACCAGCTCATGGGGGGGAAACCCTGTAGAGCGGCAAGGCACTTGCCGAATAGCTAAGAGTGCCATAGGTAGGAAGTCACTCCAATCCAAGCCGTTTTCGACGGCCTTACTCAGCATAGGCTTGAGAGTTCCATGGAATCTCTATAGCACTCCATTAGACTGGGGGTGATATGGGGAAGTGTGTACCTTGTTAATCCCCAATACTTCACAAAGTCTCTCAGCCAGCCTGCTAACAAACACCGTCCCCCGATCCGTCAACAACTTTAGGGGAATGCCGAAAGATAACATGAGTCATAGCTGTGGCCACAGCCTCAGCAGTAATTGATCTCAAAGGCACCGCCTCTGGCCATCTCGACGCCATACAGATGTAGGTAAGTATATGTTTCACCCCACCTCTCGCCTTTGGCAAAGGCCCAACAATATCAAAAGCCACCGACTCAAACGGCATTGAAATCACTGGTCTCTCAATCATCTTCACAGTCTTGTTCCCTGCCCTGTTATGTTTAAGGCAGTCAGAGCACTCTCTCGTATGTTTAACCACATCCACACACAGTCCTGGCCAAGTGAATCTATGATTTATCAACTTCCTCATTGTCTTGGCCCCCACATGCCCATTTTTGGCATGTGCAAGATTCAGCACCATCTCTCGCCTCACAGTAGGCAAAACCAGGCGACACTGTAAGTCACCATCACAGCTCAGTGAATCATGGAAAAGCAATCCATTCGAAATCCATTGGCCTTCCTGTCAGCAAGCTCTCTGCAATGCTTCAAGGAGTCATCAGCCAAGATCTCCGACCTAAGGCAATCCATACTATTCTCCTCACCCATTACCGGACTACCAAAGACACTAAGCTCACAAACCTCATCACTACCACTGATCCCAACAGACTTATCACACACCTCATCACAGCTTTCCTCCACTTCGGCCCCACCCAGAGCTCCTCCCTCCCCAGCGGACTCAGTCTTTTTAGAGACTGTCCCCGGTTCAAGAGGAGTAGGGGGAACAACATCCACCTTGACATTGTCACTAGCTGCCTTCTGAGCATCCACCATTGTCATAGCAGACCTCGTCAGGACAGCTGAAACCTGTGCAGGAGGTGGAGAATCGTCCACCTCACCTGTCGAAGCGGACTGACGACGAACCTCTCTATCACACAGATCTTCCACTGCCTCAATAGCAGCCTTCTCACTCATGGGGGGTGCACTGAGGAAGACAAAACTGTCCCTCTCTCCCTGCTGACTAACAGCCACGACCTGTTGAAAGGTCCTCCCACGCAACTCAAAAGTTACTTTGGCCAATGGCCGTCTAATCATTTGACCATTAGCCATGACCAAGTTCTCGTAAGTACCCAGGTAGTCGTTCTCATTGACCAACAGCTCCAGAGTCTGGCAGGAACATACACCAGTGCCCATTGCACTTTCCTTTGACCTCTATGAGCGTATTGCCCACAGAAGCCAGTGCTTGGGTCTTAGCCTGATGTTTCTTGGTTGAGCTAGACTTTTCGTCAACCTTCCCACTCTCTTTCCGAACTACTCTGTCTACTCGACTGGGACACTCGGGTGCCTTATGGCCCTGCTGATTGCACACATAACATGTTACATTGGCATTGATGTCAGTTCTTCGACACTCACTCGCCCTATGGCCAACCCCTTGGCATTTATAACACCTAAAGAGGTCGGAATTGCTACTGAAACGACTACCACCATAATCACGTCTATGACCTCTCTCACTAGTATGTTTGCGATGACTGTCTGCCTTGATCACCTCAGCAATATCATAAAGGTCCTCATATGACTCGATCTGCTTGGAATCCAGCATACATTTCTCACTGGCAGACAAGGACACGCGAAACACACCAGTTACAATTGCCAACGGCAATTCTTTAGGAGAATCTAAGGACAACAACAATCTGTCCATATGATCTTTGAGATCCTGGAACCTACTCACAGCGTCCATGCCTCTCAGTTCCCGCTCCGTCATGCCAAGTAACTTATCAGTGACAGCTGCCTTGTGCAAACCCAGCTTCTTCACAAGAGCCCTCGTTAGCTCAGAATACGAACAAGTGGCCTCAGTGACGTATCCTCTTATGGTCTTCCTGGCTTTCGGCGTCAACTTCCTCAACAAGATCCTCTTCCACCTGTCCTTTGGTACCTTAATGTCTGTCAAATCTGCCTCTAGCCCAAGGATATAACTATGTATCTCGTCACTGTCTCTGTAGGAGGCAATTGTTTGCACCTCCTTGTTCACATAGTCACTCAGTTTCTGCTTCCTGCTCTCCACTGCCGTACCCGCTAAAGCTTCCAACAGCTTCTCAATTCTCTGCTCATGAGTCATCTCCCCATAATCACTCTCATAGTCGCCCTCACTTGATGGGTCATCATCCAATACCCTCTCCACAATCTCCCGTGATCTCTCACGGCTCTCTCGTTCCCTACCACGGCTCATCCTAGTGGTACTGGGAACCATGCTAGCCCCACCATTCCGACTAGCCCTACTCACACTCCTGTGATGGGTAGTAGCCCTCACAGTCCCTCGACTCTTCGAACGTACTACGCTCTCATCTCTCTCTTGCCCAACTCCCCCAACGGAGTCCAGTGGAATCCTATCAGACTCCCTCACAGTGATAACAGAGAGCTCATCACCCTCCATATTCTCAGACTCGTGCTCCTCAATAGACACAACTAAACTCGCCTCCCCCACTACAGAGGCCACGTCCTCGCCTATTGTGGATTGGACTCCTGAATCTGATTCGATCTCCGAATAGGCACCGTATTCGGAAATGCCTCTACACTTGCGCCTCCATTGCTCCCTCCTGGACTGCCCTGACATGAAGACAAAGGGTATCCAAGTCCCAGGATCCGCCGTCAACCTCCTGTAAGAAAACAAAAGGAAAACGTAAAGATAGAAATAACACGGAAGGTAAAACGGAAAAATTTCACAATACGTAAAACGCACGGAAAACGCAAAAATTAAAGTGAGAACACGCCGGGTGAACACTAAATGAAACAATAAAGAAAAAACAAAGAAATGACACCAAATGATAATCTCAACCACTCCAGCAGTTTGTAGCTCCACACAGGAGATGATTCCAAACGTAGAGAGGGTCGGTTGCTCCCGCGCAGGATTATTAAGCCCCGGAGAACTGTTGCCGCTCTAGATGAAACTTCTCTCCAATGAAGAACCACCGGTACGTGTTTCCAATGACCCGGGTGACGTCTCTGGATTCCTCCTAGCACGGATTCTTAAGCCCAGTAGAAGGAACACCGCTGCCGCCAGCTGTGGGGGTTTCGGACTTGGGCGAGGGTTGCTCCGGCTCCTAGCAGATACTGTCCGGACAGGGTGGCCCTCGGGTCGCTGCCACCAGAGTTCTTCTAGATACTGGGACGCGGTTAGGAGGTTGTTAGAAACTCCTCCGTGCCCCACTTCCACTATCTCAGGGTTTAGACCGAGTAAATAAAAGTAAGATCCAATCTGAACTGATGAAACGCATGCGTGACTGAGTTTATATATTCGGAGTCACGCATGCTCACAAACAATCTGAAATAGCGCTCACCGGAAATCCGGGACAAAACTCAAACTCTAAATAATGCATACACTAAGATTACAAACAACTAAATGACATGCTAATAAAGCTGATCTGATGACCATGCATATACGTTCTATATCTTCTTCTTCTCTCTTTTCTTCGTTATCTCCTTGGCTTCTGATCTCGCCGTGACTTCTCCCTCTCTAACGGGCACGACTTTTGCAAGGCGCGCCCTCGGTCCAAGAGAAGTCAGAGGACTCTTCTCTCTTCCCCCGGATCCTGGCCCCACACCACTACTGAAAGCTCTACTAGGGTAGACCATGTTGTTCCTCACTTTCAAAGTCGACTAAAACTCGATCTTCCGACCTTTTCGGGAGACTTACTTGATTGGCGAGAGTTTTGGTCTATCTTTTCTGCTAGACTTAGCAGAGAAACTGGCTTAACTGAGCACGAAAGAATCAGTTGCTTGGAAACTGCTATGGCCGACAAAAGTGCAAAGGCTACTGGTGGCTCCTTTAGTGAATGTGTCAAGGCACTGCAGGAACGGTACGATCGCGACAAAATTGTTTATAGACACCATGTTCAGAAGCTGTCACAGCTGAAACCCATTCAAGACAATTATGAGAGTAGTCTCTGTCAAACAATTCACGATCTAACCCGTCACTCTAGTGGTATGAAAACTTGTGATGGCGCTACTTTCGAACAACTCCTCGTTGCTATGATAGAGCCTCTCTTTCCTACTGTGTTGATTAAGCTTTGGTCAGATTTTACTTCTGACTCTCACTCACCACCTGCTCTCGTTGACTTAATAAAGTTTCTGAAGCGACGCCAAGCGGTTGAATTGAAGCTATATTACCACCGAAGCCTGTCTTGCAATTTCAAACACCGACGAAAGCTACTCTTAAACCCAAAGCCTTGCATGCTAAAGATCACAATCAGGTCCCTGTTGTGATTCTTGTCACCCTGTATATCACTGCTCACAGTTTAAGAGTCTTACTGCAGATAAGAGGTATAACCTAGCCAGACGAAATCATCTGTGTTTCAATTGCTTAAGCAAGTCTCACACAATTGACTATGTTCTAGCAAGGCCACTTGCAGAGATTGCGGTCGCAAGCATCATAGTTTTTTTGCATAAACCCACTAACTCACAATCTCAACCTATAACAGCTAGCTCAACTGTGTCTAAACCCACTAACTCACAATCTCAACCTATAGAAGCTAGCTCAACTGCGTCTACTTCAATTGCTTCCCCATCTGGAGTTAAGACTTCTTTATTCCAACAGCGCAATTCGCTCATTCCTTCGTTCGTTTACATGCCTGCTACAGCTTTAGCTATGGTGTCGGTTCCAGGCAGACAGTGTAAAGCATAGTTGCCAACTTTTAGATACAAAATGTAGGGACAACTTGAAAATTTTTGCCACGACCACGCCCCTTTTAAAATTAAACCGCGCCCCTTTTGCCACGTCCACATGCACATCGAAAAGATTCAGTGGTACATGGTGATTGATCGTGAACTGATGATTTGTTTTGTGAACTGATGATTTGTTATGTGAACTTGTTTTTAGTCTTTGTGAAGTGATTGGCGAGTTGCTTTCTTGCGTTATGACTAAAAATAACTGTACTTTGACCCTACTCGGGCCATAGCTAGCTAAACTAAGTCTCGAGCTGTACTGTTACAGTTTAGCCTTCATTTCCTGGCCTCGGACCCTCTCTGGTCGGTGATGTCGGGACAGGAGCGGGACTGGAGCTAGAATGTCGGGATTGCCCGCCAGAATCGGGATGGTTGGCAACTATGGTAAAGCATGAGTTCTTATGGACTCAGGTTCTGGTATTACCCTTATAACATCTCGATTAGCTCAATCCTTGAAAGCTAAGAAGCACCATCTAGTTCATGAGATCACTGGACTCAATGGAACGAAATGTCTAACTTCTAAGTACGTTGTGAACCTTATCTTGAGTACTGCAAGCGTTGTAGAAGGTGAAGAGGTTGCCATTCAAGCTCACGTGGTTAATCAGATCACTTCTGACTATGGTCCCCAAGACTTGAGTGCGATCAGAGCTTTACCCTTTCTAGAAGGAAAGCAACTTGCAGACCCTGAGTTTGGTCGCTCAGGACGAATCGACCTGCTATTGAGCATTGCTGACTCAAACCGGTGTACGTACGACGAATCTGAATCTATTCCCGATCGTTCTTTCCGTACTTGGAATTCTGTATTTGGCTGGATTGTCGGCGGCCAAATTTCTACTCCTAACTCATCTTCAACCTGCATGAAGATTACATCAGGCGACGCTAGAGCTGATGAAATTCTACAGCTTTTTGGGGATCAAGAAGAGGTTCCTAATGATAAACACGTAGTTAACTTCTGCCAGGAACAAAGTTATTTCACTATCCCAGGGACAATCATATCCTGCTGAGATAAAACATCTTTCTGAAGGCAAACCTGTATCTTCCAATTCACCCTTACATTCTCTTTTCCGACTCATTGATCAAGATGGGTTATTGAGGGTTGGTAGAAGATTAAATCATGCTTCTATACCTAGTCATGTCAAACATCCTATTATACTATCTAATCATCATTCTCTAACTAAGTGTTTAGTTTTGCAGGTACATTTAGACTCTGGACATGCTGGTATTGGAGCTATGCTGGCTATTCTAGCTGATCACTATTACATTCCTGGTGTAAAGTCTCTCCTACGACTGATTAGCCGCTCCTGCGTGACCTGTCAGCGTTCCTACGCCAGAACTGCTGAGCAACTCATGGGACAGTTACCTCCGGAGCGTCTTCAGCCAACGGTCACATTCACCTACGTGGGAATAGATTATGCTGGACCACTGTGGACCAAGAGAGGCAATCCACGTAAATCTACACTAGTGAAAGTTTATGTATGTATTTTTGTATGTATATCAACTAAAGCAGTCCACATTGAGATCTCATCAGATCTTACAACAGAAGCTTTCCTTGCTGCCTTAACTCGCTTCGTTGCTCGACGTGGAGTTCCTAAAACCATACTGTCAGATAATGGGACAAATTTTGTGGGAGCTAAGAATGAGTTAGCTGGTCTATTTTCCCAGTTACAAAGCAAACAGACGAAGGATGCCATCCATAATTTCGCTGCTTCTCGGTCCATTGACAGGAAATTCTCACCCAGTCGTTCTCCACACTTTGGAGGAATGTGGGAAGCGGGAGTCAGAAGCATGAAAACACTTTTAAGGAAGCTTGTAGGTGACCATCATCTTACTTTCGAAGAATTAGCCACAGTCTTGGCTGAAGTGGAAGCCACACTCAATAGTCGACCTCTTCTTCCAGTACACTCAACTTCGCCTGATGGCTCCGACGTGATAACTGCAGGTCATTTTTTGATTGGTAGGCCCCTTCGATCGATTCCGTCAAGAATCTCCTCAACCAGCAAAATCTGCTACTTGTGGCGCTGGAATTTAGTTAATCGACTTTCTGCTGAACTTTGGGATCGGTGGTACACTGTCTATCTGCAGTCTCTCCAACAAAGAAAGAAATGGAAAACTATTACTTCCAACCTTGCAAAAGGTTATATTGTATTACTTAAGGATGTAGAGACTTATGGGTGTAGGTCGTGGCCTCTTGCTAGAGTTGTAGAAATCCACCCTGGAGCTGACGCTTAGTTCAGAGTAGTTGACAGTGCCCCTAAAATGCCAACGGCAAAACGTTTATTTAAAAGAGCTGTAAGAAACTTGTTCTCTTCTCAAGTTTTCCCAGGACTCTCTCTGCCCGGGAGTGGGTCCAGGCCTGCTAGGATTCCTGAAGAGCCTCAGCACGCGCAGAACATTCACAGGAATTAGTGTTTAATTATAATGCATACGCACTTTTCCGCATTATCTTAGTTACGTTTTAATTCCACTTTCTGTGCAGTGACTCAATTTTCCATTTCACATTGTGTTCTATTATCTATTTGAATCTATTATAACTCAATTGTGGTTTGTTTGGGAATTGGCTGTCTCCTGTCACATTTGGATAACACTAGATCCCCGAGATAACTTGTACACAAATCCGAACGTCTGTGGGCCTTACACCCCCACAGCTCCATAGCATGACTTTCTTTCTTCTCTGGGCATGGACGTGACCGTCCATCATGTCCTAATACTTATATTTCATATAGGTTATAGTTTCACTTGGCCGATGGATTTTGGAGGACTGGATGTAATTCTGTCCTTCACAGGTGTTACAATAACCAGTCCAGAGAGCTTTAATGCCACACTGAAAAGGTTGCAAAAGAGAAAGAAGTACCAGTTGATACCATCTTATTATCTTTGTACCACATTCACGCCTTCTACTATAATGAAGTTCAAAGAGGTCTTGCAGGTTAGTAAATGACTAATTCTATATTTCTATAAGTCTATCATTACTCTACAAATGGAATTATCAAAACATAAGGACTGTGGTGAATACCAGCTTCATTTATTTTATAAATCGCAGCGATATCATAGATGAACTTGATCTGATTAAATGTCATCCACTTGATGAACTGTGAACTATGTGTGTGGCAAATACAATGTTCAACATACTATAGAAGGATACAAGCAACAATCAAATTGCATTGTTTTGAAGATAGCAATAACTGCACATGTATTTAAATTTTGGTATCATAGCAGCTAATGAACTGCCTTTAATCACGATATGGATGAGCAAAAAAGAAACCACAAAGTATTCAGCATTGTCTACATCTTTCAATCGAGCAAGGTTTTGTTTGTTAGAGATACAATAATGCAATTATTAGTAAAATAACATTTTTTGTAGGTTTATAGTTGACCGGGTTAATCAGCCCCAATCAAAACTAGGTGGGGTTTCACTGTCAAGGAACAACTGGCAATCAGCAGGCGATACGTTTATTTCCACTGAATCCGTGTACATGGTCCAGCAACTGGAATATCTACCACATTTTAGGCTGTTTGTATTAGTGTTGGCCTGGAAGATCAAGACAAATTGAAGAGATAACCTCACACAACTTCGTAGGATAGCATTCCAGAAACGACAAAAATCAGAAGAAAAGCCCAAGACTGGTGATTTTTTTGATATCAACTCGGCACCGGATTTTATTCACAAGTTTACAGTAACATAAGTACCATATTTGGGCTGTAGTTTTAAATAATACTATATTAAATTTTTTTCTAGGAATCCATCCTGTAATGAAAAATGCTATTTCAAAGAATAAGAAAATGGCTTGTAGGATGATACATCAGTACTCTATCTTCACCGGGGAATGTATGGTTGTATTTTGGCTCTTATAGTAGGAACTACAATATTTTTCCAGGAGATTGTTTAAAGTCACATTTGCCCAAGTAAAGTAAACACCTGCAAAAGATGAAAAGAAAAGCTGCACAGAAAACAACAGTTTCTTATCTTACAAGCTGGATATTATGAATATCATTTGTTTTTGTATTTTGAAATGATTGCCAATATTCTCCAGAATATTACTATTAAATGTCCACATGTGCCCCAGCTGCACATGCAGTTATGACAATCCTGTAGATGCTTTCACAGATAAGGTCTGTTAGAAAGTGTGGTGCACAAGTTTTTGCGTTTTTTTTGATCAACATAGTGTAATTCTATCCACTAGCAATGTGTCGGTAATGCAACATCTGAATAAATATAATGAAACATCTTCAGTTTTACGGTATGGTGTATTTCATATACAATAAAATAATAAGCTTACACACACTTCTTTCATAAAACAAATGGTTTTATGGGACACACCCATTTACTTAGGCTTATACCCTAATTATTCATGGATTCTTATAGAATAAAACTGTTACCTAAAATCACATATATTCAAATAATTTTTCTGTGACAACTAGGCATCAGCAATATGTTTATAAGAATGTTTAACTTCGTGTGACAGGATCTATATAAGATGTGAGCAGCCAAAAATGGGGGGAAATTGAGAACTCCAAAAAAAATGGATGAAGTGAGTTCAGTTCCTTTTATTTTCTTCCTGCAGCCATTTTAGGTCCAAATCCAAACCCAGACCAACTCCTACAGTGATCTTATCAGACTGATTAATAAAAACAAATTACATTGAATATAGCATAATCAATTGGTTGTTGACAACTTATTCCTATAGCAATTATTTCCATGATTTGTCTGTTCAAGTTGGATGATCCAGGATTAAAGTAATAAAAAAGTGTAGAATTGATCATCTCCAACATTAACCAGAAGATTTGTTGTATCGGGCTCTGTACATTTTGAAGCACTACAGTTGTTTCTAATATAAATATAAACTTAAAGTATATTTAAGGTTGGTTTAGGCAGAAAAAAGATGTGGAAAATTGTGATAACTGCAGCTAAAGACTGTGGTTTATGCCGATTTGGTCGGAACATTATTAAATTTGGTGGAAAAGGAACATTGAAGCAATCTTGTGCGGAAAGAAAATGTAAACGATTTAGGAAACGTGAGCAATAACGTAATTTTGTATTCTATATTATTTGAATTTTAATAATACATTCCATGCTTAGATGATACTGTTTGACAAAAGTGATGACTGAAGGTAAGTTTATAGACACTAGATTAATGGCTAACTATGATATTATTTTGATAATAGAATACTAAACCATGTCTGTATTACCATTGCCATACGCCCTCAGGATTTGAAAAACTCTAGAGGTAACAATGGCTTAATGACAACGTAATTTTTACGTATTGTTTATGTGGATGCTTCATTAAAAATGCAACCTTATGAAATAAATTAGATTTTGGTGCCTATGTTAGTCCTTTGATGAATGAGCCAACAAGATGGTCGATGAAGCGTGTGTATTGTACATCCTGCTTCTTTGAACATTAAACTTCATGCTTCATGGTAACATGGAGTTGCCTCATGGATTACGGTTTGTTTTATTCGTGCTTGTTTAACTTAGTAAATGCTAATAATACATGGTGTTATTTTGATTCCTTAGATAAGCCTAATCAATTTCAGAAACTTTTGTACCTGTAAATACAAGGAAACCACTGTGTCTTAAGTAGTTGATTTTGTTATTATGATTCACTACTAGGAAGATGGTACTACTGGGGTTTTTTTGAAACTTATTCAGTAAGTTTGTCTACGCACTAATGAAGTGAATATTAAATATGTAGCTATATTGGAAATGTAAATTGTACGAGATACCTCACTTATGCTTTGCGACCATTAAGTCACCAAGTGGAAGTTTTGACAATCCTAAGGTAAGGACAAAAGGTATTAGGACAATTTGCTAAAGCTTTAGCAAAGGTACTGGTTTTACTACAGATATACCATTCATAGAAACAGCTGGGCTTGTGGTTTTTTTTTGTGCATGGTAAGCACATTCATATTACTAACTTGCATTTAGATTATATTATTATTCTTTCTTTTTTTTTTATTATTCCCGATGCCCAGCATTAATTGGACTTCTTTTTTTCTCTGTATCACAGTCTCACATTACGTTAGCTACACACTTATCTATAGTAGTTTTGTCCATTTTCAGAATGATACTGTTGATATTAGACTGAAAATGAACAAAAAATTACGCAAATGAAACTATTGCATTATACCTTATTATGATTCTTTGTTTCCTTGGACTCCAACACCAGAAGTTAACTAGCTTAATTATGTCAATTGGATTAAAGCTAATTAATTCTTTTTGTTTTATGACATTGAAGTAACAATTAAAACTAACAATCTTCAGGTACAGCTAAATTAGGAAACAAAGCCATAAAGTCTTTTAATTAGTATTAAATAGCTAAGTCTGAATCTAAAAACAAGTAAACATGATTAGCTATACCCTGGTAACATGTTTGTTATATCATATAAACCACATATATCACTTTTTAGTTTTTGCATCTGGGGTGCGGCATAGCTACTACTTCTTTATCGCTATCATTACCTAGTATCAAGAATGTTCATTAGGTCACTACTACTAAAGTAATGTGTTACTGACTTTGAGATACTTTTTTTCAGTCTCTGCCAAAGGAAATAACTGTCCGTTTGTTTGACACTAAGTATTACAGTCCTGCACCGTTTTCAACCGTTCCCTACTTCTCTGGATATTTTCCTCTCTGTGCTTGAATAGTCAGTGGCCTTGAGCTTATTGCGTTCAATTTATGTCCACAATTACTTTTTTTCTCATCATAGTTGCTTCTATAACCATAATACACCGGCAGTGGGCCACTTTGAAATTTAAAGTAAACTCTTGACCAGAAGAAGATAGAAATTTAATTCAAGTTTCAAAATACTGCTTAGAGCAGCTAAGCCTTTTCATTTGGTATCCAACGTTGACCACATTAGCTACTACGTGGAACTAAGTTAATATCCACTGTGCCAATGCTTCGATATAAGATAGTATCTTATATCAAAGCATTGGCACTGTGATCGTAATTTAAAATGGCTTCATTTCTGAAAATACTTCTGGGATCACATTCTACAAGTCTACCAAGTTTCATGGTTGTACATAAACTAGCATGATTGTCTCACAAATCTGCCTGAGCGTTAGGCAAGACTCTTGAAAGGCAATGCATTTTTCTTGGGGAAATAAAAATCAGAGGAGGGAGTAACAGGTATAGATGTATTTAATTTGAAATAACTGATAAGCAGATTGTCCATGCTATTAAATCAAGAAAAAAACTGATGTGTATATAAGCTTATTTTAATTAGAATTAAACTACATTGTCTATTCTATCGGGAGAAATCGTTATGCACTTTGTATATTTACCGCAATTAATTTCTTTTTTGGGCAGTAGCTACAATCATAAAGGCATTACTTTTTCTTAGGAAGTTTCATAAACTGAAAAGTTAACTAATATTAGCTAGATGCTCGGTAGTGCCTAAGATTGGCATAAAGTATTTTATTATGTACTGAGCACTAGGGCCTAATACCTATTGCGACATAGAATATGCATTAAAGTAAACTGGATATGGCTTAAGGCAATACAGTAGAATGTCAGTTATCCGAACTTCAATTATCCGAACACTTCAGTTAACCGAACACCCACAATCTAATAGTAGCACGTGCAGACATGAAGAATTGCTTGACCACACCCCTTTATAATACATTTTCTATAATGTTCAGTTATCTGAACATTTCAGTTATCCGAACACCTCTAGGTCACAAAGTGTTCGGATAACTGACATTCTACTGTATTTCCCATATCACCTGTGTTCATTATTATAACGTTGGGTTATCAAGTCCCCCCCCCCCCCCCCCCCCCCCCCCCCCCCCCCCCCCCAGCTATACAATTATGTACTGCACAAAAACAGTTACTATGATATTCGCACATGAGCAGGACATAATAAATATATTATTCATTGGATAACACAGAACATCACTCGTCTCATTGGCTGTATTTAAGCTCGTGCCTGCGACACTTATGTAAATTCTAAGCCAACAGACTCGTGATATTCTCCTGTATCAAATGAATAATATATATTATGTATCTGCCTTGGAATTTAGTTACTAATGTGTTCCCACTACTATTACATAGTAGTAATAGTAGCACTTAGTACTATGAAGTTGTTGTTGTTGTTGTTGTTGTTGTTTATTAGTAGCTAGTAAGCAGTGTCCATTTTATAATTCATTACGGCAGTAATCAAAGAGGAAGAGATGCTTAATGTTTAACAGCATGCAGACTGTGGAGTTAAATGGTTAATGTGCTTGAGAAACTAATGAAAAGGAGAATTTCATGAATAAAATGCATATTATATATACAGTGTTAGTAGTGTGATTTTCTACAAAAGTTTTCTTAATTTCTTCAAGTTTATAGTTTATTAGTAAATGTAGCAGCAGTATCGACACAAAATCCATGCAGATGAATATGCAGCAGTGTCTATTTCACAGCATTGGATTCATTCTAATTTTGTGGTGAAGCCTGACACTATATTAACACATTATTATTATGCATATAATACAATATCAGTTGTCCCCTCATTTAAAGGTTCATAGTTAGCTAACAAAGAATAAAAAGTTAACGAATCACACCTAATTGAAGGTTAAACATATATTTCCTATTCACAGGTAACTCATATATTTAATACTTTACTAATAGTTTACTTAACAAGAAATTTATATCTTGATCACACAATAGTCTTGTGTTTATTGTAGTTTGTCTTTTCCAAAACTGCTTTGCAAAAAATGTAAACATTGGTCCCTTTAATACTAAAATAATTTTTATTAGGTACTCATGCACTGGAATAGAACCAATAGAATTAATAGTTTGCTTTTTTTTTTCCTCTTAACTTTATTTCATTACTTAAACAGGCTACTCTTGTGTTTGAAACATACACTCCACCACCTTTCCACTGGAAAAGAGGAAAAATTGGCCACTTGCAAGGCTTCCATGAGGGTAAGCATGCAGCAATTACTCAACCGCAGTCCACGAAGATACTTTACAGCTCACCGCTGGTCCTCGGTCTTTGGACTGGTCTGTGTTTATACGGACCCCAAAAGATTCCTAAACCGCCTGTTGGTTACTGTGGTCCTGGTGTGTACTGGATGATGAGGAACCTACATGACAATGAAGCAGTACCACAGTGTTACTCTGACTTAAACTCTGTCACATTTACCACTAATACCACAAACATTAAATCTGATTCAGGTATTATCTCATGACTTGGGTCGAAAAATGGGAAGAATGGAGAAACAGTTTTGAGCACCAAACAGGAAATTGTGTAGTGGCAGTGTAGTGGCAGTGGTATCAATAAAGATGCTAATTGTGGAGGTTTACAAAAAGACGGGGATGTATTGCCATATACTGTAAGCTGGAGACAACAATATTATTGTTTTCGAAGAGGACAACCTCGTTACAAAAGGAACAATAACAAAAAAACAAAAAAATGCTTCAGGGTCAAGGTTGTGTGGATGCCAAGCTGTGGAAGACTGAACGTGAAGAAATGCTTTACGTGACCTTTCCCCTATTCTGGATATTCGCTGAAGTCTCTCTCAGATATGCACGCATATCAACCTCTACCAGAAGTGATAGAACGGGTAGAATCATTAGTCAGCAATAGCTCTACCCGAGCCAGGTCAGTCTCAAACTAGCACTACACGAATGGGTGAGCAAAGAATTAATTCCTCTCCACATACAAAAAGTTATACTCAACAGCATTCCCAGTCAGTTCGACAGACACTATCATCCAACCTCACAAGATCTGAGAAATATCACCAAGAGTGCCATCAACAAGCTAAGGAGGCACACATTTGACCAGAATGCTCTGCAAATTCTGCTTGAAGATGAGACCAAGGAACATACTGGATTTCAGTATTTCCTTAAGAAGTATAGAACGTAAGATAATTGAATTTGTGTTCTAGACAAGTGAGATGTATTTGATAATACTCGTAAAAGACATCCTCACAATTATTTTAACATTTGTGAAAACATTTGTTTGAAAATACGCCCAGTTTAACTCTACAAGTGTAGGCTTGACCTAAGGTACCATGACATATACAATGTCCCCTGCACAAAGCAACAACAGTATATTACTGCTAAGTATAACTTCCAATTGCAGATATCTTAAAAAGCCTAGTCCAAGTCACTGCTTAGCATTACCAATGGCATCATCTAAAGGAAGAGTTTTGACATGGCTGTGGGAGAGTTGTGCACAGAAATATTACATATTACAGGCGCAAAAGTTTTAGCAGTCTTACGTTACATCACCTATTGTTTGTGGTCTCCCCAATTAGCGAGAGGAACTGAACAAACTGCTCAATGTCAGTCTACCAGACCCTTTTCCCACGTAGCGATTGGTAAACAGTCAGGATACGCAAGACTATAGTAGTGGTGTTTGGATTTGAATTAACATGATCTGAGCACCACGTAACAGTTTACTAGCAAAAAATAACAACAACAAACAACAACAAGAATACAGACTTTTTCATAATAAAAACTATATGAACAGATAATTGTCAGTAACCTCCAAAATCAGAGCATGACAGACAAACAGATAGGACAGATAGACAGGATGACTACTATAACACTCTCGTGCATCAGCACTGAGGGTTAATAATATAGTTATTCATATGGTTGATGTCGTCATCATCAATGTTGTTATCATCAATTTTTTGTTTATATTTTACTTTTTCACCCTAGCTAATTACGTTCAGTTCATAAAACATGTAAAACTACAAATACTTATGACGGTGGAGTGTAAGAAAACAGTTTCCTAACCTCATTTTTTTAATCACAGTGCATATTAACTTATAGTATGCAAGATGTGTTGAACACACCACTTCAATTTTATCAAGTAAGTAGTTTCATCAAAAATGTATTATTATCTATTAGTCTTACTTACTGATCTTTTAAAAAGACACGCTTACAAATTAAAGCCCATATCTGCCATAAAGTACAAGCAGGGAAGTTGATTCTTCTAAAATTGTAGCGCTTCATCTCTCACTCGACTAGTGGCAGAGTGAGGGGGCGGGGCGATAGTGGTCACGTGACGTTGAAACGTTCGACATTTAGTAATGAAATGTTTGCGCGCGAAAAAGCGGCTTTCCACCTGTACCTTTTCCAATCCTCTCTCGTTGACAGACCCTTTACCGTAGCGGCTCGTAAAGAGTCTGGCGATGAGGGACTATTTTTCACTCTCACTATGTACATTATTTTTTCCAATAACATAATATGAACGTCATAAGTGGGAACAATTGAGGGTGTGCAATGACATGAAGAACACAATTTTGAGTGCTAAAAAGGAAGTAATCCAAAAATTAGGAAGTAGTGCAAATTTTTGAGATCCACAGGAGCTTAGTTTCAAAGTAAATTTGTCCAAACAATGACAGCAATCAGAATGACCCCATCAAGATACAAACCTACAAAACAACACACAATATAGGTAATTCAATTGTCTTCAAAAAAGGTCATTAAGATCATATTTACAAATAAAAGGCATACTTACTTGACAGGAGTGATGTACTAGCAGATACACCGTCATACGGAGCCATAAAGGGATCTTCAGTTGCATTTGTCCTGTTATTCCCCTGGTCTACTACAGAACTGAATATATTCATTGGAAATGATAGTGTCTGGTCACGGGAATTACTGCAACTGATATTGCCATCTAAATAAAGATGCCATGGCTCTAATATTGTTCCAACCAAAACAGAGGTAATTTCATTTGGTGTTTTCTCAAGAACAATTGCTTCGTACAATGCTGTCGTAGAATCTTCAGGATAAAGCTTGAATCCCTTAGAACCAGGTTTCGCTCTTCCATTAAAAACCTCAACAGATCCATTGTATGCCCATGTAATATGATTATCAAAGCTGCGACAGACAAGGAAATGTGTGATAAACGTATCAGTTCTAGTAGGTACTATATTTGATTGATATAAGGAGTATGTTAGAGCAACATAACTATTATGCTCTTCATATATCGGATCAATCGATGAATTATCATACTCCACAATATGTTGCTGATGAAGACTGCGACAAATAACGCGTGGTCGCCACTTAGGATTGGTTTGTGTTGCCATAATCACAGCATCAATGCATGCTTCACTACCATTTCCACGATGAGACAATATCATGGAACTAAAACGGCTGCTAGAATTGACGGCTTGAACTTTGACATCTCCAACATTACTCTGAGATAACCTATGTAAAAGTACGTCAGTGTCATCAAACACCCACAGCAAATCTCCTCCACAGATGTTGCAACAGTAGTACGAATCATAGTAGCTGGAATCTCTGAAACGTCGCTTAATTCCCAAGAACTGAGCTCCACCAGCTCCACTCATGTTGAACAGAGCCAGGAATGATACAAAACAGAACAGCACCTAAAGGGAAAATGAAAGTGAATTATAATAAAATATACTGTGTGCGTGTGTGTGCATCCAGCATAAAGAGTAGCATTTTTTTTTTAATTATAAAAAAAATAGAAAAAAAAGAATAATTTAATGGTCACTCTAATTTAACATTGATTGGCCATTATTATACTTGTAGCTACAAAGGAAAAAAGCGTATAACCCAAGTTTACGTGGTTACAGATCCAGCAAGTTTACACATTAGTACACAAGATATGTTTTATTGGCGGTGATTTAAAAGTTTTACTGTGGCCAATCATTTTGTCCAAAATTTACATTTGTTGCAAATTTTAGGTCAATTTTAGAATTTGTAAACTTATGCCGTAGCTATTGAGCAGAGGATAGGATAAGAATAGAAAAATGTCTGGTTAGTTGGTCTTAACTAGCCATGACATTCCCGATGTTTGTTGCATGAACTATGCACATGTTGGGTTCCTTCCCTAAAGTCTCTATGTGATGGAAGTGTAAACCTTTTATCTAACCTGACTAGTTAACTAGCACACTTCTTATCAAAACATAGTTCCTGGTGAGAACTGTGAAAGTTTTGTTGTACCATGTCACAGACTATGTAAAAGTGCCAGTTACTCATAGATAGATAGCCACCTACCCCAGACCAAAACTTACCTCACTCAGTCCCATAGTTTTACCGAAGAGTTCTACGCCAACCTAAACAGAACACTTTCTTGTCTCCGAGTTAGCGCGAGCTAATCCTTCAGATCAGGATTTCTTACCACCCTTTAGTTCTCCAGCACTTCCACGTCCTTCTTCGCCCCTTGGCACAAGTCACACTAAAAGCCTTCCACACAACACCTAAGACTCCCCCATGCATATCCATACGTTGTGATAAACAATATAAAATCAAAAAAAAAGAAAAAAAAAAAAACGACACGTCACGCGGAAGTGAGCCCTCCCTAGCCCTACGTACACTTAGTATTGAAACCTTATGACAACTTCAAACTTAGGAATGTAGGGTGTGGCGGCGAGCCAGTGAGCTCTCCGTGGGTCGTGTGTTGTTCCGTGTGCTAGGAGAAGAATAGCTAGAGGCACACACTCACACTCACACACTCACACACACACACACACACACCACACACTCACACACACGCACACACGGTTGCATAAGTTCCAGAACCTGAGACCGGGCGCGAGGTTAGTGGGGCAGGGTGGCTGATGCTGGTGATTCACTGTCCACTATATGGCCAGGTAAGGAGGGAGACAGAGCATAATCAAGGGAATCCTAATGGTATATTTGAAAAGCTTGGGTATTCATTTGTGTACCAAGAGGTGTCCGTACTATGAAATGTCTTAGAAAAAAGTCTTTTTGATTGGGATCAATAGTACACTGATGTCTTTTTACCACAAATATTGCATGCTGTGTGTGCGTCCGCCGTCCGGTATAGGTAGAGGTGTCCATAACTTACTACCTTACAGAGGTGTCCAAAACTTAGAAGAACAGATAATTGAGGTTGAGTGTATTATTAATGAGTGATGTGGGCAGATTTTTTGTACTCTTTCTAGAAACGTGTTGGTTTGTTGACAGCTCAGTGATATATTCTGCAGAACTTGTTTTCGAGTACTCACATGCAAATGTTTACAATCTCAAACATTATATACATACAAACTGATATACATACACATGCAGATTAGATTTGTATTCACTTCGTTAAGTGAGCATGTACTTTACACTTGATTACCATGTTAGTTTCCTACTAAGTGAGATCATAGACTCAGGATTTCCCCAGGTGATTTCCCTTACCTGTGACTCTATGTGACCTTTGGATTTGCAGTTATGTAGAGATGTCACATGACCTGTGTAACAGCTTAATTTTATAAGTGTGTGCAACAAATGTAATCTTTTGCATCTTCAGGAAGATTAGTAGAAGTTAAAAAAATATTAATGTATATCCTTCCTTCCTATTGGGTCAGGTGTTATATTGTCCCTGGACTTATAAAATTAGAATAACTCCATATATGTGATATGATTGCTTATTCTTGTCTGCACTGTACTTGTTTTTACTCATCGTACTCTGATTTGTCAGTGCATGAACAGTTCTTATTAATATTTGGTTAGCTGCCCCTACCGTCACGCCTATTGATTGCAATAATATTCTTGACAATTCCAACCTTATATGCACTGTTTACAGAATAGCTTCTAGTCTTCTGTTGGTAAAAAGAGGGTCATGGGATGCGATGGACAATCCCACTGTCTCATGGGACCATGGGATGGGATGGACAGTGGGACACACATGCATCTGTAGACGGGCAGGTGGACATCCCGTGAATTTTTCATGGGACTGTGGGATGGGATGGACAATTTACGGCATTTCTGGACATCTATGGGCAAACCTGCAGTAGATGTATATACATACAGATGTACCTCCATCCTTAAGTTTTCCATTGCTAATTGATAGTCATGTATAATGTTCCCTGGTCTTGTATATGCTGACATCACACTCTAATTGGAATTATTACACCACTAGTGATTTCATGTTGTAATACCATAGAAGTATCACTTTGCTGACTATACAACTATATAACTGTATTCATTACTCTAAACATGCACATGCAAGATGACTTGGTTTTGACACTTTCTGAAATACACAGAATCACTAGGATACAATTGCTCAATATAGAACGAACAACCCAAGAATAGTATCTAGTTGGTTGGTTTATAGCTATACCCTATTGTTTGCTTAATCAACTGACACATCCTTTCTACATATGTGTGTTGTTCTATGTACATAACTGAGCCATTATATGTGTTCTTTAGTAATTGAACATCAACTGGACACCTGGTGACCAAACCATACAGATATCTACTCAATTTCATTGCCAACTACTTCAGCACTTGCTGCTGTGTATGTAAGTTTTTTTGTTTTTTTTGTTGTTGTTGTTGTTTTTTTGTTTGTTTTTCTGAAGGCTGTGTGGTGTAGTGGTTGTGACACCACTCTGGCAACTTTCCATTCTGCCTCCCACCAGCCCCACAAGTCCACCCAGCTGTGATTGGGTACCTGGCAGTTGCTGGGGTGCAAATTCAAGTCCTTTTTCTTATGAAATAGGTCCAGGTGGGACTTCAGGTGCCCACACCACTTGCATGTGAGGAAAGGTCTATTCTCCGGCGAGTTCCCAGCCCGACTCCAGGAGCTTTGCTTACACAGACATCCTGGGTCTGCCAGGTGCGCAAGCATTGCAAGAGAAATTTTTGTATGTGTGTGTGATGGATATAGTTTGTTGGTCAAACAGTATGCATTTAAGTTGGTATCACTTATTACCCCTCACCTACTCGTGCAGCAGAGTCAAGTGACTTATTAGTTTTTCGAGTTTTCCTTTCACCCCCCACCCCTTCCCATGCCTATACACACACACACACACACACACACACACACACCTTCAAGCTAAGTAACTTGTTGGCGAGCGAGCAGGACACTCTCAGGGATAACATAATTGAAAATTGGGGATATTTGTTTGTTTTATGTGTGTAGACGTATGTATGTCATTTTGTACTTTGAACCTCACGTATTTATGTGTTTAGCTCTGTGTTTGACCCTGTCCCAAACTTCACTAAACAGAATCCTCTGGTTTAGTGATCATTACCCGTATCATCCTAGAAACTGAATTGTTTACCACTTTGAATTCTTTTGTGGGTGCAGTTAAAACTCAAAAACTTATGGGAGCTGGCGGTAGTAAGTTAATACGCCATTTGTGCTCAAGCAACCACTTATAGTATATACATGGTTTGGTGAAGCCACCCATGAATACCTCTACCTTCACGCACACACACATACAAACACACGCACACACATACCTTCAAGCCAAGTAACTTGTATATACATGGCATGGTTTCATACAGACTAAGGGAGCCCTGTGATCCCCCCCCCCCCCTTAAATTTTTTTTTTTACCCCAACTGAATTTTTCAGATAAATTAATGATGGGTAAAATAGCCTTACACTAAGATTAGTTGCACTTCTTCAAAATCAACATTTCTTTAGTTCTGGTCCTTCAATAGCAATATATATTAAAGCATAGATGCTGTACTTTTGTATAGGGACCTTAAAATTGCTTAGTTCCTCCAGAGAAGAACACTATAAACGTATGTAGTCTACCCACTTTGAAGGCAGGGTTAATTAGTGTCCATCTGACTGCACTTAAAGTCCCTCCTACTGCGTAAGAGCAGTCTCTACTACTTTAGTTAGACGCTGTGCAGCCGTTGTGAATATTGTTTTTAGAGTCCCTCAGGCGCTCAGTAGTGCCCTCACTGCGCTCGGGATGTAAAAGCCTAATGCCTCCAAGACCCTAAAAATAGTAGTTTTCTCGAAGGCAGTCCCCAGCTATTACATAGTGTGTCAAGTTTAGTTTTCATCTGAAATCTGTTTCACAGTCTCACGGTCATGACTTGACCATATTACGTAGATAAACTTTTTGTTGTGAGTGTACAACCCCCCCCCCCCCCCCCCCCTTCCCACTACTCCCCCTCAGCAAGAAATCCTACATGAATCCTTGCATGGTTTGGTGAAGCCAACCCATGAATACCTTTATGACGATTGCATTATGAAGACCGTTGTGTACATATGGTTACATTCATTCTGTATAACCAAGTACGTATATAACAGTATGTGTGTGTTTATGATTGCGCAATATCTTGTTTGTGGACAAATTAATTGTGAGCGTAGAGATGTAACAAACCGACACATAGTTTCCCTTATATGGCATCTCATGTGTATTTGTTTTTAATGGAACCAGAGTCTTTTCTCATCATGTGTCAACTCTATACTTTCATGAATGACAGTATGACAGACCACCTTACCTCTCTCTTTCTATTTTTTTAATTGCCAGTCTCTGAATACCAATAATATGCTATCATTATGATTAGTTGTTGTTGTTTTTGCTATGAGAATACTTCTGTAATAGCTTTGTATTTTCACTTGTACCTTGAACACCTAATAAGTGTTTAATGTGATCTAGGGGAGTGGCATAGGAATGAGGTAAGGGGGGGGGGGGGGGGGGTTCTGGGGGCTTGAGTCCCCCCCCCTCCCCCCTCCCCATACCAAATAATCTTCCTACACCACTGCAGGGTCAAGTGATGTCACCATTTGTTGATAATGGGTTGAACAGATCAAGATCTTGCATGTACTAGATTAGGAATCCTTAACTTTACGTATCTGATACATATGAATTCTTTCAGCCAGAGTATGGCATGGATTTGTTTGGTCATCACTCCCACACTTAAGCGTAGAGGTTGCATTTATAATTCAATGTTATTCTCCATGCAAGAAATCTGTAGCATCGTTTACCTCAGTCCAAACTCCTTCCGAGGGTCTGTGTATAAAAAGGAGAATCCCTGACATGCTCTTTGATCTTAGCTCCCTCTATTCAAATTCAGTAAAGTAGCCGCGCAAGAGAACCCTACAGAATAGCTCACTGTTCTTTCAGTTCGATCCACACTTAATTTAAAACAAGTACTCTAACTCACACACATATGTAATCATTTTTGCAAGTGATATTATAATAAATTAATCAAGTCAGCTCATCAATGCTCGGTGTGTACCTAAGTATTTCTTGATTGAAGATCAGTACTCTGACACTACGTGGTATATCCTGTGCAGCTGAATTTAGCTGTGTCAGGCAAACTCTCTACTTCTGTCTCTAATTTAGCCTTCCATTTGTTGTTTTGTTGGTTTGTTTGTTTGTTTTAGTTTTCCCTTCTGTTGGTGTTCATGACTTATTTCTTTGTTATGTAATATTGTTTCCCAGCTTTGATGTGCTAAGTTGCTGAAATGCATACTAAAAAGGTCTCCAGGGAAGTTGGTGACAAAAACTATCAGCCACCGTTCCACTTCGCAAAATATGTCCCCGGCTACACCCTTTCTTATGCGACTTTCACGTTTAAGTTGATGAACACGCAAACAAACAAACACACATACATACACAACGCTTCTATATTATAAGATGGGATTTACCCTACCACACACAATATACATTCACAAATTGATGTCACTGTGTTGATACTGAGAGGTCAAAGACAAGTATGCAAATGTGATGGTAATGATGCATAAGTGATGTTGACCAAACTTACGAGTAGAAAATTAAATGTGATCCTTTAATTAACATTTCTTGCTATTGTCACTTGGAAATTTTACTCTTGGTGCTTGGCTCACTAAGAAATAAGTTATTATCACTTCTTTGAAACAACTTACATTTACAATTGCAGTTGTTTCATGGGGGTGAAGATGTTGTGTAACTTATTGTTGCCACTCATGTCTTCACCATCCTGTCATTCACCCTGCAGCAGACAAAGCTCACTTACATATAGCTGACTCGATGGGCACTATTAGATTCAATGTTAATGGTTGACAAGTCCTTGTGTGACAGATACTGGGCTGTATACATGTCACATCACAGTATGTATGCTTAAGGTGTGATAAGAATAGGTGATGCAGAAGGTTAATTATCTATTGCTGCGTGGAATAAATGAGGCACTCTCAGTCCAATTTTAATAACCTGGTACAGTATCATCAGTTTTAAAGTTAGAGTTACAGCATCACTATTATTGGCACATTGGACTGAGACGGTTATAACAATGTAAGTAGAGATGAATCATCTGGGGATTCTACTAGCACGGGAAACACAAGTTCTCCACAAGCCTTCATGACGTCAAAACCGCTACATTCCTTGAGTCGGAAATGGACAGCAACACTACACAAGTCAGAGTATGATATGGCGAAATATTTCACATGCAGGCTAATTTATTCTCATTAGCCAGAGGCAAGTTAAAAAATTCTGAAAGTGAAATATGTTACCATATCACTCTGACTAATGTAATGAGTGGTTTATTCTACACTAGATATCTTCACTGCTGTAGTTTGTACTAGGACTGTATGGTAACTCAGGTGTGAAGTGCCATGGGATAGGCCACACCACAGGAAGGTAGCTGTAAAAACCATGGTTGGCTGGTTGATATAACTACTAGGGTAATGAGCTTCACGTTTATTTCACTGGTCATGTACCTAAAAATAACATTGTGAAAATATCTAGCATGACTAAGCCTCAATTAAGACTCTTTTGTGCGGAGCTCGCTTTGTTCTCCAAATTCAAAAAGTAACTAAAACAGTATTCAGATACTTGCTGAATTGCATCAGTCCAGCTTTACTGATAGCAATGATTGTTTTATTATTATTATTATTATTATTATTATTATTATTATAGAGTATTAGCCGTGGTATCGTTATCACTATCATATCTTTGGAGTCTTGTTGAGATTATAAATTTAATAGTGGTTATAATAGAGAGTGGAGTCTATTCCCTCCTATAAGTGCTGCAATTGTACGTATAGGTACACTCAACTTATAAATGACAAATATGTTGGAAAGTGTTACATTTATATTATGTGTGCTCTGTTGTGATATGTCCACTTAATTTATGTGAGTGCTACAGTGGTCTCCTTGACGTGGCTACTAACAAGATGAAAGAAATGTTACTTACATAGATTTTAGGTCCACAGACATGCCTCCCTGGGTTCACAGGATATTATCTGCCTGTACTGACAGATGTTGTCTATAGATTTTTGCCAGTAAGGCTAAATTACTCTATACTGATGAGCTCCAAAAAGAGTGAAGCAACCATTTTGTTTCTGGAATCTTTGTGGAAAGTATAAAACTAGACATAAGATGCAAGTTATGAGTTTGGGAAGGATTGTATGTATATAGGTGTATGTATAGTTATAGGTGTATATGTATATAGGTGTATGTATAGTTATAGGTATATGTATATAGGTGTAAGTATGTAGGTGAGTGTATATAAGTGTATGTATATAGGTGTATGTATATAGGTGTGTATATATATAGGTGTATGTATAGGTGTATGTATATAGGTGTATATATAGGTGTATGTATAGGTGTATGTATATAGGTGAATATATAGGTGTATGTATATAGGTGTATATATAGGTGTATGTATAGTTATAGGTGTATGTATATAGGTGTTGTAGGTGAGTGTATATAAGTGTATGTATATAGGTGTATGTATATAAGTATGTATATATAGGTGTATGTATATAGGTGTATGTATATAGGTGTATGTATATAGGTGTATATTAGGTGTATATATAGGTGTATGTATATAGGTGTATGTATAGGTGTATGTATATAGGTGTATGTATATAGGTGTATGTATAGGTGTATGTATATAGGTGTATGTATATAGGTGTATGTTGTAGGTGCATGTATGTATGCATGTGTCGTTACATATTATCTGTTTGCATGGTGTGTGTGTGTGTATGATTATACATGTAGGTATATATCTTGCAGGAATATTGATGAGATGTTAATTTACTCATCTTGCCATATTTCTTATAATAAGAATTCATAAGAAGCTATAAGAAGCTATAAGAGGTGCCTGTCCAGTCGCTCATTGATTCATAAACCTCAATTCACCCATTGCGCCACCATAATTGGAATAACAATATCAAAAGCTATCCTAAGTCAGGTGAAGTAGTGTTCAGACACTACTCAAATGTCAGAACCGACAACCTAGCAAAATCAGGCACTGAAATCTTTCCATCATTGTTTTGTATATCCAAATACATTCACTCCCTTTCTGTTTTTTTTTTGTTTTGTTTTTACAAAAGAGAGCAGCCACTGATTCAAATATTTAAGATATTTAATTATGTATACAAGCAAAGTGATTTATCTAGCTGTACTTGTGGCTATTATCATTTTAGTAGTAACAACAAGGTGACAAGCACAAATTCAAAAATTGCTACATTTTTTAGCAGATTGTACATATAGATTAATCATTAAATACCACAGAATATCATGAGTCTGTCGGCTAGCATTTACACGAGTGTCACATGCACGAGTATAAATGCACCGTAAATGCCACTGGCAGACGAGTGATATTAATCAATTTATTGAGTACTGGTCATGCGCAAATGGCTTAGAAACCGTGTGGCTAATGTAATGGATGCTGCCAAAAAGTCTTTCGATTTTTTTTATTCCGATGAAGTCATTGAAAATCTTTTCTGTAATATTTGAGGTGGAGTAGAAAGGGAATGTGAAAGGCAAGAAGTACCGCCATCCTGTAGCATTGAGAGTACAATCAGTTAGTCTTGATGATGAGGAATTATGGAAGTTTTTAGAAGAGCAGAAAACTGTAATACTCAAAATAAAACATTACCCGACTTGAGAACGTGGTAGCTATTGTTCGTGCAAAGGTATAAATAAAAAGCGAAAATTTGAGAATATTCACCCAAAGAATTAGACAGACTTCTCGTGGAGTGCAAGCGGTAGTCTGTATGAACCGAGCACTCTCATAGCTAGTAATAAAAAGTCTCTGCATTCATAGGAAGCTTTTTTATTTAATTAAATTACTTTAATTGGCACAGAATGGTATTATAAAATTAGCAGGGGACGCAATGAGCATAGAAACAATTGAGAATTATTTTTTGGTAAATATGAGAATGAAAAGGTTAATTTTTTTACCACCTTCTTAACATTTTGCCTTAAAGGTCAAAAGTCATAACTTCCTATTAAAAATTCTGCTGATGCTCCTGCAACTTGTTCTGAAACTCTTTGAAAAGAACTAAAAATATGGTCAGAAAACCACACCCACCAAAATTCTAAGGTGACAATGTCAAGAAAACCTTACCAACCCTGCAAAACTCCTACTTTTCAACGTTAAGATTTCAAAATTCACATACACATTCCTCAAAATCTTGTATACAAAGTGAACTGTTGGACTTTTCTGAATATTTTTTTTTGATTTTATATTAATTTTGTTTTTAATGTCAGTTTTTTTATAAAATTTTGAAAAAAAACAGGAATAACTTAACAAAAACATCACTGTAAGAAATAGTGGGAACAAATTAAGATTCTTAAAAGATTGACAGTTCCACTATTGAGATAATTGAGGTAAACCACAATACAAGTTATTCCAGCTGATAATGCTGTAACAAGAAAATGAAGCATTAGTTCCATTGTAAACACAGATCCCTACACAAGAATTGAAATAAATAGATATTATGAGTGTACAGCATCAAGTTCAGCAGGAACTTCTGATTGTGTTGTTAACTCCTCAACACTGCTTGATTCGCCTCCATTTAATGATGTGTGGAGCCTTATGTGATCCAGAGAAATCAATGGATGAGATCTGTCAATTAGTTAGTAATCTCTCAGTGGATGAGAAGTTTTCACTACTTTTTCAACATGTTACACCACCTGCTGTTTTACCCTTTACTTTTTCTCATGGATTTCAGCGTAGGTTCAGTCTTGGCTGAATAAGTGTCCTCGGTTACTTTATAGCCCAAAGTTAGATGGCATTTTTTTGTGGTCATGTGCTATCTTACTTCCTGTTTTGGACAGGAAAGACAAAGGTATGCTTCTAAACAGGCCCTTTTCAAATTGGATCAAAATTAGCAGCATATTGGCTAATCACTCTTCTTTATGTTACCATCGAAATTGTCTTGCAATGGCTGACACATTAAAGTTATCTTTTGAAAATATCTATCAATACAGGTCGATGTAATGTTTAGTGATAGTATTCAGAATAAGATTACTGAAAATGAACATATTCTTCGGCAGATTTTAAGAGCAATCCTCTTTTTAGGAAAGCAAGGTTTGCCTTTTCAAGGTAATGCTGAAAAAGATTCCCTATCCAGCCCTATCCAGTAATCCAGGTAATTTTTTTGGCCTTGTTAAAGTCTTTTGCTGAGACGGACCCAATATTATATCATCCTCAAGCCAAAATGCACAAAAGCATCCATGCAAACTGGAGAAAGCAAGCTTATTGTTAAATTTCTAATTAACACTACCAACATGATATGATTGCAACTTAATTATTACAAGAGAGATGTGGATATTAAGTAGGTGTGGTTATGTGGCTATTAGCTGGGTGTGATATTAAGTGGGTATGGTTATGTGGCTATTAAGTGGGTGTGGTTATGTATAAATTAGTTCAAGTAACTTTCCCTGGAAGTTCAGGAGAGGATTCACTACCTCTACAAAGCAGTGAAGCAGTAAAACGCTCCCTCTACCCCCAACTTAAAAAAAACTAAGGAACCGCCATTAATTTTCGCTGACTGACAGGAGGTGGAGTAGCCTCCAGTCCAAGTGTTAGACTCCTCTGCAACCTTCCTTCAAAATAGGGTGCTGTGAAAGGTTCAGGGACGCCTTTTAGCTCCTTATTAGCCTCCCAAAACGCTGGTTAGGATAGGAAATTTAAGAAACAACAGTACAACACTTGCCAACACTTCCAGCCTAAAAGCATTAGTCCCACCAGCCTAACAAGCCACAGTTCCAACCTATCTAACCAAAAAGCCTAGACAGGAAACCTTTTCTGAGTCATTGCAAAGCCCCTCCCATTACAGGAAGTAAATTTAATGGAAGCAAAATAGCTGTAAAAAGTAGTGCTATTACGAAGCCTCCACTTAGTTTTGGGGTTTCGGATCATGTTTATACATGATATAAGAGTACTTTTTATGGTATTTGCAGGAAAATTTTTTCACAATCATTACCTTTTAAGTCTCAGCAGGAGAATGTGAGTTTTCCAGGAGAATAAATGCTTGTATTTTTAACAATGGCTAATTTATTGCAAAAAATTGTAATTGTCTTAAAAAAGTTTATAGTAGCTACATTTATAATAATATAACCATTTCAAAACTCTTTAGTTGTTTACTAGAAATTAACTATGAGAATGTTTTCTCTAACTTTTACCTCCCAAAGAAGTGGATAGTTTGTGAGGTGGTTTGCAATATCTAATCCAGAACAATCAATTTAAATAACAGTTGCCTATTAAGTCATAACTGTTATCAAATGGCTCAAGTCTGGTACTGTAAACATTCTCTTGCAACTAGCATCCTCATTTGAGCTAGAATTTTTGCACAAACCGAATAAAATGTCAGTTTAGAAAGGTTAATCACATCAAGCATCTTTACAGATATAGCTATGGATGTCCTTGGATTCTTATCATTCAACTGGTAAGTACATAACTTTCTGTATGTAAACTTAAAAATGTTGCTGTAAACAAATATGGTAGGATTTGTAAAACTTAAAAATTTTATTTTTAGTTTCAGTTAGTACAAAGTAGCTACCTGTTTATGATAACTAGTTCTGTGCAATCTCAGTTTACTCCAAACCTCACCTAATTTGTATATTAGCTTAGCCTTTGGTTTAATTTCTTACTGTCTTATACCCTTGAATATGGAACACTGTATTTAATTATGAAAATATTTAAACTATTTTCATGAAGAACAGAACACTTTTGTATCAGTGCAAGACCTAGTGTCTATATGTACAAAATTAGTTTTACAGACACCCTCAAGTCTATAAAACAATTTAACTTAACATAATGTGAAAATGTTTACTTTAATTGATGTCTTAATGATGATTCATTCTATTTGAACAGACTCTTATGCTATAAAGCTCATCATTAAATATCATGAATGCAAAAGCAACTGAATTAAATAAACTGAAAGTGTGGTGTATTCAAAATTGAAATTATTGTACCTATTTTTTGAATATCTGAAAGGTATAGTATTTTATTTTAGCAATGAGACAGCTTCAGGACTTGTGCTAAAAGCTAGGAGTGGACTAGCTTGGTATGTTTATATAGCTATTACTTTTATATTTTTTGATGAACTTTTTTGAAAATGAAAACATTGTAAGCTAACATTTCTATTTTTTTTAAATATATTATTCATCCTCATAAAACTAAGCTGTAAAGAATTTACATGGACTCAATACCTGGGAGAGTGAGAGGTGTCGCTTCCTGCATAAACTTCAATTTCTTTCTACTCACATAACTTTATTAATGAAATGATGATGCTGCTCAACTTCCTTCACTTGACAACAAATACGACTTGGATACCTCCAATCGAATATATTTTTGACATATTCAATAAGTATAGAAATTTAGACTTTGTCATAGATTATCTACTCACGTGTACAAAATTTACTGTAAGCTCTTCATCAGCTAAATAATAATGTGATATACTAAAGTATTGCTTTCAAAACATGTTTTGTAATTGAAACATAAAAATGCTGTAATCATCTAAATCACACAGTAATGCTCTAAAACAAAATGGAAAACTTAAAGAGCTAATTAATTAAAGACAGAACTACTTATTAGGATAATAAAGAGAAAACATCTGTAAATCAATTTTTTTATTTTATGAATTAGGGAAACAGCTATTTTGGTGGCAATTTTGGAGGTAGTTTTGGTGGAACTGTCTGTACTTCTTTCATGGATACTGAAGTAGCAAATAGCAGGCTTGAATCATTTATTATATGAGGAGGTATGGGAGGTGGCAGAGAAGCATTAGAGAGCTCAGAACAAATACGTAATTCAGTCACCTTCACATTTGAAGGAAGTTTTCCTATAGACATAGATTCAGTTATTTACAAAAATGATTGTCTCTGGTATGACTGAATTATACTATATATATAGCAATAGCCATAATGTCTATGCAATAGGATTTATAGGTATGTACATATAATATCTATGTGTACAAAGCTGGATCTTTCCATATCTATACTATTTACATTACAACTGCAACCAAATTGTTCCCAGAAAGCATTGTTTTGCAAAAGTGACTACAAACTTATTCTTTATTTTTAACAACATACCAGTTGCATATACTTGCATTATGTTGTGTGACAGTTGGTGTTGCTCCATAGATGAAAGGATGTCTGCTAAATGTCTCCAAGTAAGTGTTATTTCATTGTCTTCACATTTCCTGAGCCATGCATCACACACTTCAACTAGTCCATCATATGGAACTGCTACACTGGATTCTATCTGGTCTAAATAATCTCTGCTGATTCCAATATGACTGCCAAGTTGTTTAAAGTACTGTGATATTGACTTGAGCTCAATTAACAACGTGTCCAAATTTAATAATTCATCTGAAACAAGAATTAAGACATGCACATTTTTTTTTCAGCAGGCTTTGCCTAACTGGCTGATAGTCAATGTAAGAATGGTACCATACCTGCTGGATGTAACTGTATATTTACTTTTGAGTATTTTACTTGGCTAAAAAAGTCTAGTTGTTGTTTTCCTTCTGATACTTGTATATCTGCATATCGCTTCTGCAAAAAAACATTTACATAATTGAATCTATTGATTAAGTAAGAATACTGCAACTATTTTGTTCCCAATCAGTCATTATCATGTTGTTGTGCTTAATTTAAGCTTAGCTTAAAATCAGCCAGTTGATTTTAGAATGTTCCCCCCAAAAGCATGAAGTCAATATTCTGTGCTTATGGGGACAATAGTTATTGCTTGATTAATTACTTGTATGAATTTTAACATAAAGCTAAAGATTCAATTTTACCTGTGGCAGTCGTTTTAAGTGGTATGATTCAAACGCTTATAACTTTACCTTCCAACAACTAATAAGCAAGAAAAATAGCTTATTGTAAAACTATTTTAAATTTTTTTTACAGTACAAATAACTTTGAAAATAATTTTTTCCCATAATGTTCCATTTTTCCCAGAGCCTGTCACACATTTATGATCCACATATTTTCCAGTAGGTTTAATGCAGGTTGGTTGGCTGTTTTCAGTGATTAGAGCAATTTTGCATTAAGTCAGTGGTCTTGGTTCGATCTCCAGTAACTAGCAAAATGTGGCTTAAATACTTACTATGAAACATCACACTGTGGTGCAACCAGATCAACAGCTGCTATTCTAACTATTGACAACATCTATTAGTAAATGGTTCCTGAGTAGGAATTATTATAGTGAATAGCTCTCCAGCTATTTACTTGCTTCTTGCCACTGCTCCTGAGGTTTTGCTATGTATTATTAGCTTATAAAATATTAAAAAAAAGAATAAATTGAACAAATATAAGAAGGTTGAAAAGGAAATCATTAAGAGATAACATTTTATGTTATATTTGATGACAATTTTGGAAACTTTTGCCTTATTATTCTTAAATTTTGTTTCTATTATCGACTAAATAATATTTTACCTCTGACTCTGATTTTGCAATACAGTGATGAACTACTGGATCCACTATATCATATTATAAAATGAATACGACTACGTAATACATGACTATCAATCAACTTATTACTCTGTCTTTTAAATTCTTTACATAAAAGTATACAATTGTTACTAGTAACAGACAGTTCATTCACCAAGTATATACATCCCATGTCATTGACTTACTTTGTTTTTATTGGATTTTGAAGGTATTTGAATGGAGTCATAACTTTGAGCATTTCTTTGAATGACTGAGTATGCCTCTGTTGAATTATTCTTATTGTTCATTATAATAACAATGTAATTATATCCATCATCACAAGACTACTAATTTTAGCTTTACCTTTGATCTTTGAACTGGATTCTGGTTTTTTATGATTCCATTACAAATATGGCTATAAGTATCCTACAGGATTAAATTACGACTATTAATGTGCCATTATCTTTTTTAGGTCATTATAATTCATGCTATACCTGAATTGGTGGATTTGAAGTTTGCTTCTTGGAAAGTTCAATGTGATGATATATTGTATCCTAATAATGCATCAATGGAGCATGCTAATTAAAATTAAGCCATAGTTCACTAACCTGATCATTTGGTTGGTTTAGATCTTGTCTAATTTGTGATCAAAAAGACAATATAATAACTATACGTGAGTAGTAAATGAAATCGTCTTACCTTGAAAAGTTACCTTCAGATTTGTCTTCAAAGAAAAAAATTGATTAAAGCTCAAATCATTATAATTTTGACTTACTATTTTGGACTTTTTTCCGTGCTAAGAATATAGCTGACACCCCACCTAGAATTAGTAAAGTTAATGCCCCAACTACACCCATGATTGCTCCAAATAGAACAAAGGTTGATGACTTCTCCGCAGATGATGTAATATGGATTGTTGAGTTCATTGATGATAAGTCTAAAACTAATCGAGACAATATCAGAGGGGAAAATTATCATTGATGGATATTTGTTAATTAGATTAGCTTCAACTGAAATACAGAATAGAGGACAATTTGGTTTAAAAATTTTGACATTAAATATGCAACTTTGTTTGTAGTTTCCATGGCACTGTAACATTAGATAGCCAAGTATTTATTCTCATACAGGCTCGTATCAATACAAGTTCGAGTAATAACAGAGTCCTATTATTGGGTGTATTACTTCTTGGTTAGTATGCAATGCTAACATAATAATAGCAAGTTTTTCTAAAAGCAAATATTATGTTCATTAGCTATATATTACATATTTAGCTATGTTATGTATACACTTACATATGACAATTGACCACACTAGCTAGCCAGCATACTCACCATTTATGGTTGCTGTATCAGGAACATTAGGTACGCTGTTTGATTTGTTGTTAGAACAATGCACAGTCTCATGTAATTGTTCTCCATTCAAAATGCTGCAATCTATTGATTAAACAATGGAAAGTTTGTTAGCACAATAAATTGATTACAGAGATAGCTACATAAAATATATATTGAAGATTGTATAACCACTTCAATAAAAAGATAATATAGCCTTTCTATTAATTACAATAATAATAACAGCATTATTAATGAAAATAATAATAATAGTAATAATAATAATAATAATGAAGCACCAAAGGTGCGAACCCTCAGTGCTACTAAACACTACCTAGCTATTACAATATAATCTCAGATCAAAAGAACAAGCAATCTGTTAGCTATTTTAATCAGGCATCAATATAGCTCAAGCAATGAAAATGGAAACCCTGCCTTCATAAGAGAAGAAGATAAACAGCAAGAAACACACTCTGGTATACATTTTCAATGCTAGGGGCATTACCCACACAAGCTAGTACATAGGAAAAGCAGTAAGCTTCACTTTTTCTCTACAATTAGCCTGAAATTCAAAAAATTAGCACAATAAAAGGTCCTAAATATTCATTCTGTGTAAGTTCATACCCAAATCAACGGTTAATTGTCAGCAATCTCCAAAATCAGAGCGTGACAGACAGACAGACAGACAAACCAAACAGACAGGATGACTAGTATAACCCTCTCACACATGCGCACGAGGGTTAATAATAATAGTTATAATAACTTGTGATGTGATGTGCTTAAGCACAAAGGGCGAGTGAGATGGTTTGACTGAAATTCAAATTTGAATGCCAGCTGCTAATAATATTTCTTTGTTAGTTAAAATATTTTTGTTTAATTATTCATGTTATTCTTTAGCAACACACAACACTTGTTCACTGAATATACCATCACAATACTTGCATCTATTTTCTCCACAACTTGACTATTGGACTATTGATTTTTAAGGGGTAAGCAATAAAAATTTAAAGCACGATATGGTTAAAGATCGATAAACCAAAGGATTCTTAAGCTAACTGCCTTTCTACACTCTGGTGAAGCTTCTCTGCTGTATCTGAGCTCTAGTAGATAAAGCATCGTATTATATTCTCATTGACTTGACTGTTGAACAATGGTTTTCTAGTAAGACCAAATCTGTTACACGAGGCGTATAGCTGGAAAACAAGCAGCGCATTAACCAGGGTAACTCATCACCACCACTAATGAGTAGAAGGTGAAGTCTGCTAAGTTTGTAAGACTTAACTGCAAACATCTATCCTCCTCTGTCTCCTAGCTCTTAGCCTTTATTTTTCCTGGCATTATTTTGAAGTCTTTTTTTTTCTCCCAAATTTCTTGTGCCCGCACTAATGTTACAGTTTTAAAGTAGCCTCTGGGGATGGACATGCATTGTCCTCTGTGAATTTGCCATAATATTTTTTTTCCCACCCTAGATATATTCTCAATGATATATTTAGGTACATGACCTGTGAAAAACTCACAATATTTCACAGTTGCTATTTCTGCATATACTGTGCAAGCTCATTGTCCCTGTAGTTATAGTAACTAAAATTGTCACTTTTCCTGGTTTTTACAGCTACGTTCTTCTTGAGTAGTCCTCTAGTACTAACTACAGCAGTGGTGGAATAAACCACTTGTTTCGCTTGTTAGAGTGATATGGCCAGATATTTCACTTTCAAGCTTTATTTTCACTCGCCTCTGTCTTATGAAAATAAATTAGCCTGCTTGTGAAGTAGCTATTTCTCCATTCACACTCTGACTCATGTAATAAGTGTTGTATATATTATTATTTTAGTACCAAAATTGCAATTGAGACTCGTTAGTGAGAGTCTTGCCTCGCTCGGCCAATAATAATAATAATTAATAATATTTATTACAATTATTATTATTACAATTATTATTGTTATTATTATTAACTGTTATTATTATTTTGTTGTAGTTATTATTATTTTTATTACTTAATTATCTTTATTATGGACTAGGTGATAATTATGTACTTAACTACTTACTGGTAATTGATGTTGTAGGTAGTGCGTCACCCCAGAAGTCTACTCCCCAAATCATATTTATGCATTGAATAATCTTATTATGTGATAATTGTACAGTCATTCGGCTACTGTTGGTAATGCTGTAGAAAAGTATTGTAGATGCTTCTACCAGCTGACATTCTAAATGAATAAAGATATTCGTTCATTAAAAGTCATGAGTAGTTAATGTAATTATTATTGAATTCAATCTTTAAACTTCAACAGTTACATTTGAATTATCTGAACACCAAATCCCAGTGTTTGTTTAAGAAAAAAGAACTATAATAATACATAAACAATCACATTTGCATTCATTTTGAATCTTGCCTAATATAAAAGTGGAATATATCCTGTGTGGGCAGTCATTGAGTGCTATAGTGATGTTGTGTACTGTACTGTTATCAGTGTAGTGGATGATGAGATCTTCCTGTGTGTAGGATTCAGGAGGATAAACTGTTATCATGTATCTTGAAGTATTGTAGTAGGATGGTGTCCATGTTACTCTATAACTGGAGGAACCATTTGTAGTTGGTGTTAAAATTATTTTTGAAATCTCCACACTGGACTCTATAAATTATTAACATTCACTTTAACAATCACAACCATTATGATGATAGCTTTTATCAGTACATTATGACGATTTCAGTAGTTAATATGGGATTTTGACAGTATTGTACCATAGAAATAGTTACTATTACTCTATATTATTGATAGGCACACACTCTGTGTTGTAACACACTCACTGTGTTAAGTGTTATGACAAGTGGAATATTTCACACTTCTTTTTCAGCCCCCTTATTGCTAGCTATCATTAATTTTATTCTCACTATTTCTCAGTTTTTTTATACTTAATTTAAAAAAAATTGGCTATGAAAAGCTAAAGACAGATTGAATACATTTAAGGAAGTAGAATTATTTTTTGATGTATAATTCTGATCACTTTACTTACTATCGAGTGGGTAATAAGTGAGGATGTCATCATTGCATTCTATAGTGGCAGAAAGTGTAGCTTCAATAGTCAGGCTGCTCAGAGTGAAGGATGAATTACCATCAAGTAGTTGAGCTCTTACAACAGTATTATCTAGTCTAGTAGATTTCATTCTCTGTTCTGGAGCAAACACTACATGGAAACTTAAAACTGGAGATATTTTGTTACTGCTGATACTGGTGACTGTCCATGATGTGAATCTTGATTGTTGGTAGCATACAAACTCAGCTACATCAGAGTAACACAGAGTCCTAGTCCTGTTCACTTGGTACAGAGCAGCAAAACAATTACTACAAGGACAGATCACAACAAGCCAAAGCCAGAACATGTCTAGTAACATGATATGCTCAATAGAATCTTTAAGCTAACAATTTTAAAAAAGCATCGATTTAAACACAAACTTCCTACTTGAGATATTTGATTCAGGAAGTAGAAAAAGGTAACCTTACAATGATTTATCAGGTAGAGCACTGCAATGTATATTGATTGAAAAATATGTAGCTATTAGAAGAGGATTAAATAAAGTAAATTATCAAAGACCAAAAACAATTAATGTGAATGAGTAACCTATGGAAAGAACTTATACAACAAGCTTTTTTAATCAATTATTGAACTTATTTAATGCCATTTTCAGAAAATTTTTGGAGCATTTTTATTAGTGTGATGTATAGTATTTATCAATTATGAATCATTTTCTGCTTATAATTATTGCTAAAATAAGTTAAAATTTAGCCGAATGTCACAGAAGGCTCTGGTTGGTTCTTTTGAGTCCTTGTGTGAGATCTTCACAACTGGATATTGCTGTCTTATCGTCATCTTCCAAGTAGTTATTGGTATGTACTGAAGAGAAATATATAGCTATAGCAGCACTATGTAAGCTGTCAGCATCAATTATATTTGCAGCTGACTGTATTTTGGGCATGTCCCTAAACTTTACGATTATAGCTGTCTAAGCCATAGTCTATTTCTAATAGTTAATACAAATTAAAATAATACACTATTTTATTTGACAATTAGCTAATTATATAAACTCAAGAATAAATGAATCATAAGACTATTAAGTAATAGTTAAGTATCAACATATCAATAATTACACTAACAAATACAACAATAATTGGGGGAAAAACATGTGTTGAATTAAGATTACTCAAGCGTTTACACAATTTTCTCTTAAAACGTCATTTTCTAAATCATACATGAAGAAGTTTCAACTACGAGTTTCTGCTATGCACAGCAGCATCACAAAATACATTACACACTGCTATTCGACTAATTAAAAACTGAAAATTCTAAATGTATTTATTGGCTGCATAAACATTCGAATCGTATAAGCACCAAGCTATTGAAACTAGCATTTGATGATAACTTTGATATAGCTAGTGATAAGAACTGTTTACCAAAATAAGTACATAAGGTAGATATATCTGCACATGTTGAAGTATAGGTAACAATATAAGCACTATCATAATGTCTGCCAAGTGTATATGTATTGTGTTGGATTTACAGTTGGTATAATGCATAGGTGTGTACCAATAATGTCTGATTTGGGAGGGAGGATGGGGCACAACATGACAATTTTTTTATGTGTTTATTAGACATATTATATAATACACTGAGATTAAGGGAAGCTGAAAGGTTAGAAGCTGGTGAAGAATACAGTGATTATTGCTGAAAAGCCAATACTATTATGCTAATTGACTAACTTTATATGTTGTATCAAAAAACTATAAAAATAACTATTGCTAAATCATGATTCCATCTACTAGAGTAAATGGTAACCATGTATTTATTCATCGACAGCTAGACTAACTTTCATTACATGTATAACTTAATATGTAATCCAGCATGGCTGTGATGTTTGTGTCACAATGTGACCACACCCTTGTTGAAGCCACCGTACGTGCACAACAATGTAAGTGGAATGTGTGCTTGCACTATGATAGGTTTGTATCATGTTCAGATGGCATTCAACTATAGTTATAAGAGGAATAACGTACATTCCATCTTAATCAGTGTTCATCCAAACTGTAGCATCTATTACAATTATTTAATTCCTTTTCTTCCAAAACAACACTCCTTTAGTGACAGTTTGTGGCAACATAGATATGATCATTATGTATGTAGACCCTCAGTAATCCCAACAGTGTGGGACCAAAGGGGTGTTCAGGATTAGTGAAATATTTGTATTAGAGTAATAAACTATGAGTATAATTCATTTTCAATGAATATTTATGTATTGCTGGCATTGTAGTTTGTTCTTAGCCATCTTTAGCTGATTAACCTTGCCTATCTTTATGGTTATCACCTGTTTGAATTGACAGGTGATTAAGAATAGTACCTACAATGTTATGCCCACGGGTCAAGTTTCAAGATAGAACGGCAAGCCCAAACCATCAGATAAATAAGAGTTTTCCCAGCAATGAATCTGGGGGTGGAAGGACATAGTTGCCAACTTTCTAATCATAGTTCGGGGATATTAAGCCACACCCCAGACCACACCCAAAATCACTACTGGAAATAAAAAAGTAAAGGAAAAATGTGAAAAAATCTTAGTTGTTGCCAGGGAATCAAACCCAGGACCACTGGCTTTAGCCACCAGTGCTCTAACCACTGAGCTATGACTAACCCCCAACTTCCAAGACTCTCACATTGTACCTTTATACTTTTCCAATCTAATTTTTATGAAGTGTGAGGATAATTGTAATTATAAAGAAGTGATAGCATGATAGTTTAAAAGTATATAATATTTAATGTGATTTTCTGCAACCAGCGACAATAGGTAGTGGTCGCTGAAGTCTGCACAGTCACTTTTCTTCAGATTGAATCGACATATTCATGAAAAAAAGCAATTCTAGAATCGAATAAACACTCCAAAACTTTAGAACAGTGGAAGCATTCGGTAGTTCAGCAGATCATGCATAGTAAACAGATACAAAGTTTATCATTTCTGGGACAACCAATAGAAAGAGTACAATTCCGTTGTGGGACAGTGACTAAGTGATAAATCTGGGGACTGTCCCGGAGCTTTCAGGACAGTTGGCAACTATGGAAGGATAGTGCACCCTATTTCCATCACCCCAGAACTCACATCTTAGGTTATAGGCTCCATGGAGCAGAATGGCACTGTTCTTAGATATACA
>WLWD01000569.1_pt1 | contig 79325 bp, 60 predicted proteins | sample 6712731 | NCBI WGS metagenome assembly WLWD01 (sample SAMN12718690, study PRJNA576275) | sponge metagenome | isolation source: marine sponge | host: Mycale hentscheli | place: New Zealand: South Island, Marlborough, Capsize Point | collected 2014-11-01 | reverse complement strand
AATCAAATCCTGTGGGCTCTGAAATTGCTACTCATGTACTTTTATTGATGGTACGTGGTCTGTTCAATGGTGTAAATTTTCCATATGCACACTTTGCAACGAAAAGTATCACTGCAGATACTTTGTTTCCAATTGTGTGGGAAGCAGTTGAACACTTACAGATAAGTGGGCTAAATGTAATTGCCTTTACAAGTGAAGGTGCATCAGCAAACAGGAAATTTTATCAAATGCATGGAAATGGAAAGGAACATGTCTTTAAGACCTCAAACCCCTATCATAAAAATCACAGTATTTACTTTTTCAGTGACGTACCCCATCTTATTAAAACAACTCGTAATTGCTGGTCAAATTCCTTTTGTCACAAGGAGAGCAGAGCTTTGTGGGTAAGTACACGGTAGAATTAGCTAGCTATTGTCATTTTAAAGTTATTATTAATTGTATACAGATCAATGGCAAACACATCAGCTGGGATCATGTTGTTCAGCTGTACAAAAAGAAGCATCTTTATCAGGTCTTAGTATGATTCCAAAGTTGACACGAGAGCATGTGTATCTCAATTCTTATTCCCGTATGAAGGTGAACTTAGCTGCCCAGGTTAGTTATAATACATGCAGTGAATTCCAAGACTATAATTATTGTTGTGCAGGTTTTGAGTGCATCTGTAGCTCATGCCTTAGAGTACTATGGGGAAGATGATACATCAGAAACTCGGATATTTATCCAGAATTTTGATCGCTTTTTCAATTGTTTTAACGTACGCTGTGTGCCAGAAGCTGTTCACAAGAGAAAGCCTGATCTCAGACCTTACTGAGATCCTTGTGATTCCCGATTTACTGTAAGCCTTTTTTTTTGTGGTAAAGGCATTGCATTGACATTGTATGGAATTCTATAGTGGCTACAGGATGAATTTTTGAAGTACCTTCAGGATTGGGAGACGAGTGTATTCAAAAGGGAAAAGTTTACTCCAGTCCAGAAAAACAGAATGTTGCTATCTCTAGCTACTCGTCGAGGCATCAAGATGACAGGTTAAACCCCATGCAAATCATATTATGCATTAAAATTTTATGTATACTTGCAGTGCAAGCATTTGTTGAGATGGCAAAAGTTTTACTCAGTTTGCCAGGAGTGAGTTATATTCTCTCAGAGAAACTGTGCCAGGACCCTTTAGAGTCTTTTTTGGAAAGCATCGAGCTGCTGGAGGCCGTAATGATAATCCTACAGTGAAGGATTTCTGCAAGAATACTGTATCACTCAGAGTGCAAGGTTCGGCTGCACTTGACCCGACATGTGGAAATTGCACAAGACGGCAGCTGCAGTACAGGCCATTTGAGGATGATACTCCACTACCTAAGCGACCACGAAAAGCAAATTAACTTCTGACTTCATTATATTTCTTTATTATTATTTTATTTTATTTTAATTTTATTTAAAAGTTTTATTATAAGTTACAATTATTATCATCAAGAAAATTATTAGTTATTGTGGTTATTAATATTTATTATTATTATTATCTTCATTATTATCTTTGTTTATGTATTCATTTTTGTTGTCTTAAAATTTGAGACTTTATTAAATACATCATTATGTTGACATAACTATTTTTTATACACGACTAAAAAGTGTATAATGATTGGTCTAGACAGTCTGCATCTGATGTTAATTCAGAAGTAGAAGCAGCTGATGCAGATTTTTGCCTTAAATCCTTTCTTAAAGCTTTGCTTTTTGCAGTGTTGATTTTGCTAATCTGCTTATGTTGTTCTAACCACCCGCCAGCAATAGAAAAACCTCTAATGCTAACCCATAAGCCAGCTATTTCTTCCAGTAACTGAATAGCATGCTCCTCAACAGGAATGTCAATGGATAGTTTTGTCCAATAGAACTTTATATCATCACTGTCTGCGACTGCTTTAATAATTTCTTCTCTGTTGTCACTTGACTTCTTCTGGAATGCTGTGAATAAGAGGTATCGTACTTTGATTTCAATCTCCTTAAAGAAGGTGTAAGTCAAGTCATTAATTTCAAATAATCCCCCCCTGTTCACTTCCAATGTCCACTTTCTAGTGTATTCCAGTATATCACTTTCGTCACCGTTGACACCCATGCTAGATAGACACTCAATAGCATGTAAGGCAATATCTAAATCCTTTTTCTTTTCATACCTCTTCAACAACTTAAACGGTACAAAACCAGCCGCATAGCGTACTATGTTTTCCTCATCCATGGTGAGTTCAGGAACATCAATATGAGTACGTAGTGATGTACTCTCACACAGCTTAGATTTTACAATTTCAGCGTAGAGTGTATAAGAAGCATGTTGGTCTACAAGAGGACTTAACCTCGGTGCAAACTGATTCCACAGTCTTAGTAACTCACTAACTCTTAACCTGTGAAAATTTATCCAAGCCTTTTCCCTGAGGACACTTTTAGAGCGACATTTTCCTTTTGAAGACAAAGTTATGGTATTATCTAACAATTCTATAAGTGTTACAGCGAAGTTATCCAGCTCAGTTAGTCTCTTTTCTTCACAAATATCCCCCATAAAGTTTGTTACCTGCTGCTTGGCCACCTTCGAGCGTTCAGAGTCTTCACTGAACTTAGAATCAGTTAATAAAGAAGAGACAGCTGACCTCACCATCCCACCGGCCATTTTTTTGGCTCGGATAAATTTGCAAGGTCACGTGACCGTGTCAAGCAATCGCCGTCGATTTGGATTGCGTTTCCAATCCCTCCTCTTTTCTATTATCTATGGGTAAAGGGTCTGGCCCGAGAGACAACTACATTTGGTGACAGCGGTACTTTAATCCACGATATACATTGGACAGATACTTGACGCTGATAGTGCTTACATGTTCTGGACTCTTTGATCAAATAACACAGCAAAGGATTCAGCACAAGTGCCAAGTGTGGATGGATACCTCGATAATACAAACTTGACGAATATCGCAAACTTATTACAGTGATTATAATAATAAAATATTTCACTCTTAAATAGTACAAGAATAAGATAACATTTAACTAACAAATAAATGTACTAGCACAGCTTATTAGACTTGTACCAGTTTTTTTGGCTACTACAACAAGTCTTGATTTTCAAACTTTGTCATAATTCCTTGGATATTCTTTTTTTTTTTTCAAGTGAAACAGTTGCAGCAGAGTGGTGCTATGCTAATGTGAAACCCCGTTACCATACGTTATCTCAACAACTCGCCCGATTTTAATAGCGTAATTGCTTTTTTTTGTCAGGAATTACTGGCCGTTTAGATAGTCAGAATGACGTAAAGCTACCACGACTCTGGAAAAATGAGGTAAGAATTTGTTAACTAAAATGAATGGTCAATGGCTACATGTTTAGGAACACACGGCCTTAATGATGACTTCCTACACCAGGTGAATTAATTAGAACTTAACCCTGGCAAACTAAATATATGTAGCCTATTTGTTACTTATTCATACAGATTTTGTAAGGACAAAAATCAATTTTATCAGATTTAAGGTTTCTTAGTGCAAGTAATAATGATATTCACATGACTGTGCTGGACTATATATATATATATAAAACACTCTTAAACCCATATTCTAAACCTTAAAGAATGTATATTGTATACACCCTGGAATGTGAAAGTGTGCATTATTGGTTCTGAGGTTTGTATGTTGCGTGAATATGAAAACACAAGCATGAAAGCTCTAGAGAAACCTCATGAGATCTAGATAGCTGTGAGAGGAGATGGCACACTAATTACAGCTCACTATATATGCATGTGTCAGGTTAAGTTTGTAGCTATGCTTAGATCAAATGTTGGCTAAATATTGTTTAAATATAGATTGAGTGAAGGGGTGCTCCCATGTTTATAGCTGCTGTGTTGTTTAAGGTAAAGTCTGCAATTCAAAATGCGGAGTCTATATATCCATCCAAACCTCCCACTCTAGCTTCATCTTGTTTGCATTAGCCATTGCTGCTGTCTGCCCTGTTGCATACACCTGAAGATGTAGATGTATTATTTCAGTGCACAATTTTGCTTTAAAAATAAACTGAAAGAATTCTAATGAAACAGTTGAATTGAATATAGCTACAGAAAATTTTAAAGAAAAAAATCATATAGCTCATATATTTGGGTAATATCGCCATTTGTTTTGAATGATATAAAAAATTACTCCTTTGATACTCAAAGTCAAATTTTGAATGGTTAGCTCATGGACTATATTGCATTATATTAACTTTAAAACCCCAATTGTTTTAATTTCGTATCAGCCTCCCATGCTTTTTGTGAGCTAGTCAAGCCTCTGTGTATTATCTTCTGGTAATTTTTCCGTTGTCTGATTTACCAAGAAGATGAAACTCAAAGCTAGCGTAAAGTCAACAGAGTAGGGACAGTCAGCATAATTGTGATTATCACATGAAATGAAAATGAACAGTACAATCAAATAGCTACAAAAAGTGACAGTTCAAGAAATCCTGCATTTTATCTGATTATATGATCACAAATTCAAACCTTTGTATTTAATAGTCACTAACTATTTATGGCAACATTACAACTGCATTAGAAAATAATGAATAGAGAGGTAATAAGTATATACAAATGCTTTAATGATAATGTTGAACATAAGCAAATAAAATTACTATTTTCTATAATTTAGAATTATAATTATGCAGAGAACTGTTGAAAAAATGATTCCCGCAAAAACCATTATAATAGTAAATACTATAAAATTTAATTCACCTGGCATACTGATGGACCTAAAAGAGTAATCCATTCCAATCCATAGCATATATATGTTAGCCAATAGAAGCAAATAAAAGGAAAAATAGCTAGTCATTTGCTTGAAGTTGTGTTTGAATGGATCAGCTAATATAGTTATAATTGCTCCCAAAGTAAATACTTGAGTTATGTAAGGCAGCATAGCAGTGTTAAAGGTAAAGGAGATCATTATAAAGAATACAAAGCGAAGAATAAATGGTATGGTTGAAAACCATCGACAGTCTCTTGTACCTGGCTCAGTGCCATCTTTGTAACGACCTTGCAAAGAGTCCATTACTAAACGAATAAAAATTTGCCATCGATGTGGAAGCATGTTAAGACCCTTTTGAAAGAATGTATAAGAATATAGAAACAGTGTGGCTACTGGACCTACAATAAAAACTAAGCCTATCAAAAGTGAAGGAATTGTGTAAAATAAGTGGCTGTAGCCAAAATAGGAAAGAGAGGCATCCATAAATAAAGCAATACGGTTTTTGTTTTTCACCCTGTGTATTGTCACAGGAACCAGGACGTCCAAGCAGGCGTTAAAAAGTTTAACATACGAGAGGAGCATGAATGTAACAAAAGCATCTATTGTGGAGGTTTTTAAGTCCTTTGAGTTATTACTGCAACCACACTTTTTGGCTAAATGAATGGGTACTTTGCACATGAGATGAACTGCTTTAAAATTATGATGATGTAGCAGAATTATCAACCATGTAACCAAAATAAGGATGAAAGGGAATAAAGCAATGAGGAGGTCTAAAGAGAGCACAGTTAAAGGAGCTACTCGAAAGCATATATCAAGATCTATTAATCGAAAAAAGTCTAGATTCCAGATGCCAAATATAGTACCAAAAACTTGCAATACAATATATGTCTTTGGTTCCCTCCTTGTAGTAAATGCAGTAATATACACTCTGAGTATCATAGGTGATGTAGTCATTTGACAGGCTAACACAAAGCCCTGAAGATTAGAAGACGGAATGTTAATTCTACAGTATAAGATTATCAAATAAAGCACTATCAGTGGCACAAAAGCGACTAGTATATATTTCAGTATATTAACCCAACCTCCAGAACATGTAGTGCAAGACATATCGTAAGAATACGCTCTCATATACATCCCATCAACACATTCACTGCACAATGTCCCAGTACGATTCAGTCCACTACACATTTGAGCATTCAAGTCAGTCAAATTTCTTGGTAAAGTAGTGTAGGCTCCATTTAAACTGAAGTAGTTTCTATGATTCTTGCAGTTATAAATACAATTTCCTTCTTCTGTGTCATTTAATTTCTTGTTCCAAGTTATGCAATAGCACTGCAGTAAACCTCCTTCTTTCATATCCTCACTACACAAGACTACATAATTTCGATCATAGCATTCACAAGTGCTGTTGTTACTACAGTAAGACCACGAGGGACAGGATAATCTATTGCCACAAGAACCATAGCTGGGTGGACAGCTGTTTAAGGTCCCATTAGAAGTTCCTACAGCAAGTTGAAATTTAAAAATTATAATAGAGACTAAGGCCACATTCATTTTTGTGTCTCTCAAAAAGTAACCCTTCACATCTAATTATTCGTCCTGTTAAATAAATCAATTTTTATAAGTTTAAATCATTACATGCTAGTAAGTTGACATTGATGATGTTTGTATTTGCTAGAGAACTTTCAATTAGAGGCAGATGTATGTAAACATGCCAAGCTAAGCTATGTATAATATATATAGTACTTATTACATGAGTCAGAGTGTGATATGGTGAAAGATTTCATGAGCAGGCCGAGCCAAAGGCAAGTGAAAATAAAGCCTGAGAGTGAAATATCTAGCCATATCACTCTGAAGAGTGTAATAAGTGGTTTATTCCACACTAGATATCTTCACTGAAGTATTTTTTTTAAACAGCCATGAGATAACACTTTGTGATATCGTGACATATCTCACGGGTCAGTACCTAAAAATATCATTGTGAAGATATCTAGCGTGGAATAAATATACATATACACATATATTGTATATATATATTATATATATATTATATACATATATATAATATTCCATGCTAGGTATCTTCACAATGTAATTTTTAGGTAAGTGACCCATAATAGTTGTGTAATCTTATTACTCTATATTAGTTATAGCAACTGGCCTGGCTTACCAGTTTTCTGGGTTTTTACTGCTACCTTCCTCTAGTATAGCCTACCCAAACAGATTAGAGCAGCTGCTAAAATATCAGCTGGGAGTGGGGTGAGCCCCTAGAGTGTTTTACAGCCAACTTTACATCTAAAGTTACCAACCCTAGTATAAACTACTTCAGTGAAGGCATCTAGCATGGAATAAACCACTTATTACACTCTGTCAGAGTGATATGGCTAGATATTTCACTCTTAGGCTTTATTTGCACTCTCTTCTGGCCCTTGAAAATAAATTAGCCTGCTCTTTGTCAAAATGAAACCACATGTCAAAGGGGTCAAAATTGACCACTGTTGTACCCATACACTCAATGTAACATAAAAGTAGACTTTGGATGATCTTGTGTGAAGTTCTGAATATTTGAATAACAATGAATTTTGGAATATGTTGTTCTGATCTTGTTTGATGCTGCCCTGGAAGACTATTGTTTGGTTGGTAGAGTATATAGATGACTTTAGGATAACTCAGAGGATTAAAGTGACATGATTGAACTAAGAGTGCTTGATGAGGATGAAAACAAAGTGATTGATGAGTATTTTTTAATATCGGCCACCCTTATATTTCTCTTGACCCAATAGAAGCATTAAAACCACCAATAATGGATTAGACTACTACTACATACCATTACTCACACAGATACACTCATGTAATAGACATGATCCCATACATTATTTAAGGGAGACTTAAACCAGCAGAACCTCAGATAAACAAAACACCCAAATATCTACAGTTGACATTTTAACTTCTTATCTTGTGATGTTGTCCACTTGAGAGTGGATTGATTTGATAGTCAAAACTTCATCCAACTGAGATCTCTTCAATAAAATTTGACTTTACCAGTATAGAAAAATTTATTTTTTTATTTTTGTAAAACTTGATTTAGTAGCTAAGTTCTTCTTCTGATTATCAAAGAAGTACATACACATACACTTCTATAGCAAGTCAGTTTGAGTGTGTTGATATAACAACCAACGATATAGCTACTGTGTTCAAAGAACAGTTATGGTTATTTTGTAGATTAAGGTAAGTTGCCTTTTCATCAAGCATAGGTGTTTTTGTCCTTTGATGCACCTGTTAAGCAATCAGTTTTGATACCAAATTATAAACATAAACACCTAAAAGAAAAACCAATTGCAAAGCACTTCTCACTAATCACTAATGAGAATGCAACAACATGCTTAAGTGCTACATGTTATCCAATAGGACAGAACCATGGAAATGAAGGCTGGATTCTTTTTCAAAAAAATGTTTTTAATGAAAACACCTAGATTTAAATACTCAAGATAGTTTAATGTAATAGTTTGGAAAAAGTTGTGCCAACTGTACAATGCTTGGTTCTCCATTTTTAATTAGGATTATATGAGTAAGTCTTCTTTGTCAACCTCAGGTACATCACTGTATAGGCTAGAACCCCTCAGCCCCCCTCCCCTAAGGGAGACACCTGTACGCATTACAGTATATTATGTAATACAGTCAAGCTGTACAGTAGCAAGTTATAGGTGTTTTAGCTACAGTTTTCCCTTCTTAGCACATCCTTGGAACTGAAAATGCTAACAAGAAATGAAACAAAAGTACACAGCAACAAACATTAGGTCAAATAATATGATGGAAGAAAATTATAGTACACTTCCCATCCCTTACCAAATTTTCAGGCATGGGTGGACTGGAAGCTAAAGTTTTTAGCCTTAAAAATGAAGATTCTGAAACACAGATTGTCAAATTAGCTATTCAACTTTATTTTGTCATTGTACTGGTATTATTTCAGGTTTTGAAGGCTCTTAATCAACTCCATGATGTTAATGTGACCACTAGGACAGAAAGGTTTATTCTGTCTTGCTTAAAACAAGACAATATGCAGGAAGGGAACCAAATCTCCAGTAAGAGCTGTTTTCAGAGTATCATAAAATTCTATTTAATACATTCTCAATGTGTGACTTTCATTTAGTATGAAACTGCAGTATCAGATAGAAGAAGAAAATTTTTTGTCCACCCAGTTATGCTGGCATTTTCTAAAATTGAGTGGAAGTTTGCCAGATTTCTGTTCTATGCTCATTTTACGATTTACTCAGTATTTCTCCTCCTCTGGTCTTTGCTAATCTTGTACCCTACAGTTCAAGAACAACACATTTATATTCAAATATCCGAACAACCCTCGGTCCTGAGGTGTTCGGATAATTGAGGGTCAACTGTATTGCATAGACATTATATCAAACTATATATATATACATAAATCAAAACTCCTTTATAATTGTACTATAGCTTAAAATTGTAAAATTTTTATTTGACTTGTACGTAAGTGAAATGTTTATAAGCATTATTTTTCTGTTTAGGTGTTATAGCAAAAAGACAAATAAGTTTACTAAGAATTGTCCACTGACGACACAGCTGATAATCACAGGTTGAAGTCCCGATATAGACATATTTCTTTTCTTTTCTTTTTGTTCTTTTCTTTTTATTTCTTGTCAACCACCTTGTATAGAGTGGGTAACTTGACACCTGACCGATTCAGATAGCGGCAATGCTTTACCATCTTTTCTGAGCTCTTGAATTATACATAATACACACACTATGGGTCACCATCGTGGTCATTGTTACTGACATACCAGTGTATTATTATATAGTTTTACTGAATTGTTTGGAGTGATTACAGTGGAAATTTAATTTATGGAAACTCTGAACATAGACTAAAAATCTTTGATTTATAATGAAAAATAAACTTCTATATTGTCTTTTATTAATCCAATTCATTAATATAATGGATGAATGGATGCAATTTAGTGGGTGTGGTTATAATAGCCGCATCAATTCAATTTGGCTTCCTACAAGTTCAGTACTTAGAATTAAGTCCTACTGTCACTCTTAGTATTATAGTGAATAAAAAAGCCAAAGTTGTATTTAAACCTTGTGCATATGATACAGGATACAAGTATATTTGCTGTACTGATGATACCTTACACATTTTATTTCCCTGTATTATATATCCTGATTGCTAATTATTTTTGTTGTGTCAATGATTCAGTCATTCTCGGCTGAAATAGTTATTAATAGCACTTTTTCTCGTTCTAACAGCCAATATTGTTAATTAAAATTTAACCAGACGTTTCGACTTCTTGCCGAAGTCCTCTTCATGGGTAAGCTTAGTCTGGCGCGCCAAACCCTTTACCCAACCGCTCCGCTCGGTAGGGTCTGGTGACCCTAACGTATGCGTTTGGTGACTTTCCCCTGGATTTCAGGGGAAACATATAAATTGTGTATTGCTTATGACATAACTCGAGTGAGCAATAAAATCATCGCGAAGTTTTAACGTTGGCAGGGACATTGAGATTTTGTGGCAGAGTTTATTGCAGTTTAGCGTTTGTTCTTTCGAGGTTGGATTTTTTTGGTATGGAGGTAGAAAGCTGCTGTTGCTATTGCTGTGGAGATGATCTTTCTGGCGGAGAGCAGAAAAAAAGGAGGCGAAGGCTTGCAAATCCTAATTTCAAGGAATCACTCTCAGTATTAGTCTACCTTGCATCTGAGCTGAGAGCTTGCATTGATGTGTCTAGAATGCATGATGGATACATTTGCAGAAGCTGTGCTACAATGCTGGATAAATGTTCAAACCTCCACCAGAAGATCAGCAACAAACTCGGAGCTGCATTGCACAGGTTGCCCTCTAGTAGAGTAGCAGCTGATCAATCCCCAATTGCTAGGCCAGCACGAAGGTCACTTAGATCACAAGGAGGACTAGGATCTGCACCAATGGTAGCATCTGGAAGCACTGAGTCTCCAACTATTGTAGTAAGATAATTTAATTTTTACGTAACGATTAAATGTGTATAACTAGTAAAAAGTGACAACAACAATAAACAAACAAAACAACACTGAATTAATGCAAACATAAACTAAACAGAGTTTATATTTAAATTTTTTTCAGAAGATAGTATATCATGATCAGGTACTTTGTTATCAGATCAATTTTATATTTATGATGTGACATAAAAATTATATTGTAGGCACGTGTTCTATACAAGTCACAAACACAAAAATCGTATGCCTTTACTCCAACTAGAAGAAGAATATGTAGACCACTGATAAGGAGGAACTATAATTCCTTCGCACGGACCACCATGCAGAACAAAGGAGCGAAAAAGGCAATACTAGATGTCGTAGGCCAAATGTTACAGAAGGAAGTGATATTTCTTTGTTCAAATACTCACAAAAGTCTGTTGACTGAAGAGCCTAACAAAGATTTGGATGGTTTAGTCAAGCGCATCATCTGTGAGGTGCACGATAGGGCGCCTACTCTTTTTCTGCTGCTAGGATGGGCCATGAAGACGAGGCAACCTCACTCGAACACAAACATTCTCATCTCAACCATCACATCCATGATTTGCAAGCATCGCAAAGCATCTGCGTGCCAGTTTCAGCGACTAATTTCCTTGGTTTTATATAATGGGCATTCTTCAAAGCAGGTACTAAGCAATAATTTGTTGTGAGATATTTTTAGTGAGGCATTGAAACATGTACGTCATACACATGAATTTCATAACTCTAATGATGGCTATATATTATATTTAACTAAAATTATAGGTATATGAATGGCTTCAAAAGCTTGGTTTATGTCTTTCACACTCAAGGACAATAAAACTTGTCGACAAACTTGGAAATCAATATGACCAAAAAGTGAAAAATTGGAAAGTTGAGTCTGAAGATATGTTTGTCAATTCTTCATTATGTGTGAGTTGATTATAATCATCAAATGTAGTCAAGTAATATACATGAGTCTTTGTACGTAGGTGGAGACTGTTAAAACCATGGATCTTAGTCAATTTCCAATCCTTTCGAGAGATGACTCAGATTTTGACTTGGAAGAAGCAGATTATGACAAGATAGAGTGTAGGAGTACAGGTGTTTTTGAGGATGCATATCTGTATGAATCACCTAATATAGATACTGAGTTAATCTCATATGACAGTGATGGCAGCCATCATGATGGTGATCTGACCTGCAGTGATACCAGGCCTGAAGAGCAAGTTCATCAGGAGCAGTGGGTGGATCAGTGCCACAATGACAGTGAGGTAAATGTTATCGTTAATTAGCTAATAAGATAATAATGCAGTGTATTGACCATGAAGACAATTCACCATAAAAATACATTTGTGACTGTCTATGGGAAATTTGGGCACAATGCGGCGTGTGTAAACGTCGGTAAATCAATTGAATTTTTTTTAAAAGTATTAAATAAGCCGAGTGAACGGTTAGGTCAATTATATCAGGAACGGCTGAAGCTATGATGATACAACTTGGAGAACTCAATATCTGGATGCCAACAACTCTTCTTATAAGTGCAAAAAAAAAATTTTTTTTGATGGTCACATTTAAGCAAACAAAATGGTGTGTTGGGCAATATTTTGTCATATAACTAAACTTTCATACAAGGAGGGGGAGGGGGGGGGGGGTTTCCTAGTGAAAATTCCCTTCCTGGCAAAACTATTTTTAACTGCACAGCATTAATGCATGAGCAGTACAATGAAGAATATTACTTGTCTGATTTGTTGCATTTACACTCATTATGTCAACAGATTTGTCTCCAGTATCATATAATATAAGTGGTGATAATTACCACTTCAGTTTGATATTTCTCACTCAATTAATCTTGGCAGGTAGATGATACTCAGTCTATGAATGTTGACGAGCCTGATGAGTCATGTTTGCAAGAGCCACAAGAATGGAGTGATCAGCAATCTGAAGTAAGATTTTATTATGAATGTGGTGTGTTACAATTTGTTTGTTTTTTGAACTGAATTTTTTTTCTCCAAAACACAAAAATCAAAAGAAAAAAGATTAAAAATGTAACCACTGTAATTACGTGTATGTGGAAAATTATTACTGCACTGAATTATCATGAAATAGGATGGCTTTACGCTAGTACTCAGCAGAGTGGGAAAACTGTGTGGCTATTGTTAGTCACAGTTTATTGTGAGAATTTTTGTGTCAGGTTAGGGGTTAGGTAATTCACCTGTACTCTGATTAATTGCACCACTATGTGTCAGTTGACTGTTAGCACACTTGCTGTTGTCATTCATTAATTCTGTCACTCTTCTGTCAACAGGGGTTCTTGCTGGGCCATCATCTAGGCACTGAAAGTCTAGTGAAATTTCATTAATTTATAAGGCAAACTGTCAGAATTTTTATTTTGAATATTCCTCTAGAGCAAAAAAGTTTAGTTTTGCCTGTGCAGGTTAATGGGAGTAGCTAGTCACCTGACCCTCCCACTTTAGCCCAGTTGATAGGTCTATATGCTAGCATTAACATAATAGGTAACCAAGAGCAGAATAGCATAAAACAACAACAACAACAACACCGAAAAGGAATGATACAACTTGCTATTATAGAATGTTTAGAAATTTTGTGTTTATGCGCATTTTTTTTTTTTTTTTTTTTTTTTTGCTACCAAGAACATTTCAAGGACCCTATTTTCATGCTCTTTTGCTTTTACATAAATATGAGTATTAGTACGGGTAACCATGCTGTTTATATCTAATAGCACAGGTTACCCGTGCTCACTAATAGTAGGCCAGCTTTTAAAAAAGTCATTAGCAATTGTAGCTACACTGTATCGTTCACTCACTATCTCCTTATTTCAGGATTAGCTTCCGCTGGAACTTTGTTTTCAATGTACGGCTCCTCCTAATCTGTTGAAAAACATTCTGTCTAATATGGGAAGAGCTTCTGTGATAAAGAATGACATTGTCTCCAACTAGAAACTACTCGAACTGTATGTTTCCAAGGTTAACGCTGCATGCGTGCATACTTACCCGTACTATTTCACTTAGCTACTGTGGTATTTCACTTAATTTTAATTAATGTACTACTTTCTTGCAGCAAAAAAAATTTGTGATCAATACATACAGTCAAGTATACTTTTTTGTATTTGAAAAGCCCAACTAGTTATCTCAGAGACATGCACATATGACATAGCATGATGATTAGTGGTGGAAGCAGTCAAACATTTAAACCTCTATTATAGTGTGGCTTCTGAAGTTTGCTTCAGGCCATAGGCACACAAAGTGACAATGAGGTGTATCTGTATATACCCTCACTGAGTAGTCTACCCTCCTTGTGGCAGGTTTTACAACTGAGAACTGGGTGGACTGTAACTGGAATCATGTTTCACACACTTCCTAGCTGACTTGGTAATTAAACCATTTAACAATTATGCTTATGTTTACTAATTACTACTTCTATAGAAAGCACCATTGTGTACTTATTTGTGTATGTATGTGTGTGTGCATGTGCTTGTGTGAGTGCATGTGTGTGTACAGGTCTGTGAGTGTTTGTGTGTGTGGGTGCTTGTGTGTGTTCTTGCGTGGGTGTGCAGGTGTGTGTATGCATTGTTGTTTTTTGTGTGTGTGTGCTTGTGTGGGTGCAGGTGTGAGTGTGTGTGCATTTGTGTGTGTGCGTGCTTGTGTGCGTGCATGTTTGTGTGTGCGCGTGCTTGTGTGTGTGATTGTGTGTGTGTGTGTGCTTGTGTGTGTGTGTTTGTGCATGTGAGTAAATGTGTGTGTTTGTATTCATGTGAGTTGTTATTATGGGTGTATATTGAGTGTGTGTAGATCTTCATCATACCTGTGTCATGTGTGTTCGTGTTGTATGTGATTTGCTACGATTTTGTAGTGTCTAAAGCTAGTGGTGTGCTCTAATAGCACAAAATAGCAAAGCGAGTGATGCATGTTCCCTGTAATTGCAGCTATTCCATGCATACTTGGTGTGGCTAGGAACATTTAATGGCTTTTCAAAAAGAAAGATTCTTTACCTTGCTACCTGTTTCCGTTTCGTTTTAGCTCTCCTCCTCCTTGCCCTGTCTTTTTCATTTCTTATCTCTCTCCTTACTAATTTTTCTTCTGGAGTTTCTAACGCCCTCAAAGCTCTTGACCGAGCGTTTCTAACGTTTTTGTCTCTCTTTCGCAGAATTTGTTTCAGTCAGGTAAAGTGTCTTTAAACGTGGGTTGTAGTTTATTGCTTTTTTACTCCTAATTGTATTAAAAACATGTATTTAATTTCTTAAAATTTGTAATGAGTGACTATATTTCATGGTATTTAATTGCCCCATGTTCCACTTGGAGTACTAGATGAGAATGAGTGCTCGTATGAGGGAATGACTGCAATATTGGATTGGATACATAAGTACATACCAGCCAAATGTGTCGACATGAAAGATAAGATTCCAGGAAGTGATCTTGAGAGGGAGAAGATATTTATTCCAACTCTTGTTGGTGGAGATCTTCTATCTACTGTGAGAGCAAGGGGTGCTTTGTACATTAGAGGTGGAAGTGAATTAGAAGAAGATCGGTTGAAGGGGATCTTACCAGTTTCCGAGGATTGGCATGGAAAAGTTTGCTTCATGGAGGTAACTAGAATGAATGTGTTGTAAATTCAAAGATGTGCTGAATTCAATGCCAGAACAACCAGGTGTTACATAGTTCTAAGAAGTGACAACATTTACACGATCTGTGTGTATAGCATCTTGTAAGGACTAATACATAACTCACATAATATTCTGCTTTTAATTCTTTTTTGATTATTTATTTCATTTTTGTATTTGTGTTATGTTTGCCATTTCATCACATATAACTGTATTACATTTTGTTTGTTTTGTGTATGTGTTTATTTGTTTTTGTTTTTTTTTGTTTTTTAATTTGCACAGGCTATTTGGAATCTTCTGTTCAAGACAAGATCGTCTATGGAAAGAGGTACTCTGTACCAATTGCGGAACTTGATTGACCGCAGAAATGTGACGACTAAGGTCAAGTCTGACGTTAATGCTGCTGAAGACTTTCTAGAAACTGTCGTGGAGGGTTATATAGTTGCTGCTGTGATGAAATACCTAAACATGAAATCACTAGATGACTTCCCTGATGAAGATATTGTACCGCCCAACACCTGGATGGAAGACGACTCGATTCGTGCAGCAACTATAGAGAAGGTCTCCAAATATGTTGTAGACAGCTATGTAGATCTGGAAACTGTGTTCAAGGAATCGGATGAAGCTACTGAACCTGGCACTTCATATGACTATACATGTGAAGTTATTAGTCTTGGGCTTTTGTTTCTTGGATTCAAAGATGCCATCAGAGAAGGTGACGGGGACAGAGTTTTATGTGGGTGGAAATATCTTATGCTTATATGGAAGGCCACCGGACACAAAAACTACTCCATTGAAGCCTTCACTATGCTGACCCAATACCACCTACTATTGCCAAAGAATTTGGCTGCACAGCTCAAGTGGTCCCGATTTATCAACGTTCATGGGAAGCCTGGTCATAACATTAGCTGTGACCTTCATATGGAACATTTAAATCGTATTGTGAAGACCGCAATTGAGGGTTTAGGGGCAAATAAATCGAAGAAAGCAATAGTCAGGGCAGGTAGAGCTGTTGGATCTCTAACTGGCTTCATGAATTCTTTTGACAAGGAAATTGGAGTATGTAAACCCAGTGGAAAACACTCAGAGAAGTCCAGAGACAGAGACTTGGTCAAGATCGTTGACGAACTTCTGCTTCAAGATGGACAAATTTTTAATAAGGATACGACCTACCAGCACAAGTCCTTCACCAATGTAAGGAAAAATATTATTAAAAATCTGAGAGAAAAGAAAGTGAAAGAGTGGATTATAGATAGACTTCCAACTGCACTTTTAGAATTATAGTATATCACACACTCGGTGCTATTGTTACTGTTGTTGTTTTTCTGTTGTTTTATAAATTCACTCCACCAAAGTTATTGGCCAATTAATATCTAAATTAATTAAATTAAAATTAATAACAAATTACTGTAACTTTATGTCTTTAATTTGAAAGTATTAATCAAATTGATATTGGTATAGTTTACTCTCACAGCATAAACGGACATTGAATGAAGTGACAATTTCCACATTTACATGTTGACCTACAGACATCACAACAAATACATGCTGTAAACTCAGTAGGAAGTAAAGAGGTCTCACTAGGCGGAAAGTCACGATATAAAATAGAGCGTCTGCAAACTGACTTGTTCTGACAGTACTCTATCATTTGTTCTGAAGTGAATCGCCTGTCTAAGTCACGTGGTTGCTTGATGATAAATGATATAGCTTGTTTTCCATCCCTTCCAGCCCTGCCACTTTCTTGTACATACGTTTCCGCATCCTGTGGAAGACCCCAGTGAATAACTTGGTGAATATCTGGGCAGTTCATGCCCAAACCAAATGCCCCAGTAGCAATTAACACCCTTAATGGAGATTCGCTTGAAAATTGTTCTATAATCTTCTTCTTCACCGATGAGTGTGTACAGTGAGTGAACATGTCCACAACTCGAAACTTTACATAATCTGGTGAATCTGGCGGTTCTAGCCAATGATCTCCAAGGGTTATTTTAAAAAATTGATGTATATTTATTACATCTCTATAGCTGCGGCAAAAAATGAGTGTTCTATCCATTTTCTTGTTTTTCACTAAAGCCTCACAGATAGCCCTAAATGAAGAAGCAATACCATTAGAAGGCTTGTCGCCTACACAATATAGAATGTTATGTTTGAACGGGGGAACATACACTATATGAGGCCTCTGCATGCATAAACTATTAATAATATACTTCCGAGTGCTAAGGGTGGCTGTGGCAGTGAGTGCCATAAGATGTACTGTATCAGGCACTATGCTCCGAACTTCACTCAAATGGGAGAAATCCTTCCTGAAAGTATCACCCCTAATATGTCAAACAAAAAAAATCATTAAAGACTAAGATGATATAGATATCTTACCATTTCTTCACGCAGTGTGCCTCATCCACAATCATTCCAACCAAGTTTTCCCTAAAGATATTGGTAGATAAAGTGTGCTTCCAGGTTGTACCACTGAACAGTGCCTCTGGACTCATCAGTATCACTTGGAACTTTCCTTCTCTGATCCTTTCTTTGTCTTTGGTCATCTTCACATCACTTACATACACTGCTGAAGTTCCAAAAGAATGTATAGTAGCCACTTGATCTTCCATTAATGCAATTAATGGAGATATAACAAGGATCATTGACTTCTTTTCCACACCACGAATAATGTCAAACACACCAGGAAGCAGGATATAGCACAAGGATTTTCCAAACCCTGTTGGAAGGGAGATGAAGACATCTTTTCCTTTGGTAAATTGGAGAATACTATCCTCTTGTTCTTGTTTTAGTGTGTATCCAAACCCAGAGGCTACTTCACCAATCACAGCTTTCAATTGCACATCGGACATTTCACTATTCCACTCCACACACTCAATATAGACTTTTAACCCAGTTATGCGGAGCAAATGAACTTTACGAAAATAGTGCACGCGAATGATTTAACTCAATGGAATGTAAACAAACCGCGGCAAATGTCCAGATTAATTGCATTCCAGCATCACCAAACGCATACGTTCGGGTCACCAGACCCTTACCGAGCGGAGCGGTTGGGTAAAGGGTTTGGCGCGCCAGACTAGGGTAAGCTGAGGTCGAACTCTCCGAGGTGATATAATAACACAACTTAAACAGCAAGATTTCGGGAGGGTACTCAAGAAGTCGAAATGTCAGGTTAAGTATTAATTAACAATATTGGCTGTTATATAGAATGAGAAAATTTGCTATTATTTTTGTTGTTTAGTTTTTATGGACATCAAGATGTCCAGATTCCAAAAATAAGTATTTCTAGAGTTGTGAAATAATAGTATTTATATGTGTAGATATACATTATAGAAACAGCAGAGAGAGAAAGAGGAAGATTTGAAAAGTTAACATTGGAGAAAGAAGAAAGACCTTTGATGTTGAAAGCTAGGATAAAGCCATTGGACTACATTCCTCCATATTGCAAAGAATTGCCTAACGTGTGGATCAACATCTCAAATTTTTTAAACTAGTGATGCATTCAGTAAACGTGGCAGCACACACGCCCACTTTTGCTACCTTGGTGGCCAGGTGGGTTCAGTAAAATTGCATGTGTTATAATGCCTATGTGTTTGTACATCCTCTCTTAAAAATGGTATGATTTAATGATATAGATAATATTTTTAATTTTACAACCAATGTAATAACAATAAAGCTGATAAAACCATTTACAGCAATACTGTATTATCCAGGTTTATCAGTGCAAAGAACCTAATGATTCAGGAGAGGAGAAACTTATAAAGCTTTACATTACTTCAGGATTGTTTTCTTCTTTTTTCATTAATTGGTTATGCTGATTTAGCTATCAGCTACTCTCTACTCTGCTGTGTAACAGCAATTGTTACATGGAATTTTTAAAAAAATGTTTTGTATATGTAAATTTTATTTTCATATTTAGAAGCAAAATGGCAGTTATGAATAAAATGGAAGATTTTTGTGGTATAGCTATAAATTTCATGAATACCTATAGCTATAGCATTGCCATACCAGAAGACTAGCTAGTTTAGCTAGGAATGTTTTACACAGTGGCAACTGAACAGTGGTAAACCAAATTATGACAAAGACGAGGTAAGCATGACAGGGTGACAAGTTGGACTGAAATTCATGACTGTCATGCCAAATTTGGTATGGTTTGCAGCTATGCTCTATAAATGAAAAAACAAAAGAACTATCATATAAGATGTTCATGTGATGCTATTGTTAATAATTTCTATTGTTTTTTAATACCAGTTTTTTCTCATTTTTGATATAGCTATTCAGTAGATGTGATTCATAATGCCATGCATTCTTTTACTTGTGTAAGGCCAGTTAACAGCTCAACTTGATAGCAATACACACATATAATCCCACATAGTGTATGTACAAGATACGTACACAAATCACTCGTTTTGATTCAAAGGATATACATACTCATCCAAAAGTACTTAGAGCTAATATTAGTTCTAACTTGTACTTAATCGATGGGATAATTTAAGTGTAATGCAAAATGGGATGGATTCAACAATCAACAGCAGTCTCCATGTACTATATTTCTATCATACATCAAAATCTTGCCTATTTATGCTATATTTGCACAGCAGATTATGTCAACTTATTCATTAACACTTGTTAACCTTTGTATTACATATAAAGAGTGGGATGCTGCACGACTGTACTTCTGTGGAGTCAGCTGATAATATTCTTGAGAGCTATCAAATTCTTGAGGCCCCTCATTGCTGCCATCTCTGCCATTAAAAAGGACATATTTCGTTACTTTGTTTTGGCCTCAGTGGTCTTCATACCATATGTGATCTGTTTGTGGGTCATGTTTGGAGGACCTCAATCAGCTACTTTAGACCCACCTGGATCTGCGAAGAAGGATCTTTCCACCATTTACCATATTGCTGTGATTACTTTCAGAATGTCACACTAGTAGATAGTATCCATATGATATAAGTTCACACTAATTAATAATTTATATCCAATATAATATTTTTCTCCCATTAGTGACTATTATACTATAAATTAGGCACTAAATGGTTATAACTAGCTCAATTTATTATCATCATATTAAGAAGTTGTTTAAATGGCCAATATACACATACTTAAAACTTAACATGATGTTTTAACTTTTGCTGAAGTTCTCCTCATGGGTCAAGAAGGTCAATCGTTTTGTAGTGATATATGGACAAAATATACATGGCATGGTTGGCATATATTCTAACTGTTTAATATATCCTGAAGGACTAACTACTATGCAACATAGACAGCCAGCATTCAGAAAACTTCTGGATGTATGGTGCTTCTGTAATCTTTTATTAATGATTCTTACTGGCTCTGTCTACAGCTCATATTTTGTCCCATTTAATGGGGTGGTGTTGCTGCACCTTATAACCATAAATTAAGTAGAGACATAAAATGAGAGCTTCCTGGATGCTGGCTGTCTTTGCATCCTGCAAATCATCCTGCTGGAAATATTAAACAGTATAGTATGCCCACCAATTATATTACTGTTTTCTTTTCATTTATATCATCATGTAGAGCATTATTGATCTCTAAGAAGGGCTTCGGTAAACATCGAAACATCATGACTTTTAAAACAGAAACAGCTGTTGTTGTTTATTATTATTATTACTATTATTTTACCATTATTTATTGTTATTGTTTTTCTTTCTCATGTTTGCACCAGAAAAGAGTGAATAAACAGTTGAAATTCATATTATCTCACTAGTTTCTTTGCTGAAATAGTTCAGATCTGCCTTCTGTGTGCTTATAGCAGCATCAGTATCATTGGCTTCTTCAACTGTTGCAATAAGAGCCTATTAACTTTTATCTTAGAAATTGGTACGTTTTCACAAAAAAATTAAAAATAAAACACCCTTTCATCTGTAACAAAAGCCAACCTATCTTCTCTGTCCAACTTCTGATATTAGCTTTACCACTCAATAGCTACTCAGCTGCAATTAAAAAAATCTAAATACAATAATACCTGTAATATTTTCCTCCTCTTTGCTAGCCAATGAAATCATGCTTAACAATTTATTTTCCTCCATTTTTTCTGTGAACTTTCACTGAATCAGATACAACAAACTGCTCTAAGATTAATAGAAACAATACTTAATTGTATTTTTATTACAATCACAAAATATATGTTGCTTAGTAAAAATAGCTGTTATACTGAGGAAATCCTATGGCTATGTGTCCAACTCCATTGCTATTTTTAGTGATAATTTTTTAGTAGTCTTTATATTTTTGACCAATCAAATAGATTTTATGCCTAGCGGGAAGTTTGGATCTTATTTTTGTATGATCCAAAAATTAGGGCTAAAATGATATTTATCATGATTCTGTGTAGCTCAAAGGTTAGAACTCAGGTTACTTGAATGTTAGATCTGTCAGTTTTGTTCCATAGCAACAGCTGAAACAGTTCTCAAGTCATGTGTGTCCATTTCAATGTAGAGATAAAGTTCATCCAATTTGCATAGCTAGATTATATATATTTATAGCCCATTACCCGAGCGACCGCGCTTGTCGTTAAGAACTATAAATCGGATACAGTCTGGTATGCTCGTAAGAAAATGTATTAGCGGGGAAAAGTCTGATATAGTTCTTAGCAACCATAATTATGGTGGAAGGCAGATCAAAGCAAAATGGAATAATGAAGAGTTTGGGTACTTTAATACAATTATTAAGATAGCTAACATTATACTTTGCTCGTTGTTTATGTTTGGGCTATAAAATAGTTATAAAATCATTAGGTTTGTATTTCGATTTATAAATCGCATACAAACCTCAATTTTGGTTTATAACTATAACATAGTGTACTTATTACATGAGTCAGAGTGTGATATGGCTAAATATTTCATGAGCAGGCTAATTTATTTTCATGAGCCAGAGGCGAGTGAAAATAAAGCCTGAGAGTGAAATATCTTGCCATATCACTCTGACAAGTGTAATAAGTGGTTTATTCCACACTAGATATCTTTACTACTGTAGTTAGTACTAGAGTAAGGGTAACTCACAGTGTAAAGTTGGTAGTAGGGGCTACTCACACCCCCAGCTGATATTTTAGCAGCTGCTCTAACTCTGTTGGGTAGGGTAAGCCAGAGGAAGGAAGCTGTAAAAACCAAGAAAATTGAAAAGTTTGACCGGTTGCTATAACTACAAGAGTAATGAGCTTGCTCAGTACAGCATGAAATAACAGCGTGAAATATCGTGAGTTATTTCACGGGTCATGTACCTAAAGATATCATTGTGAAGATATCTAGGGTGGAATAAATATTTATATATAATATATATATATACACACATATGTATATATAAATTTTTCTTCAGGCTTTGAAGGAAATTCTTCTATTATAAGTAGCTATTACACATAAAAGTATACTGAGAGCATGAAGTCTTTGATAGCTAAATAGCTAAAAACTGGTGAATTCATATCTTTCCTGGCCTTTCTCTGAAGTGATTAGAAACTCTAAAGTCACAATAAACATGCAAAGAGAGAATGAGTTGACTATTCAATTAGCTACTAGAAATTTCCACCTGAAAATAGTTCCTCCATATGGCTAGCCGCCAACTACAATCATTTCCTTCAGCCACAGTTTACACAGCTAGACTGTTTCAGCTTTGTTATCTTGAAGTTATATAAGCCTGAATGATTGATGTTCCTTAAGAAGCCAACTAAATTGCATTAATAACTAAGGCTTGTATAAGCTATAATTGTGGGTATCATTCCTGAGAGTGCATAATGAGTGATTAGGTAAAATTTTATCGAATTAGCTAGAGTATAAAACAATTGGACTTAGTAACTTTAACTCTTTATATCCCAGCTACCTTTTTCTAATACATTTTTGCCTAAAAATAGACATATTTTTTTAATTCAGTACTTTTGTAACATTTTGAAAAATATTATGAATACAAAAGCAACCTGCAGCATAGAATTTCAGGTGGAAATGATTCTTAGTTAAGACTATTAAAAATCAGTAAGTAGTAGTTTAATCAGTCCTGATCTGAAACACTTGTAGCTATTATGTTACCTATAAATTAATACAATTGTAGCCTTAAATGGCATAATTGAGACATAAAGAGTTAAAGTCTAGGTATTATTGTGCTCTCATTAACATAATTTTTGTACACATGATTATAATAATGAACTGAATTATTAACCAGCTATAATCATATTGGAATTACTGTGTAAAACACTTCGTATTATGCATTGCATTATTATGAGTCTTACGCCATTTATTACAAACTATTGTTGATCAGAAAACTTCAAAAACCAATGCACAGCTAATGCAGAGAGAAACTTAAAATAGGATTGTGCAAAATGTTGAAAACTTAAATAAATTTTGTAACTTCAGAAATTCCTGCTCTAGTTCAGATGTTTGTAGGGCACAGTAGCTAAAGTGGTGAAGTACTATATATTATTATTAGACTTATCACTTCAATAAAGGGATTAATGGAGAGTGTTGATTATATATTTTTACTCACTAAAGTTCTTCAATACACGACACTAAGTACTCTTACTCTTTGAGGTAAATTCCATGGTTTTTCTACGTCACACTGCTAAGTCAGGACAACTAGCTATAGCTAATTAGTGGAGAAGTTCATAATGGATAATGAACTACAGCACGCACGAGCTTGCTGCTTCATTTCAATGCTCATAAAAAAAATAATCCAGGCGCATGCGTGATAGTTGGCGAGCGAGCGTAGCGAGCGAGACACTTACAGGGGTAAAAATGAAAAAATCGGGGATGTTTATTTATTGGCGAGCGAGCGTAGCGAGCGAGACAGTATTAGGGGTGGATAATGCAAAATCGGGTATATGTTATTGGCGAGCGAGCGAAGCGAGCGAGACACTATCAGGGGTAACTCAATCGAGATATCGCTATATTTATTTATTTATTTATCTGTTTATGGGGTACGTGAGACCTCTGTTTTCGCCCGCGCTTTTAATTACGTAAGTTAGGTAAAGCGTTCACAGTTCCAGTATTTTTCAATTAACGAGCTCTGGAAATCCTTAGTGGCGGTGGTAAGTCAATGCGCTCTTTGTCATGGTTATAAGCCGTGCGCAACAGTATTTACTTGAAAATACATTGTCCACTAGACTACTGCGAAGGCAAGTCTGTGTAGGTGCATGTCCAGTTGTGTCAAAGCATTGTGTGTTACAACCACTACTTAGCCAAAGAATATCACAAAGAAAACTTTTAAATAACGTGTATTGTTTTGTTGTTGTTGTTTTCCTTCCAAGCAGTTACAGAGAGTTGTTACTATGGCATTGAAATCCCTTTACCCTGTTATGCTAAATTAAAAAACTGGACCTTATTTTCAGTAGCTTCAGTGTTAGAAGTCAAAATCATTCATATAAAAATAGTATAGTCTTTAGGCTCGCTCGCCATTTGTGCTCAAGCACACCACTAGTATATATGTATGTATGTATGGATGGATGGTACGTATGCTCTTTAAACGCGCGCGCGGGGAACTTTTTCTCCTAAAAACACGGCTATTTAGGCTTGACTCCAGTTTATTCTGAAACTACAGCATTAAACAAACCTTACTTTATACTTAAGCTCCAAAGTATGAGAAAATTCCTGCTAAAACGCTTGTTTTCAAGACACAAAAAGTTGATTCGACAGGTTACTATGGCATTGAAGACCCTTTTCCAGACTTCATTTCAAAACTTCGCCGTTTTATGGAGGATACGGAGTGCCGGTTGTTGGTTGTCAAAGCCGTTGGTAGTCAGAATGTAGTATTAATGCTATGGAAGCTACTACTTCTCGAGGGAAGCTGAGATAAGTACGCAATTCCATATTTGTTAGCTAAATATGCAAAATTAACTCTGGCCTTTCTTTTTTGTAGCTAAGAGCTAGTCAACAGTGACTGGTAAATTCAAAGAGTCAGATTGGCTCAAATTTGGTACTACAAAAGTTACCACTGCTCAAGAAAATAAGGTAAGAAAGTAATTTTGTATTTGTGTGCTAAAATTGATTGGCTTTTGTTTTTGTAGGTGAGAGCTTGTTGTCAAGAATTCAAGGTAATTCAGATGGTCAAAGTAACTTCAATTTGATACTACAGAAGTTATCAATACTCAAAAATGATGTAAGTAGTAATTCCATATTTGTTGGCTAAAATTACAAATAATAACACTGGTTTATTTTTTATCGTAGCTGAGAGCTTGTTCAAGAGTTACTGGTGATTGAGACTATCAGAATGGTTGATGTTTGATACTAAGAGAGTGATTTTGTATTTGTTTGCATAAATCAAATGTCTTAACTGCTATTATAGTGTTTGCATGAAGTAAGCTAAAACATAGTAACATTTTATGTTACCTAACCATCAGGCTCGCTCGCCATTTGTGCTCAAGCACACCACTAGTTTATTTGTATATATGTTTGGACGTACGTATGTCATTTTGTACTTTGACCCCCGCATTTTTGTGTTAGTTATGTGGTCGACCCCGTCCCAAATTGCACTAAACAGAATCCTCTGGTTTATCGATCAGTACCCGTATCACCCTAGAAATTGAATTGTTTACCGTTTTGAATTCTTTTGCGGGTGCAGTTCAAACTTGAAAACTTAAGGGACTTCCATTTCTATTCGAGTTAGTGGCGGTGGTAAGTCAATGCGCTCTTTGTCATGGTTATAAGCCGTGCGCAACAGTATTTACTTGAAAATACATTGTCCACTATACTACCGCGAAGGTAAGTCTGTGTAGGTGCATGTCCAGTTGTGTCAAAGCATTGTGTGTTACAACCACTACTTAGCTAAAGAATATCACAAAGAAAACTTTTAAATAACGTGTATTGTTTTGTTGTTGTTTTTTCCCTTCAATTCAAGCAGTTGCAGAGAGTTGTTACTATGGCACTGAAATCCCTTTACCGTGTATGCGAAATTTAAAAACTGGACCTTATTTTCAGTAGCTTCAGTGTTAGAAGTCAAAATCATTCATACAAAAATAGTATAGTCTTTAGGCTCGCTCGCCATTTGTGCTCAAGCACATCACTAGTTAGCGTACTAGTGATGTGCTTGAGCACAAAATGGCGAGCGAGCGTAAAGACTATACTATTTTTATATGAATGATTTTGACTTCTAACACTAAAGCTACTGAAAATAAGGTCCAGTTTTTAAATTTCGCATACACAGTAAAGGGATTTCAGAACAACTCTCTGCAACTGCTTGAATTGAAGGAAAAAAACAACAATAAAACAATACACGTTATTTAAAAGTTTTCTTTGTGATATTGTTTAGCTAAGTAGTGGTTGTAACACACAATGCTTTGACACAACTGGAAATGCACCTACACAGACTTACCTTCGCGGTAGTCTAGTGGACAATGTATTTTCAAGTAAATACCGTTGCGCACGGCTTATAACCATGACAAAGAGCGCATTGACTTACCACCGCCACTAACTCGAATAGAAATGGAAGTCCCTTATGTTTTCAAGTTTTAACTGCACCCGCAAAAGAATTCAAAACGGTAAACAATTCAATTTCTAGGGTGATACGGGTACTGATCGATAAACCAGAGGATTCTGTTTAGTGCAATTAGGGACGGGGGTCGACAACCGAACTAACACAAAAACGCGAGGGTCAAAGTACAAAATGACATACATACGTCCATACATATATCTAAACTAGTGTGTGCTTGAGCACAAATGGCGAGCGAGCCTAAAGACTATACTATTTTTATATGAATGATTTTGACTTCTAACACTGAAGCTACTGATAAGGTCCATTTTTTTAATTTAGCATACAGGGTAAAGGGATTTCAGTGCTACTGCTTGAATTGAAGGGAAAAAACAACAACAAAACAATACACGTTATTTAAAAGTTTTCTTTGTGATATTCTTTAGCTAAGTAGTGGTTGTAACACACAATGCTTTGACACAACTGGACATAGACCCACACAGACTTACCTTCGCAGTAGTCTAGTGGACAATGTATTTTCAAGTAAATACTGTTGCGCACGGCTTATAACCATGACAAAGAGCGCATTGACTTACCACCGCCACTAACTCGAATAGAAAAACTGCACCCGCAAAAGAATTCATGCGGTAAACAATTCAATTTCTAGGGTGATACGGGTACTGATCGATAAACCAGAGGATTCTGTTTAGTGCAATTTGGGACGGGGTCGAACACATAACTAACACAAAAACGCGAGGGTCAAAGTACAAAATGACATACGTACGTCCAAACATATATACAAACAAATAAACAAACATCCCCGATTTTCAATTGTGTTACCCCTGTAAGTGTCTCGCTCGCTACGCTCGCTCGCCAATAAAAACCCGTGGCGTCTTGTTAGCGTTTGCGGCAAATCGCAAAAGGGGTTTGGAGGTTGTCTTTTCTAAGACTATTGTGACTTTTGGTGCTATTATAAAACGGCCGCGCAGAGCACCGTTATGAAGTTCAATATCTGTTACGGGCTCACTGTGATGAGTGTCCTCTACTTTATTGTTAACGCAAAGAAATGTTGTAATGAACACTGTACAAGTAAGAGTTGTAACAAAACATTGAGAAAATATCATTACTTTTTATAATTGTATATGGAGAATACATCTGTATTTCGATAAGATTAATTTTGGTTTATAGCTACTAGTGATGTGCATGAGCACAAATGGCGAGCGAGCCTAAAGACTATACTATTTTTATATGAATGATTTTGACTTCTAACACTGAAGCTACTGAAAATAAGGTCCAGTTTTTAAATTTAGCATACAGGGTAAAGGGATTTCAGTGCCATAGTAACAACTCTCTGCAACTGCTTGAATTGAAGGAAAAAAACAACAACAAAACAATATACGTTATTTAAAAGTTTTCTTTGTGATATTCTTTAGCTAAGTAATGGTTGTAACACACAATGCCTTGACACAACTGGAGATGCACCTACACAGACTTACCTTCGCGGTAGTCTAGTGGACAATGTATTTTCAAGTAAATACTGTTGCGCACGGCTTATAACATTGACAAAGAGCGCATTGACTTACCACCGCCACTAACTCGAATAGAAACAAAGCCTTTAAGTTTTCTAGTTTTAACTGCACCCGCAAAAGAATTCAAAACGGTAAATAATTCAATTTCTAGGGTGATACTGGTACTGATCGATAAACCAGAGGATTCTGTTTAGTGTAATTTGGGACCGGGTCAACCACATAACTAACACAAAAACGCGAGGGTCAAAGTACAAAATGACATACGTACGTCCAAACATATATACAAATAAACATCCCCGATTTTTTCATTTTTACCCCTGTAAGTGTCTCGCTCGCTACGCTCGCTCGCCAATTAAATAGCCTTTCAGAATGGATGATGATTTAACTTTGCTCTTCCAATCTTTTGAATTGGAGCTAGCTTTGAACAGGCTGACACAACAGGGCACATAGCTGCTAATGTTGTCATGCCTAACTTTTATCACAAAACTTCTCTTTTATTTAGCGGCCATTTCTATGGGTCATGCTATTACAACATTTCAGGAGAACTATCCTGGATTCTTGACCTATTTCTCTGGTGACCTGGTAATGATGCTAAGCAAGGAGGTGATTGAAGGAATCGAATTTTGGGAAGCTGAAGTAAGTTATTTGTGTCCAATTTTGCACTTCAATTGGTTTATATGTATATTCTACATGTAACTAAACATTGAGAAAATATCATTACTTTTTGTGTGTTTATTTTATAATTGTACAGATTGGAGGCAAAACAGGTTACGTTGAAGCGGCATCAGTTGAGGAATATCGTGTCATGTGCACACCTGTTGAAGTGGTAAGATAGTTTTGATGGCATTACTACTGTACCAATGATGTACTTTTGCTATAGAACAATGGAGTTCTTTTTCTCTCCACAAAGAGAGACTCCAAACAACAAGGCGATAAACTCAACATCTTCTCATCGGAACTTATCTTTGGAGACCATCATAAAGATGAAAAGGCTTGGTACAGCATTGTGTGGAGTTCCCTGAAGGAGTATCTCTATCAAGCATGGGGATCTGTTCAACTTTTAGGCGCAGACTCGGTCTTTAAAATTTTAATATTCTGTACACATGTAAGCTTGCAAATTGATTAGTAGCTGAAAATTTAAATGGTTAAAACTTGACAATATTTGTGCTTTAATGCAGGGCAATGCAATCCCCTGGATCTTCGGTTTTTCTTCAATATTTGGTACCTTATTATCAAACCTATATCTCAGAAAAGGAATGCAACAGAAGGACAGTGAGTATTACATGGCATGACTGCTGTGCATTCATTTTAAACTGAATTTTTTTTTGTTTGTAGTTCAACTTATGAAATTAGTAGAAGGTGCAGCACACATCAACTTCAAAAACCATGTCTTAAATGCCAAAATGGTGGACATGACAACGGCTGCAAGAGATTTAGACGGTCATTTAAAAAATCTTTCAGTTGAGAAGGAAGACCTGGAGCAGCGAGGTATCAGTTTGAAGGTAACTGTCTAAGCTCATTCAGTGAGTACTGAAATTATTACACTTTTTTAATTTCTCTATGCAGAATAAAGAAGCAAGCCATATTACAAACCTTTCATATCTTCAAAACCTAATACAACAGCTGGAAACTCAGATGTTGGCTATCCAAGGAGAAAAGTCAAAGCTTGTTCTTGTAAAAAAGCACTGCATAAAAATGATGGCGGATCTGAAGTTAGAAGTTGGAGGACTGAGAGCAACGAAAGACCAGTTAGAAAATGATACACATCGATTGGAGACACAAGTGAACTGGAAAGGAAAGCAACTTGAAGAGGTGAGAATATACATGCACGAGTTAGTACGGCTTTGACTATTTGTCACTATTTATGTAGGCTGAAGGAAAGAATGAGGACATGAAGAGAAGCATTTCCCTGCTACAAGATGAAGCAGGCAGAAAATACAGCAGAGTGAATGGGAAAGATCTAGAGAATGTAGCAAAGCTATGTAAAGATAACCTAGCTAATCATGTTAGTCTTCTTAATACTTGGATGGCTGAAGTGGAGCCGAAATATGAAGTAACTAACCTAGTTGAAGGGGACACACAACTTGAGGAAATCATGGAAACATCAAAGGTAAAATAGCCAGCATAATTAAAATCTCAAGTATTATATTTTCACTTTCTTTAATAGGCAGTGGAGCAGCTTGTCATAGCCAAATGCCAGTGTGAGAACTACAAGCTCAGACTACAGAAAGCTACCACTCATCTCAAAACTATTAATAGTGAGAGTTTTTGTTAGGGTTTTATTTATTTGTTAGTGGTCATTTGCTATCTGTATAATATATTATTTCAGATGATAATGGAAATCTTGAAGTGTGCTTGGAGAAGATTAAAAGAGAGTTGGAAGCTTGCAGGTCAAGTATTGCACTAGAAAATGCAAAATCAAAAGTCATTCCTGAGTTATATAAAGATACTGGGCTCACTAGTACTGGCTGCACTTCATTCAAAGCAGATTAACTGCATCACTTATTATCTTTCATCAGCATGTATTATATTATTATATATTGCAATGAAAATCGGTCATAATCATTTAACCATTTTGTAGAGAAATGTAATTCACTAAAAAAAACTTCAGTAAAGATCTTCATCAGTTTTTTTTTAATTGAAAAAAGGATAGCAATACAGGACTTATCCAGGATTATTCAATAACTCCGACATAACAAGGAAAAAAATGAAGATTTATAACTATATTAGTCACCAGAAAGTATTATAGTTTCAAAAGTATTTCAGGCAAGTTTGAAGCATTTCAGGCATATTTCAAAAGCATTTCAGGCACAAAATCGTGAATTTTGATACGCTACAGGTAAAAATTGAACCTAATTCAGCAATCCTTATAAACAAGTTCATGAAAATGTAGAAAGACATTTTTAGGTAAGAAATTGCAGTCTTGACTTCTGTTAGTTTAATTTCACACTACGAGAAAATAATTACAACGTACTAGGGGAAATTACGGTGTAACTTAACTAAAATAAATGAAATAAAAAAATTCGGCTAATCCTACTGTGCTGTTTCACCATCATAAAGTTTTTCAAATTTTAACTAAAAAACATATAACATAATAAATTAAATATTTGAGAAACATAAACGCAGAAGACCTAGAGAAACTGCCACAGTAAATAATAATAATTCCACTCTGTTCCTGGGCCAACAAGTCAGGAAAATTACACGCAACAACATAATATTCCTAACCCAGTAACTTCAAAATCAAACTTAATTACCAACATTCCAATGAGTCTCGCTAATAATCTTACAACTACGTGACTACGGTGGCTAACGTCTGTAATAGTCCTATTAATGTTCTGAATTCCTATGCTGGAGTCTCGAATCTTGACCAGCGCAAGTGTAGTAACTAATAGTTCTAGCATGGCTACTGGCTGTTTCAATTTTGCAACTAATTAACCACAACTAACCTACCTAAGAACTTACCTGGCACTACAGCTAATCTACCTAATACTATAAATAATCTTAACCCTTTCGTTCCTGAATTGTTTGGACGCGCGCGGAAAAATCTAATTTTCTACCGCGGAATAGAGCATTGCCGTTTTATTTTTTTAACTCGATGCTGGCTGGGAAAACCCCATAGCAACCATATATCACTAAATAGACCAAGAGTTTGGGATTCCCCTCATTTTTTGATTGAGAAAATTGAATAATATTTAAGCCATCTACTAATATTTCAAAAAAAAAAAAATTTTTCCCCAAAATAATCCGCTTTTTTCATCAATAAAAAAATAAAATAAAATAGAAATAATATTGTTTGATGCATTTAATACCAATATTATATTAGTTCAACAAAAAAATATGTTGTTTGTTGTGTGTGGTGCTGATTGTGATCATGTAGGAGACATCTATGAGTGTCCACAAGGAACGTATGCCATCGGACGTCGAGCTCCACTACAAAACAATTTCATATACACAAAAACACAAACAACAAAGATATTTGTAATACAAACAACAAATTATTCATGATCCTATATAATTGCAACTTTATGATGTATTGTATGTGGTTTCATACAGGATTTTTGTTTGGGGTGGGGCTCCGAGTGTACTTCGCCACACCCATTTTTTGGAACATACACTACTTTGATGCACATCTTTGCATACGAGTCTATACTTCACACTGATGATCAGTGTTCGGTCCTATGCACTAAATGGCTCAGTTATGATAGGAACATAATGGGATACAATATCAGACTAAAAATAAATGCTTCCTAAATGTTCATTTCTATTCAACTCCCAAAATTCTAGGGGGGAACCCAGCGCTAGCCTCCCACTGTATGAACCCTGGTATGTATACTCCACACTGTACATGAGAGAAACAATCGTTGTATTGAGAAAGTGTAATTTGAAAATGAAAAGCAGTACAAGCACACACGTGGAATTCAACTTACCCGGCATGGATGGTGGCACAGACTGAACGATCCCTCCCATAGGATCCGGAACCTCCATACAATACCAAAAAAACACAAGACAACAATGATATTTGTAACATAACAGCTGGCCTCGCTGAATTGCCCCCCCCCTCCCCCGTCATTACTTTTCACTGACATTCTTGTACCATAACCCCCCCTCCCCCGTCATTACTTTTCACTGACATTCTTGTACCATAACCCCCCCAGCCCTAGCTGGACACCCAAATATCAGTAAGTTGAAATGAAATTCAACTTACCCGGCATGGATGATGTCACAGACCGAAAAAGACCACCGAGTTCGTTCTCTCTCAGGTTGGATCCGGAAGTGCCACATACTGTTTGTTCATGGTTGCTCTCTCTCTCTTTCCACAAATGCACGCACACACATACACACACACACACACACAAGAAAAAAGAAGCTACAGGTGAATACAGATCATAAAAATAAATGTATAATTTATTATACATAAATTGACTGGTGTACACACACACACACACATGAAATTCAACTTACATGGGCATAGTAGTCACGATCCAAAAAGATCCAGAGTTCCCTCCCAGGTTGTATACGGAAGCGCCACATACTGTTTGTCCACGGTTGCTCTCTCTCATTCCACAAATGCACACACACACATACACACACACACTAGAAAAAAGAAGATACAGGTGAATACAGATCATAAAAATAAATATATAATATAAATTGACTGGTGTACACACACACACATACATGAAATTCAACTTACATGGGCATAGTAGCCCCCCGATTGGAAAAGACCCCCCCCCCCCGAGTTCGTTCCCTCCCCGGTTAGATCTGGAAGCACCAGAATAACATTTCAACTCCACGCACACACATATACATCGAGTGTGAAGCTCCACTACAACACCACAAAAACACAGACAACGACAACGACAATAACAATACATATTACAACTTTTGGGATGTTCAGGGGGGGGGGGGGCAGCCACAAATATCAAAGTTTGTGGTCCATCACACAAAAGATTATGGAATATCAATGGGTGTGTTGTCATCTTTCTTCCACTCTCCCCCTACCTCATCCACCCGACTCTTGTTCTTCAATTCCCGCCTTCTCCGACCGCGAGGACGTCCAGAACTCGGAGCAGGAGGAGCCACTTCCTCTTCTTCATCACTGGAACCTGCTGCCTATTCGTGTTTCATCATTGGAAGACTCAGGTCTGGTATCCTCTCCTTCATGACTGGAAGACTCTGCTCCTGTCGCCTCATCTGCGTAATCGGGTCGGTGACTGCATTCACATCTGGTCCTAGTAGTATATGTGGTAAAAACTTTTTTTAATTTTTTTGAAAATTTGAATTTGTTCAAAAAACCACAAGCCACTTTCAAATCTCAAAACTCAATGAAAATATATATATATTATAGCTAAACAGCTTACTCTATCTCAATATAGCTATAAATAAGTCCTTTCCACAACAGAAGCTTGCTATTTTCAAGAGAAAGACAAGAGAAAGACAAGCTTACCTCGATCATCTTCTTGACTCCCATTTTCAGTATCAGAGTTGACGGGGTCTGGTCCACCAACCCTGATACAGGGCCTCCTATAGCCCTAGATGTCGTCTCCCTTCTCTCCGCTTGATCCTGAGTCGCTAGAGTCAGCATAAAGCAAGTCTAAAACTTGCACCGCATTGTAATTTCTAGACGCCATCTTCCAAAAAATGACTTTGAAAAAAAATTTTTTTTGCATAGTTACCGGGGTCACACGACACGCTCACTTTTTTCCTATGATGTAATAAGCATTACCTAAGACTGTACGTAATAGGGAGGTCCCCAGTTGAACTGGCGATTTTATAAAAAATGGAGAAGACAGTAAGTCAAACCGCAAAGTCTTGGTCGGCAAAGAAGCGGTTGTTTCAATGTGTTATGGAAGGCTACTGAGCTCAAGCAATTTTTTGCTGCTTCTACAAAGCTCTGGAGATGACTGGATCCATAAATGAAGCTGCTGTGAAGAAGGTAACTTTTTTTTAAATTCGACGGAGAACCGATGTTTTTTTTTTTTGCCGAGGAAGAAATAAACGCAACTGCTGTGAGGTACTGTCGAAGCAGTCCTGGCTGAAAGCTATTTTAGATGCTTCTCCAATGCATTGGGCACCTGTGTATGCAATCTGAAGGTTGTAGCTATAAAGTAACTATTTTTAAAAATTCGGAGAAGTCAATCGGTCTTCACCCGCTTCAAAGCGGGATCCGGAACGAAAGGGTTAACCTAACTAACTACTACAATCTAGAAATACCCTCTCTGCATTGACTACCTTTACTACTACTACAGCTAATACAGTAGAAATGACATGCCAGAGACAAGTGAAAAGGTGTCAAGTGGGATTGAGGTGGCTACCACATCAGCATTTTAGCATCTGGAAGGGGAGCGGTGAAGCAATAATGAACAAACAATGCAGAGTAGCGCAGTTCATGTTCTTATTAAACTTAGAACGTCCTTTTTATCTCTCTAGTGGAGAGTAAAATAGGTCTGAATTGAAACCACTGCTCCTGTGCTTAGCTAGCTAATTAGCTTGCTTATCAAACCAAACACATCCTTCCCAGTGGTATCAGTACAATCACTCTAGTATGACGTAGCCAGAGCGGTTTGGTAAAGGGTATGGTTACGCCATACTACTTTGTCCTGGGCAATTCGATTTCCTTTCAATTAAGCTCTTAGCAATGGTTGGTATATTGGACACCAAGTTGACCTACGCCTAATACTGGACAAGGATCTGCCTATGTACCAACTGAAATTAATCTCAATGCCATTTTTATGAATGTTTTTGCTGCCACAAAGCAAATTTTCCTTAGTTACAACACCTTAGCCTCACATGCAATCCCAAATATAATGTCATAAATGGATTCTACAACCCCAAAACCCCATGGATGAGTCATTTTACTTAATTCTATGACAAAAGTGACTGTAGAGCAAAATTTAGGTTTAGCGTCACATAACCACAAAAATTCCATGAGTTGCCCATGGTTGCCACTTGGGCAACCTGTCCTAGTACCTCATATTAATGTAAATCAGCCAAAAGAAACTTCTCTGGAATGGACATTTTTGGGTTCAAAAATTGACTACTAGACTAAAGTGGCGAAGTTCATAACCGGTAACAACTGTAACACGCTAGATTGCTACTTCATTCAATGCTCATCCAGAAATAATCCAGCGCATGCGTGATGGTTAGCGTATAAGAACCCGTGGCGTCTTGTTAGAGTTTGCGGTAAAACGCAAGAGAGATTTGGAGGTTGTCTTTTCTAAGACTGCTGTGACTTTTGGTGCTATATTGGAGTTATATCCTCAAAGGATTGCTATTAAAACGGCCACGCAGGGGACCGTTATGAAGTTCAGTATCTGTTACTCGCACACTGTGATGTGTGTCCTCTACTTTATTGTTAACGCCAAGAGATGTTGTAATGAACACTGTACAAGTAAGAGTTGTAACTAAACATTGAGAAAATATCATTACTTTATGTATGTTTATTTTATAATTGTATATGGAGAATACATCAGTATTTTAGATAAAATTAATTATAGTTTATAGCTATTAAATAGCCCTTCAGAATGGATGATGATTTAGCTTTGCTTTTCCAATCTTTTGAGTTGGAGCTAGCTTTGAACAGGCTGACACAACAGGGCACATAGCTACTAATGTTGTCATGCCTAACTTTATCACAAAACTTCTCTTTTATTTAGCGGCCATTTCTATGGGTCATGCTATTACAACATTTCAGGAGAACTATCCTGGATTCTTGACCTATTTCTCTGGTGACCTGGTAATGGTGCTAAGCAAGGAGGTGATTGCGGGAATCGAATTTTGGGAAGCTGAAGTGAGTTATTTGTGTCCAATTTTGCACTTAAATTGGTAATATATATATATTATATTCTTTTTGACAGATTGGAGGTAAAACAGGTTACGTTGAAGCGGCATCAGTTGAGGAATATTCTGTCATGTGCAAACCTGTTGAAGTGGTAAGATAGTTTTGATGGCGTTACTAATGTACCAAAGATGTACTTTTGCTGTAGAACAATGGAGTTCCTTTGCTATTCACAAAGAGAGACTCCAAACAACATGGCGATAAACTCAACATCTTCTCATCGGAACTTATCTTTGGAGACCATCATAAAGATGAAAAGGCTTGGTACAGCATTGTGTGGAGTTCCCTGAAGGAGTATCTCTATCAAGCATGGGAATCTGTTCAACTTTTAGGCGCAGACTCGGTCTTTAAGATTTTAATATTCTGTACACATGTAAGCTTGCAAATTGATTAGTAGCTGAAAATTTAAATGGTTAAAACTTGACGATATTTGTGCTTTAACAGGGCAATGCAATCCTCTGGATCTTCATTTTTTCTTCAATATTTGGTACCTTATTATCAAACCTATATCTCAGAAAAGGAATGCAACAGAAGGACAGTGAGTATTCCATGGCATGACTGCTGTGCATTCATTTTAAACTGAATATTTTTTTGTTTGTAGTTCAACTTATGAAATTAGTAGAAGGTGCAGCACACATCAACTTCAAAAACCATGTCTTAAATGCCAAAATGGTGGACATGACAACGGCTGCAAGAGATTTAGACGGTCATTTAAAAAATCTTTCAGTTGAGAAGGAAGACCTGGAGCAGCGAGGTATCAGTTTGAAGGTAACTGTCTAAGCTCATTCAGTGAGTACTGAAATTACTACACTTTTTTATTTCTCTATGCAGAATAAAGAAGCAAGCCATATTACAAACCTTTCATATCTTCAAAACCTAATACAACAGCTGGAAACTCAGATGTTGGCTATCCAAGGAGAAAAGTCAAAGCTTGTTCTTGTAAAAAAGCACTGCATAAAAATGATGGCGGATCTGAAGTTAGAAGTTGGAGGACTGAGAGCAACGAAAGACCAGTTAGAAAATGATACACATCGATTGGAGACACAAGTGAACTGGAAAGGAAAGCAACTTGAAGAGGTGAGAATATACATGCACGAGTTAGTACGGCTTTGACTATTTGTCACTATTTATGTAGGCTGAAGGAAAGAATGAGGACATGAAGAGAAGCATTTCCCTGCTACAAGATGAAGCAGGCAGAAAATACAGCAGAGTGAATGGGAAAGATCTAGAGAATGTAGCAAAGCTATGTAAAGATAACCTAGCTAATCATGTTAGTCTTCTTAATACTTGGATGGCTGAAGTGGAGCCGAAATATGAAGTAACTAACCTAGTTGAAGGGGACACACAACTTGAGGAAATCATGGAAACATCAAAGGTAAAATAGCCAGCATAATTAAAATCTCAAGTATTATATTTTCACTTTCTTTAATAGGCAGTGGAGCAGCTTATCATAGCCAAATGCCAGTGTGAGAACTACAAGCTCAGACTACAGAAAGCTACCACTCATCTCAAAACTATTAATAGTGAGAGTTTTTGTTAGGGTTTTATTTATTTGTTAGTGGTCATTTGCTATCTGTATATATTATTTCAGATGATAATGGAAATCTTGAAGTGTGCTTGGAGAAGATTAAAAGAGAGTTGGAAGCTTGCAGGTCAAGTATTGCACTAGAAAATGCAAAATCAAAAGTCATTCCTGAGTTATATAAAGATACTGGGCTCACTAGTACTGGCTGCACTTCATTCAAAGCAGATTAACTGCATCACTTATTATCTTTCATCAGCATGTATTATATTATTATATATTGCAATGAAAATCGGTCATAATCATTTAACCATTTTGTAGAGAAATGTAATTCACTAAAAAAAACTTCAGTAAAGATCTTCATCAGTTTTTTTTTAATTGAAAAAAGGATAGCAATACAGGACTTATCCAGGATTATTCAATAACTCCGACATAAGAAGAAAACAAATGAAGATTTATAACTATATTAGTCACCAGAAAGTATTATGTAGTTTCAAAAGTATTTCAGGCAAGTTTGAAGCATTTCAGGCATATTTCAAAAGCATTTCAGGCACAAAATCGTGAATTTTGATACGCTACAGGTAAAAATTGAACCTAATTCAGCAATCCTTATAAACAAGTTCATGAAAATGTAGAAAGACATTTTTAGGTAAGAAATTGCAGTCTTGACTTCTGTTAGTTTAATTTTACACTACGAGAAAATAATTACAACGTACTAGGGGAAATTACAGTGTAACTTAACTAAAATAAATGAAATAAAAAAATTCGGCTAATCCTACTGTGCTGTTTCACCATCATAAAGTTTTTCAAATTTTAACTAAAAAACATAATAACATAATAAATTAAATATTTGAGAAACATAAACGCAGAAGACCTAGAGAAACTGCCACAGTAATTAATAATAATTCCACTCTGTCCCTGGGCCAACAAGTCAGGAAAATTACACGCAACAACATAGCTAATATTCCTAACCCAGTAACTTCAAAATCAAACTTAATTGGCGAGCGAGCGAAGCGAGCGAGCAACTCTAAGATGTAGTCTATGGAAATCCTGAATACGTCGTCGTTTAAACGCGCGCGCATGAATACGTCGTCGTTTAAACGCGCGCGCATACGTGGTCGTTTAAACTGAATACGTGGTCGTTTAAACGCGCGCGCGCATTCCAGAACTTCGCTGGCTCGCCCAACCAATGCTACACGAGCATGCTTAGCATGTGGACACTTCAGAGTATCCCCCATCCCCATTTCCCCCTTTACACGTTTCCCCCCTTTACACGGTTCCCCCTTTACATGTTTCCCCTTTACACGTTTCCCCCCTTTTCCCCTTTTCTGTACTTTACACATTATTTTGTTATCATTGTTACTTTATCATGAGGAGTACCATTCTTTACCTTTTACCAATCATCATTTCCCCCTTTACATGTCATTACATATTCTACTACTAATAATGAGATGTGAATTCAGATTTGGCAACCTGCAGGAAGAAAACCAATGCAAATTCAAACCAAACGACCCCAATGCAATTGAAAGTGTCAACATTTCCCCAGAACTTCGCTCGCTCGCCCAACCAATGCTACACGAGCATTTTCTAGTTACCAACATTCCAATGAGTCTCGCTAATAATCTTACAACTACGTGACTACGGTGGCTAACGTCTGTAATTGGCGAGCGAGCGTAGCGAGCGAGACACTTACAGGGGTAACACAATCGAAAATCGGGGATGTTTGTTTATTGGCGAGCGAGCGTAGCGAGCGAGACACTTACAGGGGTAACACAATCTAAAATCGGGGATGTTTATTTATTTATTGGCGAGCGAGCGTAGCGAGCGAGACACTTACAGGGGTAAAAATGAAAAAATCGGGGATGTTTATTGGCGAGCGAGCGAAGCGAGCGAGACACTCTCAGGGGTAACACAATCGAGATTTCGCTATATTTATTTATTTATCTGTTTATGGGGTACGTGAGACCTCTGTTTTCGCACGCGCTTCTAATTACGTAAGTTAGGTAAAGAGTTCACAGTTCCAGTATTTTTTCAATTAACGAGCTCTGAGAATCCTTAGTGGCGGTGGTAAGTCAATGCTCTCTTTGTCATGGCTATAAGCCGTGCGCAACAGTATTTACTTGAAAATACATTGTCCACTAGACTACTGCGAAGGTAAGTCTGTGTAGGTGCATGTCCAGCTGTGTCAAAGCATTGTGTGTTACAACCACTACTTAGCTAAAGAATATCACAAAGAAAACTTTTAAATAACGTGTATTGTTTTGTTGTTGTTTTTTTTCCTTCAATCCAAGCAGTTGCAGAGTTGTCACTATGGCACTGAAATTCATTTACCAAGTATGCGAAATTTAAAAACTGGACCTTATTTTCAGTAGCTTCAGTGTTAGAAGTCAAAATCATTCATATAAAAATAGTATAGTCTTTAGGCTCGCTCGCCATTTGTGCTCAAGCACATCACTAGTTTATTTATATATATGGACGTACGTATGTCATTTTGTACTTTGACCCTCGCGTTTTTGTGTTAGTTTGTGTTCGACGAAACCCCGTCCCAAATTGCACTAAACAGAATCCACTGGTTTATCGATCAGTACCCGTATCACCCTAGAAATTGAATTGTTTACCGTTTTGAATTCTTTTGCGGGTGCAGTTAAAACTTGAAAACTTAAGGGACTTCCATTTCTATTAGAGTTAGTGGCGGTGGTAAGTCAATGCGCTCTTTGTCATGGTTATAAGCCGTGCGCAACAGTATTTACTTGAAAATACATTGTCCACTAGATTACCGTTAAGGTAAGTCTGTGTAGGTACATGTCCAGTTGTGTCAAAGCATTGTGTGTTGTTACAACCACCACTTAGATAATGAATATCACAAGAAAACTTTTAAATAACTTGTATTGTTTTGTTGTTGTTGTTTTCCTTCAATTCAAGCAGTTGCACCCTTTACCCTGTATGCTAAATTAAAAAACTGGACCTTATTTTCAGTAGCTTCAGTGTTAGAAGTCAAAATCATTCATATAAAAATAGTATAGTCTTTGGGCTCGCTCGCCATTTTGTGCTCAAGCACATCACTAGTTTATTTATTTGTATATATGTTTGGACGTACGTATGTAATTAAACGCGCGCGGGGGGAACTTTTTTCTCCAAAAAACACGGCTTTTTAGGCTTGACCCCAGTTTATTCTGAAACTACAGAATTAAGCAAGCCTTACTTTATACTTAAAGCTCCAAAGTGTGAGAAAATTTCTGCGAAAACGCTTGCTTTTCAAGAAACAAAAAGTTGATTGGACCGGTTACTATGGCATTGAAGACCCTTTTCCAGACTTAATTTCAAAACTTCGCCGTTTTAGGGGGATACGGAGCTAACAAAACTTCGCCGTTTTAGGGGGATACGGAGCTAAAATTACAAATAATAACACTGGTTTATTTTTTACGGTAGCTGTGAGCTTGTTCAAGAGTTACTGGTGGTTGAGATTATCAGAATGGCAAAAGTTACCATTAATCAAGTAAGAGAGTGATTTTGTATTTGTTTGCTAAAATAAAAGGTCATAACGGCTATTATAGTTTTTGCATGAACTAAGCTAAAACATAGTAACAATACTTAGTTTTATGTTACCTAACTATCAGGCTCGCTCGCCATTTGTGCTCAAGCACACCACTAGTTTATTTAGATATATGTTTGGACGTATGTATGTCATTTTGTACTTTGACCCTCCGTATTTTTGTGTTCGCTCCGCGTTCGACCCCGTCCCAAACTTCACTAAACAGAATCCTCCGGTTTAGCTACCATTACCCGTATCACCTTAGAAATTGAATTGTTTACGGCTTTGAATTGTTTTGCGGGTGCACTTAAAACTCAAAATCTTATGGGAGCTCCATTTCTATTCGAGTTAGTGGCGGTGGTAAGTTAATGCGCTATTTGTCACAGTTATAAGCCCTACTCAACAGTATTTACTTAAAAATGCATTGTCCACTAGACGAACCACGAAGGTAAGTCTTGCGTAGGTATGTTCAGTTGTGTGAAAGTATTGTGCATTACAACTACTATTAAGAATATCACAAAGAAAATTATAAATAACGTAACAAACTGTTGCGGGAGCGGTTACTGTGACATTGAAACCCCTTTACCTCATACCTAATTTAAAGACTTTATTTTAATAGCTTGAGTGTTAGTAGTTAAAATCAAATTTAACAATAGTGTAGTTTAAGGCTCGCTCGCCATTTGTGCTCAAGCACACCACTAGTAATAGTCCTATTAATGTTCTGAATTCCTCCGCTGGAGTCTCGAATTTGATGGCTGAAGGTTCTGAGTGTATTGATCAGTGGAAGTGTAGTAACTAATAGTTCTAGCATGGCTACTGGCTGTTTCAATTTTGCAACTAATTACTTACCTACCACTGACTAACCTACCTAAGAACTTACCTGGCACTACAGCTAATCTACCTAATACTATAAATAATCTTAACCTAACTGACTACTACGTACAATCTAGAAATACCCTCTCTGCATGGACTACCTTTACTACTTACTACTACAGCTAATACAGTAGAAATGACATGCCAGAGACAAGTGAAAAGGTGTCAAGTGGGATTGAGATGGCTACCACATCAGCATTTTAGCATCTGGATGGGGAGCAGTGAAGCAATAATGAACAAAACAATGCAGAGTAACGCAGTTCATGTTCTTATTAAACTTAGAACGTCCTTTTTATCTCTCTAGTGGAGAGTAAAATAGGTCTGAATTGAAACCATTGCCCCTGTGCTTAGCTAGCTAATTAACTTGCTTATCAAACCAAACACATCCTTCCCAGTGGTATCAGTACAATCACTCTAGTATGACGTAGCCAGAGCGGTTTGGTAAAGGGTATGGTTACGCCATACTACTTTGTCCTGGGCAATTCGATTTCCTTTCAATTAAGCTCTTAGCAATGGTTGGTATATTGGACACCAAGTTGACCTACGCCTAATACTGGACAAGGATCTGCCTATGTACCAACTGAAATTAATCTCAATGCCATTTTTATGAATGTTTTTGCTGCCACAAAGCAAATTTTCCTTAGTTACAACACCTTAGCCTCACATGCAATCCCAAATATAATGTCATAAATGGATTCTACAACCCCAAAACCCCATGGATGAGTCATTTTACTTAATTCTATGACAAAAGTGACTGTAGAGCAAAATTTAGGTTTAGCGTCACATAACCACAAAAATTCCATGAGTTGCCCATGGTTGCCACTTGGGCAACCTGTCCTAGTACCTCATATTAATGTAAATCAGCCAAAAGAAACTTCTCTGGAATGGACATTTTTGGGTTCAAAAATTGACTACTAGACTAAAGTGGCGAAGTTCATAACCGGTAACAACTGTAACACGCTAGATTGCTACTTCATTCAATGCTCATCCAGAAATAATCCAGCGCATGCGTGATGGTTAGCGTATAAGAACCCGTGGCGTCTTGTTAGAGTTTGCGGTAAAACGCAAGAGAGATTTGGAGGTTGTCTTTTCTAAGACTGCTGTAACTTTTGGTGCTATATTGGAGTTATATCCTCAAAGGATTGCTATTAAAACGGCCACGCAGGGGACCGTTATGAAGTTCAGTATCTGTTACTCGCACACTGTGATGTGTGTCCTCTACTTTATTGTTAACGCCAAGAGATGTTGTAATGAACACTGTACAAGTAAGAGTTGTAACTAAACATTGAGAAAATATCATTACTTTATGTATGTTTATTTTATAATTGTATATGGAGAATACATCAGTATTTTAGATAAAATTAATTATAGTTTATAGCTATTAAATAGCCCTTCAGAATGGATGATGATTTAGCTTTGCTTTTCCAATCTTTTGAGTTGGAGCTAGCTTTGAACAGGCTGACACAACAGGGCACATAGCTACTAATGTTGTCATGCCTAACTTTATCACAAAACTTCTCTTTTATTTAGCGGCCATTTCTATGGGTCATGCTATTACAACATTTCAGGAGAACTATCCTGGATTCTTGACCTTTTTCTCTGGTGACCTGGTAATGGTGCTAAGCAAGGAGGTGATTGAGGGAATCGAATTTTGGGAAGCTGAAGTAAGTTATTTGTGTCCAATTTTGCACTTCAATTGGTAATATATATTATTATATTCTTTTTGACAGATTGGAGGTAAAACAGGTTACGTTGAAGCGGCATCAGTTGAGGAATATCATGTCATGTGCAAACCTGTTGAAGTGGTAAGATAGTTTTGATGGCATTACTAATGTACCAAATATGTACTTTTGCTGTAGAACAATGGAGTTCCTTTGCTATTCACAAAGAGAGACTCCAAACAACATGGCGATAAACTCAACATCTTCTCATCGGAACTTATCTTTGGAGACCATCATAAAGATGAAAAGGCTTGGTACAGCATTGTGTGGAGTTCCCTGAAGGAGTATCTCTATCAAGCATGGGAATCTGTTCAACTTTTAGGCACAGACTCGGTCTTTAAGATTTTAATATTCTGTACACATGTAAGCTTGCAAATTGATTAGTAGCTGAAAATTTAAATGGTTAAAACTTGACGATATTTGTGCTTTAATGCAGGGCAATGCAATCCTCTGGATCTTCGTTTTTTCTTCAATATTTGGTACCTTATTATCAAACCTATATCTCAGAAAAGGAATGCAACAGAAGGACAGTGAGTATTCCATGGCATGACTGCTGTGCATTCAGAATTTTTTTTTTGTTTGTAGTTCAACTTATGAAATTAGTAGAAGGTGCAGCACACATCAACTTCAAAAACCATGTCTTAAATGCCAAAATGGTGGACATGACAACGGCTGCAAGAGATTTAGACGGTCATTTAAAAAATCTTTCAGTTGAGAAGGAAGACCTGGAGCAGCGAGGTATCAGTTTGAAGGTAACTGTCTAAGCTCATTCAGTGAGTACTGAAATTACTACACTTTATTTATTTCTCTATGCAGAATAAAGAAGCAAGCCATATTACAAACCTTTCATATCTTCAAGACCTAATACAACAGCTGGAAACTCAGACATTGGCTATCCAGGGAGAAAAGTCAAAGCTTGTTCTTGTAAAAAAGCACTGCATAAAAATGATGGCGGATCTGAAGTTAGAAGTTGGAGGACTGAGAGCAACGAAAGACCAGTTAGAAAATGATGCACATCGATTGGAGACACAAGTGAACTGGAAAGGAAAGCAACTTGAAGAGGTGAGAATATATATGCACGAGTTAGTACGGCTTTGACTATTTGTCACTATTTATGTAGGCTGAAGGAAAGAATGAGGACATGAAGAGAAGCATTTCCCTGCTACAAGATGAAGCAGGCAGAAAATACAGCAGAGTGAATGGGAAAGATCTAGAGAATGTAGCAAAGCTATGTAAAGATAGCCTAGCTAATCATGTTAGTCTTCTTAATACTTGGATGGCTGAAGTGGAGCCAAAATATGAAGTAACTAACCTAGTTGAAGGGGACACACAACTTGAGGAAATCATGGAAACATCAAAGGTAAAATAGCCAGCAAAATTAAAATCTCAAGTATTATATTTTCACTTTCTTTAATAGGCAGTGGAGCAGCTTGTCATAGTCAAATGCCAGTGTGAGAACTACAAACTCAGACTACAGAAAGCTACCACTCAACTCAAAATTATTAATAGTGAGAGTTTTTGTTAGGGTTTTATTTATTTGTTAGCGGTCATGTGCTATCTGTATATATAATATATTTCAGGTGATAACGGAAATCTTGAAGTGTGCTTGGAGAAGATTAAAAAAGAATTGGAAGCATGCAAGTCAAGTTGTGCTACAGAGAAAGAAAAATCAACAGTTATTCCAGAGTTTTATGAAGATAATGGGCTCACTGCTCATTGTAGCACTCTACTCAGAGCAGTAGACTAACTGAACTGCCATCTGTTTTTGGTGTGCTATATTATGTTATCAAGTATTATAATTACTCCTGGAAATTTTACTAATTGTGAACATTGTCAAGGATAAGACATGTTTAAGTATTCACAATAATTATGTATGTATGTATATTATATATACATATATATATATATATATATATATTGTATATATATTTCCACAATTAATACACAAATTAAAACTATGAACATTAAAACAACAACAACAATAATCTACTTTTTCTGAAAAAATCTCTATATGACTTCAGTAAGTGTCAGCTGAGTGAGACAAGGGTAATACATAGTGGATGAGGAATGTTAGCTATAAACCCTTTCTGAAGGTATTCACCCCCATCCCATTCAAAAATGATTTGCCGCCTCCTCTCCCCTTCTTATATAATTTGCCCCATATTATCATCAAATATTAGTGAAAATAAAAACCTCACCCCCCCCCCCCCCCCCCCCAAATGTAACTTCAACAATGCTGATTGAACCAGCTATACTGAATTGTCATTTTGAAAAAAACAACAACAAACATACAGGTATCTCAGAACTGAGAACACCAAGACAAATTTATCTATCTCAACAAGCAATTAGCTACACTGAGACACACAATATCACATAATGTATCAGTTGCACTATGATGTGGGGATTGGTATGAGATTTACACATCCATGGACTGAAGGTCCAGGGATAGTGTAAATCCCTTACGGATCAAACGAAGAGGTGCAACCTGTAATAACTTAGCATGCTAGAATTTGTTGTTGTATTATTATGATCATTGTAATTAAATGTATTTCCTGAGTTTGTGGTCACATTAACTATTGCCTGGGTATTTATACCACATCAGTTTTTATGTTGTGCAGAATGATTTGGATTTGTGGTCACATTAATTATTGCCTGGGTATTTATACCGCATCAGTTTTTATGTTGTGCAGAATGATTTGGGTTGTCTGATTTTGATTATATGAACATTGAAATAAGAAAGAAACTTGAAGTTAGAGTGTTGTTGCAATTGATGCGTGCATTGAACAACATAACACAACTGACTTGTACCATGGCTCTAGGTTATAGGAAACGCATAAAAACTAATTTCTGTATGAAATATATTTACCTAGAATTGAGCATGCTGATTGGACAGTTTGAACATACCATGGTACAAATATATATGTAATATACACATGCTACATACACGCACATAAGCTAGAGCTAGATAAATCCATTCACCGACACAGTAATTATAATTTTTTTTAAATTTTTTTTCTTCAAAAAGCGATAGAAGTGGGGAATATACAAAAAAAAAAAAAAAAAAAAAAAAAAAAAAAAAAAAACATTAAAAAGTTTCTTATGGCAGAGTATCTGGAGGCACAGAAAAGGGTAGCTACAGTAAGGTCAATGAAATTGAGACAACTTCCATACTTTGCAATAAATAAATAACGTGCTGAAGAGTGAGTGTTAAAAATGTTGAGCTTATGCTGGTGGATTGGATAGAAAATAATTAAAAACAAAACAAAACGAAACTGTTTACAAGAGTGAGCGAAATTATCTAATTGAAGAAATGCCGAGGGTTATAAAAAGTAAAAAAATAAATAAAAGAATTATGATGAGTACTCATAATTAAAAAAAATTGCATCTAGAAGGATTGTCAAAAACATAAATAAACACAAAGAGATACGGTTACAAAAAATACTCCTTTTCCTTGCAAGAGTTTGGTACAGAGTTTGAATGTGATGGTCTCCCATTTGATAAACTACTTCTACTAACCCCATTAGGCTTCTGGTCCAGTGTGTGGTTTGGAGATACTGTTTCCACAGAATTATGCCCAAGGGATGCTTGAAAGTGACCCATTGCTACTTCACCATCACTACTCTCGTTAGTGTGATAGAAGCCACGCCCTCGAGGTCGACACACTAGCCACAGTATGACTGCAATGGTGACTAGGAGGATGACTGGGATAATTATACCTATTCCAATCGCAGCATATGCTATAGCACTTAATTCCCCTCGTCCTTCTGTTGGTGCTTGAGTTGTTGACTGAGAAATGTTTGTAGCGGATACGGTGGTAGTAGCTTCCATAGTGGAAGTGGTACTGATTGGCATTGATGATGGTGTGGGTGTGTCTGATGATGTAGGAGTGGTTGTTGGTGATGACAAAGTGGGTGCCGAAGGAGAGGGGCCTATGAAAGGGTTACATAATATCAGTCATTGCTATACACTTTATAAGACACTTATATGGGGTAAACATTAGCTGCAGAGAATAGCTATGTGATTGGGTCTAGTAGTTGAAAGAAAACAAAATAAATACAACTCACTATTTGAAACTACAACAAAAAATTGTAAAATTTCAAGCAAAACTATATATATGGGTGACGACTCCAGTAGACAATAATATCATTACTACAAACCCAAATTCCGGCATTAATACATTTTAAATAAGAAACAAAATAGAAATGAAGTGAGTATCGTAAGTGTATAGTGTCCTGTGAACTTGTCTGACTGAAATTCAAATTTGAATGCTAGCGGTTATAGCTAATATTTCTTTGCTAGTTGATTTTTTGTTTAATTTATTGTGCTATTCTTTAGCAACACACAAAACTTGTACTCACATACATACACTTGATCACTGGATATACCAGCACAAGACTTACATAGTATTCTTCTCTCCACAACTTGACGCCAGGGCAATTGATTTTCTAGGTAAGCAATCAAATTTCTGTGGTGGGTAAGGATGGTTAAACCAAAGGATTCTGCTTATGAAGCAGCCATTATATTGTACACTTCGCTGAAAATGCTCGATGGTACCAGAGTTCTAGTAGATAAAGCATTGTATTGTATTCTCTTCGTGACTTGACTATTGGAAAATGGATTTTCAAGTAAGAACAAATCTATTATGCAAGGTGTATAGCAGTCTCGCGTAGCCAGACCCTTTACCAACCGTAACCGCTACGCGGGGAAGGAAAGGGTCTGAGAACATTCAATACAACGACTTGTTCAGCAGCACCCCAAAAAGGGTGCTCAATTATCACATTCCAGCAAGCTTGCGGTATACTGTGTGACGTCAACATCACATCTGGGAGGGTGAAAACGTTGCTCAACTTCATTAAACTGGTGAAGTTGTTTTTCGTAGGCGATTTATAAGCACTCCTGGCAAGCAATAAGCGTACGAGCATGAATAGGAAACCTGCTACCCGGACGTGGTCGTGACATCATTAGTTACCACAAGCATTGGAATGTGATAATTGGAGCACCCTTTTTGGGTGCTGCTGAACAAGTCGTTGTATTGTATGTTCCCAGACCCTTTCCTTCCCCGCGTAGCGGTTACGGTTGGTAAAGGGTCTGGCTACGTGAGACTAGGTGTATAGCTGGACAAACAGTGCATTAACCAAGGCACATTCTAACAGCCAATATTGTTAAGCAAACTTAAACAATATTAACATCAATATTATCATTATGTTTATCTAATAATTTAGTGGGGTTGAAGTTTTAATTATTTGTCAAGAAGTTGTACCAATCAAATACCTACATCCTCACTTTTATACAGAAAAATTAATAAATTGCTCATGCAAAAGAAAAAAACCTTTAAGTTTAATTAACATAATAGTGGCTGCTAGAATGAGAAAATTTGCTACATTATAATAAAGAATAATAATTATAACTTACAGGTAATATTTTTAGACAGTGGCAGGTCAGCACACAGAGGCTCTCTGTTATAGCCTGGTTCACAACACACTTGATTTAATGAACAGCTCATGCTCTTTGAACACTCAAAGCAAGAATCATTCAGTGAATATCTCTGGCTGCTAAACAGAGACAGGAAATCAAGGTTAGGAAACAACCTCTCTGATGCCGGTGTTTCAAACACAATATTTTGGATGCAGCCTTCAAATGGATTACCAGCAATCTCTCTTCCCGAGCCAAAGTGTATGGGCATGTTTATTAAACTGGTCAAATTCAATCCCTCTGCAGGAGCGTCAAACTGATGTGTAACTCCATCTGTAACAAAGTATGAGCTTAATAGCTGATCATTTAAAAAGACATGGACGCTATCATTGCCCACTCCAGAGTAAGTGGTTAGAAAGTCTAGTCTATGCCACTGATAGTAATTTAAAAGTGGAGCGCTTCCTACATAAGAAGTTCCGTTTAGGTGTATAGTAACAGCTAATAACTCAGTCAGAGTGTTAACAAAAAGTACATCATCACCATTCGCTATCCAGAAATAAGAAACTCCTTCTAATCTTGGCCTAATCTCAAAATGCATTCGAGATCTCAAATCGACAGTTTCAAATGCTATAGGAGGAGGTGACATGGAATCACTGACAGTAATATAACACGAGGAATTCAACAATCTCTGCTGCAATTGGAGGGAGTTCCTCTCCTCAAATAGAGAATGCTGATTGAACAATGCTCGTCTCATACTACCCTCATAGTTGATCCTCTCTAACAAAGTCCCTCCCACACAAACTGTGGAGTAGGTCGACTCCTGCGGATTGTTTAAGTTAATTCTAGTTTCAGTTGTTAAGTTTTGACTAGAGAGAGGTGTCAATGTAAGAGTAGTAGCGACGGATTTGACAACGACGTCTACTTGGTACGCCATATTCCTGTCAGTGATTGGTATAGCAATGGGCTGGTATTGGTTGTTACTCTGCAGTAAAGTGCTCAAGCTGTATCTGTATATCAGCTGGCCATCTTCTACTCTCAGGCTGAAGTATCCATTATCAGAGAATGCAGTGGCTATAGTGCCGTCCGCGGGGATAGGTGAGAGGAGTTGAACCGTGAAGGAGTTGCTGAGACCTCCTCCGTCAGGGTAGAGGTAGGGCGTGTACAGTGGCGTGTAACACTCATATGAAATACTCCCAACAGGAAACTCCTGGACTGTGCTCGCAGGGTCTGTAATAAATAAAATATTTTGATGACTAAATTATATAGGATATTACAACACAGGATGTTGCATAACTTTTATGATTGGAATGCTAAGATACTTTCTACTGTCGTACCATGGACACTCCCCTCCACTTTGGTTCAATACAATACTCAATTTTCAAATATTCATTTGTGCATTGCATTAGTCAATACATTTCACATGTCCTAAGCCACTTCACCAAGGGAAAAACCCTTATTAAAATGTATGACTAAATTTATATTCTGTCTTTCAAAAAGCATGAAATTTTAATGTGCCTCTGTAAAGTGAGACTTACTTAGTATGTACGTATGTATGTACCAGAAGAAACCCATGCTAAGTTTTAAAAAGTGAGAAGACTGAAATGGTAGGGTGTAATAGGCGTTTGTCAGTAGATAAAAGTTGCCATGTACAGTATACCATATATTTTATAGCACAAACTGTATTCCTTACTTATAGAATCTCACTCAGTTTGGTATCATGATAATTACTGCATCATACATATATGGGTACACAGAACATCCATCCTGCTACATATCCTAACCCAATCACACATCAGTCCATTTGCTGATGGCAAATTGAATTAAGAGTGCCTTGCTAGGTAGTACAAGCATTGTGGTGACTTAATGGACTAGTCTAGTACAGCCAAGCCATTATAATGCTACATTCCACTGGACTTGCTCGTTACCGTGCACTTGTGGGGCTTGTGTTGTGCACATGCCTGCACTAACTCTCCGTCCCCTAGTCCCAAGCATGGTTGATAAAAAGCCTACCATGTGCTCGTGCTTCTTAATCCAATTCTGGAGGCAGCGAGCAAGTGGCAATTAAGCCAATGTTTACGAACAGTGCTTGGTAATTGACAGAGCTAAATGATGTCCTATACAGATTACATACCTTGGCATGCACATAGCTTAACACATCCATCTAAATCAAAGTAATGCTTCCAAAGCATTATTACACAATTTCAAATAGGAATTGACCTCGCCTGTGACCCTGACCTGAATTACTTACATATGGGATGCATGGTAACAAACTAGTGTGTGTGTGTGTGTGTGTGTGCATGCGTGTGTGTGTGTGCGTGTGTGTAACAGTGTAAAAGATGTTTTGGTATGTGGGCTCCATGGGTATGTGTTTTGTGGTTAAGATGGGAGGGGGAGTGGCTACAGCCCCTGGAGCCCCGCTTCTTACACCAGCTATTTATGTACGTACACGCACGTATATATTATGTATGTATGTATGTATGTATGTATGTATGCATGTATGAATGCTCCTGTGTACAACCAGTTTCTTCCACGACGTGCAAGCTCAACGTGTTACATATTTAAAACATGAAACAAAATCTTCCTGGAACTAACTCTTGCCATAACAAGACTTTGTGGTACAGTTTTAATTAAGAAACAAACAAAAAAACAAACACACATACACAACTGCAAACTGAGGAGTAGCTTAAACGTGTGGTATTTCTTGACTCTATATATGAATTCAGCATATGCACATGTATATCACATATGTATGCTGATCTGTACACATATGTTGATCTGTACATATGCTGATCTGTACATATGCTGATCTGTACATATGCTGATCTGTACATATGTTGATCTGTACATATGCTGATCTGTACATATGTTGATCTGTACATATGCTGATCTGTACATATGCTGATCTGTACATATGCTGATCTGTACATATGTTGATCTGTACATATGCTGATCTGTACATATGTTGATCTGTACATATGTTGATCTGTACATATGCTGATCTGTACATATGTTGATCTGTACATATGCTGATCTGTACATATGTTGATCTATACATATGCTGATCTGTACATATGCTGATCTGTACATATGTTGATCTGTACATATGCTGATCTGTACATATGCTGATCTGTACATATGTTGATCTGTACATATGCTGATCTGTACATATGCTGATCTGTACATATGTTGATCTGTACATATGATGATCTGTACATGTGTTGATCTGTACATATGATGATCTGTACATATGCTAATCTGTACATATGCTGATCTGTACATATGTTGATCTGTACATATGATGATCTGTACATATGCTAATCTGTACATATGCTGATCTGTACATGTGTTGATCTGTACATATGATGATCTGTACATATGCTAATTTGTACATATGTATGTATAAAGATATCAAATGAGTAAGGGCTTTATATCACTGTAATTTTAGCACATTACTCACTTCAAGGATATTAATAGAGAATGTGCCGGCTATAAACGTGTCCAACTGCTTCATATTTCTTTTTGTTTGCAATGGACAGAAATACAGCCAGGCTAGACTTCCTACAATTGCTGTACATACCATTTGCATACATACACACTATGAACACCAGTCAGAAGTGCAGTCTATCTATCCCATGCATGGGTCATGGTACTACCAGGGAGGGTGTGACCAAGGAGGGTGTGGCCAGGGAGGTGTGACCAGGAAGGTGTGACCAGGGAGGTGTGACCACAGAGGTGTGACCAGGAAGGTGTGACCAGGGAGGTGTGACCAGGAAGGTGTGACCAGGGAGGTGTGACCACAGAGGTGTGACCAGGAAGGTGTGACCAGGGAGGTGTGACCAGGAAGGTGTGACCAGGAAGGTGTGACCAGGGAGGTGTGACCACAGAGGTGTGACCAGGAAGGTGTGACCAGGGAGGTGTGACCAGGAAGGTGTGACCAGGGAGGTGTGACCAGGAAGGTGTGACCAGGGAGGTGTGACCAGGGAGGTGTGACCAGGGAGGTGTGACCAGGAAGGTGTGACCAGGGAGGGTGTGACCAGGGAGGGTGTGACCAGGTAGGCTACATGCATGTAGTGTATGGTAGCTCTGTGGCATGTAGTCCCTGTCCATCATTGTTAGTTGCTGGAATCTCCACTTGGGAGGCTTCTAATTGGGAAGCCAAAATACGGTGAAGCAAAGGGACATTTGCCAGGTCATGCACACACACACACACCAGGAGAGATAGCAATGTAATAAGTTGGTAAGCTTATCCCATCTCAAATAGCTCAAAAGGATATACAAATTGTTAGTGACCCACCCCACCACCAATCCAACAACAAATATAATTGTCAGTTACTGAACATCACAGATATGGTGGCATCATACAGACAGCAAAAAAAAAAAAAAAAAAAAAAAAAAGTTCATCAAATCCACTCTGATTTAGGTTTTTGGAAACTCTATTACCGGGACAACTTCAGGTTAATGTAATGTATAATGTATGATGTATATATAATTGTATTCACATTAGTGACTACAAAAACCGAATCTTAATTACATTCCTTAACCAGTCCATTCCAGCACGTTGCCAAGCACCTGCATGATCTGGCATCTTGACACGACTTTCATAATATAAGACATAATATGTACATGAAAATATTTGTTAAAAACCACAACACAAACAGCCTTATCAAATCCAGAGAAGTTGTTGCAAGCGACAATTATAAAACTTAAGCAAAAAGACAACAAACAATAACAGTAGAAATCTAGGAGATCTGGAGGCATATTTACTTTGGGTGAGAAAAAAAAAGCAGGATGTAATGGTAGGTTAAGCACCTACTTACTGGGTAGACTCTTGCACATTCCGATTCGATGTGTGTAAAATAAATGTACAAATACAGTAACTAATACCAGAATGAACTGTGTCTCCCACTCATGAACAACTCCCCATCCCGGACTCTACAACTCCCCTGCTCTGCGGACAACAAAATGTCAACTGCTTAATGGAGTGGAAACACCTCCACCTGTACGCTTGCATTGCCACCTGGGGCTAAACAAACCGACAAACTCCCACAGGGGGTGTGTGCATGTGTGTGTGTGTGTGTTCAGAAGCAGCCTACTTGTGGACCAGCCACAGTTATGCATGAGTGTACATAACCTGATAGTTGCATGATCTGGTAATCTAATAAACTGACAAAACTTCATTTAGCATGGGGCAGTGAAGGATGAAGAGGTGCCGATGACCTCAGTGCTAACAGGTGTGCAGTATACAGTATCACACATAGCTTACAAACCAATGGATTTAACATGGCTCCAACCCAATTGATCACACATACCATAGTTTATCAATTCAACACTTTGGTACAAGTATTGTGAAAATATCAATATTTCAAAGTTGCAGCAAATAACAACAACAAAAAATCAACACATTCAAAAAGCACACACACACACACACACCGTGATATCTAATTTAGCGTGCACACATACACATCGCACCTTCACACCAATTTTTAAATAGCTGTGGGTGGTAGCTTGGCCTCCATACCTGAGGAGTGGTGTGTGGTCAAGAGAGAAGGCAGTGATATCTAACTTTGGCTACTGCACTTGGCCAGCAATACTTTGTGGGTGATTGCCTGAAACCTAAAAACACATCTCTCTTGGATCACAGGCTCCTCAGAACTCTGTCACGATGTCTCACTCAGAACAGGTCCCTACCTACAAGTTCACTTTGAAGGTATGGTACAAAAGACCATAACTTACCATGGAACATGGGGATCTTCCTTCTCTGTCATTTCATATTGTCTCATGCAAATACACACTATATATACGTAGTTGGGAAATGACTAAGGGATTGCTGCATACTGAGAGTTTGGTAAAGTCGTAATATTTTCTAGTGAAGCAATGATTAATTGGAACAAACTGTACATGTATAGTACATACTCCAAGCGTTCCACAAATGCTGTGTTATTACAACTAGTACAACCAGCACAAAGAACTTTGGACTGAAATGATCTCTTTTTGCCACGCACGCGTCCCACACTCTACCTCCGTTCTCCAACCTTCTTGCCGGCATGACAGGAATTCCTTCCATTAACCACATGTTGATTTGGCCTGCACTCCCCCCCACTCCACATGCATAGCTCGCATGTCTTCATATCCAAGCTGAAGCATCGATGGGTGAAATTCAAGACCAAGTACGAGGAATGCTTCCAATGTGGATCAAATTCTAAGCTAAAATTGCTAGGTCATGTCTTTACACCGTTCAAATTAGCAAACATCAGTGAACATAAATGTGATACTAAACATACACAAGTCAATATCAAAATCAATTTGATGGTTTATGATTGAGTCAATTCTAATGCTGCCATGGCAACAGACTAATGCCTTACATCACTGCGTAAGCAGCAAGTTGAACTCTAGTATAAATACACACATTATCACCTCTTTAGCACCATTCTGGGGCTTCCTCCCTAAATCACGATGGGAGCTATTGTAAATGGCTTCCACCCACCAAAACTCCAAAAGAAATAAAGAAAAATTGCAAAAAAAAAAAAATTCACAAAGATGTAAAACTTCTACAAAAAAAAAGTATTACCAAAAAGTTGTTAAAACAAAAGGAATTTTGCCAAAGATTCCTATGTAAAATCATTCTATTTAGCAAACATCGCAACACCATCTAATAAAGTAATATAATATTGAAAAGAAAAAAAAAAAACCACAAGAGGGGGAGGAGTAAATTGAATCCTTCTATGAACTGGAGCTTGAAAGAACTAGTGCACAAGGACTTGAGAATATAGATCACAGATTTAGGAGAAGCCATGAAACTCCTGTAAGTAGTTGATAAGTTGATACTTCAAGAGATAACTAGACTGTGGCTTCCTCCTCCCTTTTACCAAAACATACACTGTACCAACACTGCACAAATTAGCAGCTATTGTACCAATGAGCAAACCTAAAGCTAGGCCAATACGCTTTACCAGATAAGACATGGCAAATCATTTAAAAGGTTTGCATAACAGCAAGAACCAAGAAGTCTAAATAATAATAATAATAATAATAAAAATAATAATAATAACAATAATAATAATAACAATAATAATAATAATAATAATAATAATAATAATAATAATAATAATAATATAGTTCTGTTCTAATTATCTCACTGCCATCTAACTTTGACGTACCGAGCACGGACTAATGCCTTCAAATCTTTGCAAGATTTTAGGGTGTGGCATGACCTAATTGTGATGGCATGAATGACAAAATATGCAATGCCTGCCAAAAAAGGTCAGAGGACATTTACTCAGTAAAGGCCATGAAAAATCCAGCGTGCACAAATTCTCCGACTAATGACAAGTAGCTAAACAATCCTTTTATTTAATTGGTTAAATAAACCGTAAAAACAAATTTATCAGTGTGCCCAGTGACATCAGTGTGAAACAGGAAGCTGGTGAAAGTTTGCTCATCGGTGCGTTTAATGTTGGTAGGTCACATGATTTAAACATGATTTCATGATCACTCCAGCATGTGTGCACGCACGCATGCACTCACTGCATATATTACAATGAGGTACAGCAGTAGGCATTTAAGTGGAGGTACAGTACATCCCAGAATCTCATTCATAGTCAATGAGCCACAAAATTGTATAAGAGGGAAGCCAAAACACCTATTTATGTACCAGAATAGAGATTTCAGACGTGGGACCAAAAGTTCCTAGAAATATACACAGAGTTTTTCTTTCCAATAATTAAACAGAAATTTACAAGGGCTATTCTTGAAGATATCATACATAGTATACCGTGTCCATAAAGTCGTACTGTAAAAACAATATTTTGTTGTTTTTTGTGCATTCAAGCTAATATTGTGTTTCAGAGGTGTTTTAGATCAATTAAACGGCCTATCTTTGTTGTAAATAGAATTTACATATGTAAACATTTTTTTGCACAAATATTGTTTGAATACCTAAAGAGAAAAAAACAATGAATGTAGCTATTGATGTACATACAATATCCACAGAGTGAAGAACATCATCATTGTAATGTGCATGTGCGGTTGCTATGTACACACTGTACATGTGCGGTTGCTATGCATGCATGCACATGTACCACATAAACACATAAATCAACATTAATTTGCTGATGAACAGTGTCCGAGACAGTCTACACTCCTATTTGTAGCACACCATAGACTCAAGCCTATGTGCTGCATGTATGTGCATACTGCCACACATTAAAATAGCTTGCTGCTTGTGATCTACCTATTGCTATTTCTCTTTATTCCATTAGAGATTGAATAACTGCCAAAAGACTCGGGTATGCCCTGGATGGGAGCTAGTGCCAGGGTCGAGCACAAGGTGACACACAAGCTTCCAAATTAGTTATGACAACAAACTTGGAAACACAGAATGGTACACAAAGTTTGCTAGTAAAAAATGAAATAACTGTAGAATGTACTCTATATTGTACTAATTCAGCTGTTCCATGAGTGGGCGCAATAAAGCAGTGTACAATACCATCATAATTGAATAATCTAAGCAAGGAAATTTGTTTGATTTAGGAAGAAAGGAATTGTATAAAGTCTGTCTTCATACCTCGCAGTCCATCTGAGTGTCTGTGCATGTGAAAGTACACGCATACCATAATTTCAAACAGAAGTGTGCACGTCATGTATGTATGTTGTGTGTGTGTGCATGTGTGTGTGTGTGCATGTGTGTGTGTGTGTGTGTGTGTTGGGTTGTCATTAATGGAATAATAGAATAATTGGAAGCAGTGTGCTTGAAAAGTTTAAAAATAGCCGTAACAAGTTTAACAACAATTTAAACTTGACTTCTCAAATGCATACACACAAACTAAACACAAACAACGTGGCATGAGCACTGGTAGCAAGTTACCTTGGTGCCAAATAGAGCTGGTTCAACTCCAACACACGCACACATATACAGCTCATACATGTAGCTATACATTCACACACATTCACGCATACATACAAGCTTAATCACACACATACATACTCTTAATACACTTTATATAAATACATACTTTCCTATCCTTTTAGAAAAGAATGCAACCAGCAAACACCTCACACTTACGCATATGCATACGTACCACAAAACTAAAGTAGAATGGTTCAATATCACTTGATTAGTAAACACACCAACAAAAATGTCATAAATAATCCATCTAACTAGAGCAGCCACACATACAGTACGTCGGACAAAACTGTGGAGGAGGAGGTCATGATGGAATTGTCCAGGAATAAAAGAACTTCATTGAAAGCATAAATGGTTTATTGGACTATAAAACTATGGCAACATGCAACTTGAGCTATCACTGTTAAAGCCAAAGTGGCCAGTAATGGATTGGGCATTCAGTGACAACTAGTGTCATCTAATTCCACTATCTACGCTTACTGGCACACACACACACACATACACACACACACACACACACACACACACACACACATGGTAGCAGGGTTCACGCCCTCACACCTTCAGGGAAAAAGCCATGTAGATTTACACTCACAAGTTAACTTCACACTTTTCTATTTTTGACATCCCTGTACATATAAGGCTTCCAATGATTGTAGATGAGTATGTAATTTCATAGCACATGTATCAATTAGTGTTTCTGAATATTCCTCCCCCCCTCACCTCCTCACCTCACCTTCAACTACATCCCTAGTGGGAATTACACAGAGATATGGTTGCTCAAAACATTTAATTCATTCTTTGATGTTCTTAGATGGCAGCATTGATGAGTTAGTGTCAAGATGCCAAAGGAGCTTGTTTGTAATGATGTTTCCAGCTAGTACATAGCTATCAGATACAGTTAATACCAGCCAGGTATGTATAGTAAGAATAACAACCCCTTCACTTACTACTCCACTCTTATTTAGCAAGTGTTATTTGTCACCAGGCAGTGGAATCGTGTGAGCAATTGGTAACTTTGCCGTATGTGCTGCATGAACAAGAACTGTCGCCAAAATATATAGGTTAACTAAACACAAGCAACAAACTAATGGGGATAAGCCAAACAATATATATATATATATATATATATATATATATATATATTATCATTCCTTCATTATATGACAGTTACTTATATTGGTCTACTGAAAGTTTCACTTTCTGTTCTCCAGTTAATACAGTTAATAAGAACAGTCTCCTTGTTCTAGACAAGCCTCAATATTAATATTGTACTTCACTTATAGGACGTGCCATGTTTAACACATGCCTGCATGAATCTGCATTAGCAAAATAATTGTGAAGGTTATTACATAAGATAATAAATAAGCAATTTCATCCAAACTTGAAAACAAATTTATAGCTAATTGGCCGAGATACACAAACACCAAATTTATAGCTAATTGGGCAAGATTTGCCAACACTTAATTTGCACACTTCAACTAACAACTAGCAAATTTATTGCACAGATTAACACCACATCAATTAGCGGCATCAGGATATGCTTGGAAGAATTGCACATTCCACATGCACACAAACACACAAAAATTACAATACACACACACACCCATACACACTCATTTACATACACACACACATGCATACACACACACATGCATACACACATACATGCACACACACACACACACATCCCTACACTAAGGAATACATTATGCTACAACCAGAGGCACCCACAAACTACAGGTTCAGGCCCAGAGGCAAGCCAAAGGTCAATTACCAACATGGGGTAAGCAGCCCAGATAATGGAGTGGCCACCTCTTCACTCCCAACCACTGTCAGACTCCAGCCTGGAGACCTCCCACCTCAATTAGACCAGCAGGGAAACCAGAGTGGCAAACATTCACCCTCAAATGTGGGAACTTGGCTTATGTATCTGCACAAGACTAATATCTGGATAACAAAACAAGTCACAATTAGAACTGAAAACTTGTTCAAAATTGAGCCCGAAACTTCAAATTCCAAATTAAACAGTGCATGATTTTACATTTGGGAAAGACACAGTTTTTCACAATTAATGCCAAAGATGTGGTGAGCCTCATCATCCTCAAAGAATAGTTGAAATCATGCAATGTGCCGGCTATAGAGTGGCCTCACAGGTATCTCCCAATGGCCCCTCCCACTAGACTAACCTCCATCTACAGTATCTCACATCAGTTGTAAACTGAACCCTCCACTGCCCCCTACCCTACAAAATGCCTTATGCCATCATCATGCTAGTCTCCAGTAAACACTTTCTTTTCGCAATAACTCAGGAAATACTCCTATAAAGAAATGGTCTGGTTCACCTGAACCTCAAGCCATTACATCAATTGGACCATTCTCCCATAAGCGGGTGGCAGCACTTCTGCTGGCCAATGGATCAAAGTACGAAGCAAACAAATTAGGATGCCTCTACTGAGTACTGCTAACTGATCAAAATATTTCTTAAATCCTTACTGGCTTGGCACTGTGACAGGGAAATACTGCCTGGCTTCAATCTAGAGCTTGCTTGGTAATGCACTCTAAGTTGTAAGTGGTGCTAAATAATGGGGAAAAAAACTGCTGAGAAAAAAACAAACAAACAAAAAAAGGTTATTATTTGTGTCTGACATTGGAATTCACTGGATTAAAGATTATCTTTATTGCAATTATTATTATTGTTATTAATAATATTGATATTATTAGTATTAGTATTATTATTAGTAGCTGTATTATTATTATTAGCACATTGTGGATATCAAAGAATAAATCAAACATTCGTCATATTCAAAACAGACGAAGATGAAAGAAAAATAAAACATCAAAATTGCAGCTTGTGTCCTTTGTCTCATTGTTCCTTTGTCTTATTGGTCCTTTGCCTATCATTGCAAAGGCCACCTCTACAGTAAATACTGCTATACTGTACTTGAGGAGTTGCCACCCACATCAGCCAGTCAAGGCTCACCTGCTGCTCTAACGATATTCACAGACTATGACTATCTCAAGGCAAAATTTGCAAGTGTGCTAGCGACTATATTCACGGTCTTTCTATAGCTCCGTTCCCACACGTACAAATTAAGGCACATGCACAACAGCCGAAAGGCAACAATACCAAGAGATTATCATACCTAAATATACAATGCCCTCTGTAATTTATAGTACAAAAAGAAGAATTTACTCTCTCTGCTACAACTCATGTGTAGTAATCCTCACAATCTCTTAGTAGATAACTACTTGCACTAACTGGCATACAATTAGTGGACAGTAATGTAGTCTATAGCTTTCTAGGCCTCATTACCATAGGTAGACTGGAAAAAGATTACATAAATTAAAGGGGGAAAACATAACAAATTTTGTTTGCTATTATTTCTCCCAAATTGTTTCAAGCAATGAAGGACGAATAATAACAAACATATTCACAGTTCCTGACTTCAAGACATAATTTGGTCTTACATAAAGTAAATTACTTTCAGTTTTTGATACGGACAGGCGTGCATAACATGATTTGGAAAGACTCGGATTTGCAGACGGCTAAAAAACAAAACGCTTCTGCATGTTTACACGTGTGACAACATCTCACCTTCTGAGCATGAAGGGCCAACGAGGGAAGAAGCTCGGCAATCACAAAAAGTTGTAACGGGCGGCAGCCACCGGACTGCACATGTCCCATTCCCGCAGTCGACTCCGGCACACTGCGTGCATTCACCAAAAGCTCCTCCCACTGATTTCATGACCGTCACGTCCTGCAAGTTAGAACTGGCGACGTTGACAGGCTGTAGGTCGTTGAGCCCACTGCCGTTGCTGTATAGAATGTCTTTCAGGCAGCCAATGTAAGGTGGAAATCCCTCAGCTTCTGACGGCCTGCCAAAGTAAAACCCATTGGATCCAAACATTGGTTTAAGGCCAGCTGCATAGGAGTTTAATATTGGAGCTTGATCATCCAGTTTATAATAAAACCGCTGATTGTCCGCATGGTGAAATATCGTCAGGGTGTGGGGACGATCATTATTCAGGCCACTTCCAAACGTGTTTGTTCCTCCGATGCTATCATTGATAAACACGGCACCATCAAGAAGTCTAGCAGACAGCCCCATCCCAGCACTATCCGAGAGGACAAGGAGAGAATTTGATTCTGATGTTTGGAATGTGAATCTCAGAAGGAGGGAAGTGCCATTGGAGAAGGGCTCGCTAACGAGATAACTGTCCGGTTCTAAAAAACTGACACCTTCACTCAGCTGTTGTGAAATATTTCTTTCTTGCCCAAAGCAAAGGTGTAGCACAGTGAAGTACACAGACAACAGGTACAGCATTGAAGTTCTTTGTAGGATATCCATTTCCAGACACGAAAGCCTTGTTATAACAACACTAGTTTTGTCCACAAAACTTGTGTTTACAGCGCTCCAACAAACCAAAGACTGATACTGTACGTAGCTCCAGATATTACTATAGCAGCGACTGGGTCACTGGGACGAATGCAAAATCATACTCGAACACTCAAAATAGCTGCAACACAATCCTGACAAATGTACAAAGTGCTAGGCTCCAGGGTGCTTAATCAAACCGCCTTATCTAAACAGAAATTCGTGCCAACTCTAGCAAAATACCTCATAATTAGCTAACTTTTCATCAACTACGCCTCTTCCATGCCCACGCGTTATGTTTTTGTTTCCTGCCCAGTTGACTCCACCCATGTATTGGCTCCGCCCTGTATTTTGAGACCACCTCCACACCCTCGTCAATCAAGGCTCCACCCTCATCCGCTTTGCCATTTGAACTTGACGATCATTTTCCAATTTCAAATGGAATGTGCGGAATTTCATTTACGCTCCCCCATCATCGATCGGCATTCATCCGTTAATCTCCGCCTACCGATATGTGGGCGGTGGCACGGGCATAAAGTGAACGAAAAATGTGTGCTGCTTGGAATTGGTGGTGGTAGTCTTCTCTGGCGACTTGACTTGTTGAGCGGTATTGGTGTAAGATGAGCTTCACGTATTGAAAGAATGGAAGAGGTAAGAGTGTGTACCGTTAGTTTAATGGGTAGTTAGTATGGATAGTTAGTTTAGCGTAGGTTTATAAACCTAGAATAATATAGAAATTATGAAGTCATTTCTCTACTTAAGCTAATTCAATAGGAAGAAAAAGTTTTAAGAAAGATAGGAAGCTAGAGAAAAGATAAAATAAGGGGGGTATATATTGTACCTTAACATAGAGTGAAACACTCACACATGCAAGTGTCTTCTAGAGTGTGACAAGCAGGTGGAACCAACTGGTTGTGTTGTTGCAACTTACAGAGTTACAATGGCATAGCAAAAAGGGAGAGGCAATGGCAGGCCATGCTGCACCTGGAGAGCATTGTTATTGGATGTAAAATGACATTGCTTTCATATATTGCATGTCCACAACCAAAGGTTAAGCTATCGGTACTCCTGTTGTCCCCACTCTCTCTCACAATACACACTCTCTCTCACAATACACACTCTCTCTCACAATACACACTCTCTCTCACAATACACACTCTCTCTCTCTTGCATTTCCTCACCTCACATACATGCACACGGAACTCGAGTAAAGTGCAAGTTTTGGTTTGACACCTAACTTGGAAAGGTGAGTATCGGAATTTTTATAATACGGTAATGTTAATACTTACATTATCATCTTCAACATTAATCCCACCTTCCTTTTAATTTGTAATTTATTCTGAGGGGAAAAATTGAATTGAATTTGCTCGCTATAGGATGTATTCAGTGTTAGAGGTGGCAGGGATTATTGCAGACTGATCGGTTAAGTGGTTTTTAATTTCATGCAGTTGTGTTGGTTTTATTTTCAGCAGCAGCAGCAATTACTGGAGGAGAATAAAAAACTAAAGGTGTCCCTGGCCGAAATACAAAGCCAGTTCACTTTTCTGGAAGAGGAGAAGGTTCAAATACAGAAATGGTGAGTTTAGAAAGGAATAGACCTGGATTTTTTTTTCCACATAACCATGAGTTACATTTTGGGATGGTTTCATAAAAATACCATGTAGGTGCTGTGAAATTTACATTCACAAGCATCAGAGTTAGATTTGTTGTTTCTGGGTCTCTTTGTTTAAATAACATGGCAGCTGCTTTATTTTGATACACTGGACTCATCATGCCATACCCTCCAGACATAACTCATGCATGCAACCCTTCTCTTGGGGCAACACCTCCTCTTTGACACTTCCAATTAGGGAGTTATTTTATACCAAGGTATTGGAACACTTCAGTTAGACAGAACAAGAGTCATTTAGTGTTGTTGGCAGCTCTGGACCTAGACTACATAGACAAGAGGAAGGTGTGGAGGGTTTTTACTTACTGGAACATGAGGCGTCTCTCTCACACGATATACTCTAACCAGGGTATTTTATGGAACCAAACTTGACTGTGGTCAAATCAATTTTTTTGAAATTTCATTGGGGGGGGGGGGGGGGGGGGGGGGAGTTTTTATTTCCATGAAAATTAATTTTTTTTTTTTGCTAATGTCACAAAGAAGGTCACAATACAGTTTTCAGGTGAGGAAAACGCCCCCCTGAGAAGGCCTAAAAATCCCTGTCTTAATTAATAGCTAGGTTTAGCTGATGCAGGTTTAGTTTTGTTGTTATATTGTTTTGGTTTGGGTTGTTTAGTTTTTTGATTGTTTATTTGTTTGGTGTTGTCTATTTGTATTAAAATCTACGTATCTGCTACGGATTCAAATTTTAGTTGTTCTTGTTACTGCAACATCCAATGAGCACAAAGTGATTGCAAACTTGACTTTTGTAAGGAGAGATTATCAGAGTCCTGTGACAGTAGAGGCATTGTGTAGAATTCACCATAGAACTGCTCATTTAACTTTTAGGATTCAAAGTAAGTTCTATTGCAAAAAACAACAACAACAACTGATTAGATCAGAGTCAAGTTCTTATATCAGTGGGTGTGGCCATTATTTCATTCACTATTGCAGTTGCTACCAATACAGATACCTGCACACTGCAGTTTGATTACAGACAACTATTTTAAGAAGTCTACATGCATACCCGAATACTTGAAAGATGATCTCTACTTCTTGGAAGACTGAGATTACTGAAACCAGCAGCTTCCTTACTGAAATTATATCTCACCAGAGTGGAGGTTCGAGCTATCACTTCCAGGGTGCTACCATAGGAAGCAGTCCAAGAAAGTATAAGGGAGGTTGATGGAGGAGAATGGAGTTAGATGTATGTGTGTGCAAAGGTGGATGTTGGACTGGAAGAAATACTAGAGTAATGGCTGATTAGTATAAATTTTCCTGAGTCTGTTAGGTATTTTAGTTCGATACTGTATGGTGTGTTCTTTATGGCAGTTACATGTGTAAGAAAGGTCAGTTAACATATGCAACTCCCTATTCTTGAGGTCAAGGATTGTATACAGTCAAATATACAACCACCTAAATCAACACATGATTTACACTTCCCGTGCAAAGATATATGCTTCTTAATAAATTTATTGACACCGATCGAGCCTTCCGAAATCTTCTCTATTTATACTGTTAATACAATTGCTACGTGTGAGTCATTTGAGCTCACGAATGTCACTTTACCGAAGTCAGTGGACTAAATTAGCATGTGCACACACTCATAAGGAGAGCTGCCAGCGGAGTTGAGTGCGCCAACTTGCCGGGAAGGATATTTAGACTGTACCTCAAAGTGCCATTGTCAAGATCATCAGAGGCTTTGTCTTGACTGCCACCTAACAGATTCCTACATCTGCTCCTCTGCTAAACTGTAGCTGGTGCATGATCTGTTGTGTCTGAGTTGCTGTGAAGTAGCTAGCAGGCCAGCAGGTCTTCTGAATCTCGGTAAAGAGAAGCCATGGGAACTAACTCATTGTTACAGACCAGAGAAGTTGAATGATCTTTGTTAGAGAATATAAAATCATTAATATTTTTTTCTACATATATGGTGGAGATAATAAGAACTTACTATTAGGATTTTTTCTTGAGCTTTGAATGTATAATAGTATTTACATGAACACACATTTGTGTGCTGGCTAAATTTAGCTAAAGAATTGGAATATTATCATTCTGAAAAAAATTTGATTTAATTTTTTATGACAATTAATAATCACTATTTACAAGTATATATCACTAATTAAGTGATTTTTATTTTATTTATTTATTTATTTATTTATTTATTAACATTTCTTGTGTAATTTCATTGAGTCTGGGCTTTTTCCATTCACTGTGAGTGTTGTTTATTCCTGGAGCATGTTCAGCCAATGTGCCCGCATTCTTGTACCCCGTCCTTCGTCTCGGGAAGATTTGTTGAACAAGACACTGCATGTTCCTTTTACCAAATCTTTGAATTGTCAGTGAGATCTATTGCCGCTGACAATCTGTCCAGCACTTGTTTTGGAAGTGTTGTTTATTGTAGTTGTGGATATATGTATATCTCTCGGATATGTATATAAGTGCTGGACATGAGAAAGTACAGCGCAATGATGTAAATGATAAACAGTTATAAATGTCTTGCTACATACCTTTTTTTTTTAATTACTATAATAGACTCAGATTTAAGCAAGTAATTACCAATAATCTGAATTTATCTCTGCTTAATTTTCCACATTTTTTTTTTTTTCACAATTGCGGGGGGGGGGGGGGGGGGGAGGGGGGTGGGTAATGTAGCATGGTTAGCAATTTAGCTATTAGACCAATTTATTTAAATCAAATCATAGAGAAGAGATATTTTAACTGTTTAAACTGCTGTCTATATATGGATGGATGGATATAATAAGTTGTTTTTAGCAAGTCAAAAGTTATGCCAAGAGTTCTTTGGCTCAGTATTGCTCTCTGTCAATTTGGACTGTTTGTGGCTCTGAAAAGATGCATTAGTAAGTAGACTGCAAGGGCACATTGCGAAAGACGTTCTGATATATTTTTATTTACAACTTTGCCTTCTTTCCATCTTGAATGGAATCCAACTTAGCAACCATGTCTCTAAGTTGTTGCTAGACTCCATCCATTGCTATGGCTATACTCAGTCCATGACTGTGCCCATATTGTTTGTTTGTTTGTTTATTTTCCTCCCTGTCCTTGTGGGGGGTAAGGATGGTGTGGTGAAGTACTATGTACACATATGCCACTAATGTTGACAGAATCTGCTACAAATGTGTTTAACACTTGTTTAAAAGCAGCTGGTATATTAACAATGAGGAGGAAAATTTAGTGATGAAAGGGACTGGAGGAATTATTTACATTTTATAGAATCCGAGCCAATTGTAAATATGTATGTTTTAATATATTATAACCACTAGTCTTAGGTTAATATTATGAAATAATGTTTTGAGTACCATACAATACCCTTCATCAGGTTACAAAGTGAAATATTGCATATGAAATGTGACTGATAGCCTGGAGTGGTTTTGCTTTACCATGTTTATTGTTGTCATGGCGCCTAGCCTCACGTGAAGTGATGGAGGATATGTCTAAATTTAGAAAATACATTGGAAGTAGTGTACATATTGTTTTGTAGTGAAGGGATGCTTGACATTCTTGCAGTGTAACATATTGAGCAATTCATATGACTAGTGGGATAAGAATGCAAGGGATGGTGTGTGCTGTTGCTGTTGTTTTTGTTTTGTTTTTGTTTTTTTTGTTTTTTTTGCCAAATATGTGTGCACAATACAGACACTCATACACATATACACATACATACATACATATATACATATATACATATATACATACATACATTCTGTAGTAACTTGGCTGGAATGAGTTTATGGAATATATTTAGGTCCAATTAGAGCACTGTACAAGTTAGCAGAGTGTCTTGTTCTGTGTAAGTAGTACATACATATTTCATTATAGTAACACAGTGGCCATGTACTCCGTACTTTGGAGTACTTAAGTACAAGAATTATCAGTCGACATTTAGTAGACGGACATTACAGACTGTAAAAGGTAAAGAAGTAGTTTGAGTTTCATGGGAAGACTTTTGTGTTGTGTGTGATAGAAACACTTTGAAGTGTGGAATTCTTGTTGTAACTTATTGTGCAAGAGATGGCCCGGGCATAAACATGCACACAAGGGAATGTTTGGTCAACATCTATTCAAATTGTAGTTAACTAACTACCAGTCTGAGAGAAAGCTGGATAGAGATTTGCCAAAGTTACCGCCACTCTTGAACATTGGCCAAATGATGACGTGTGTACGTGTGTGTGTGTGTGTGTGTGTGTGTTTATGTGGATGGATTCCCTTTGAAAAAGATTGTTAGGCTAAACAATCTTCTGTTCATGAAGCAAATATGTAGTCCCATGTTGAAAGGAAGGGAAATATCAGAACTTTTACTGACAAGGTGCTTGAAAAGACTAATCTAAAGTACAACGTATGTATGTAAGACTAATCTAAAGTACAACATATGCATGTCATGTACCTGTATGACTAAGTAACTACAGAATCTAATAAAAAGTGTCATGTGCACGGCATTTGTGTTATAGATTACTACTACTACTACTACTACTACTACTACTACTACTACTAGGCTATTTTATGTCCATTGCTATGTATATGCAAGGTTTATCATTTCATAAAGAGTAGATGAATATTTTTTTCGAGGTATTTTTTGCCTGCTTAAATAAGACATATACATGTACATGCATGCATTCTGCTCACTGTTTACCCAGTAAATGATCTGTATCAAACTGTGACGTGTCAATGTTTTATTAGATATGCATATTTATTCCAATTTATTTTATTCCAATTTATTTTAGTTGAAATTGCTAGTTAAATGAATGCAGTTTTTGTTGTCGTTATTTTGTTGTTGAATTTAAGTACTTATTGTCATAATTTCTTCTGTGGCTCCTTTCATTAGAGATGCAGTATTTATCTTTAATAATAAATTATTGAGGGATTTCATAGCTGATGACATGTCTGGCTGATTGGGGAGTGGTTGATACATTTAGAAGTAATGTTTGGTCATTGGTGACTTGCCATCTAGACTTACAAACTAATTAATAAATAACAAAATGGAGGTTATTAATAGCAAGCGAATATTATATTATGTGAACATTAGATGAATTCTCTCTCTTTCACAGGCTTTTTTTTAACAATACAGAATAAGCCTGTGAAAGAGAGAGAATACATCTAATGAGTAAAGAAATTTTGAAGTGATAAATTTAGTTTGTTGCTGCAAATTCTAGCTCACTCCCACCCCCCACCCACCCACCCCTCTCCCTTATTCCAAATATAGTAGATTTTTCGATAGCCCAGGTAATATATTAAGGGCAGTATTTGCATACTTCTGGAGGATGTACATACATAATGGTGGCACTCTAAACCTCCTCGTCACTGCCAGGTAGCCCTCCATAGCCTGCTCATGCATGACTGCAAGCTGTCCGTCACTATTCCATTGTTGGGGTGCGAATGCTTCCATGGCAACCTTGGCCTGGGGTATGGGCTGTATGGATTCCTAATGCGGGTAAAAATAATATGCTTTGATTACTCAGCACTTTACTCGATTGAAATGGGCAGGGCAAACATTTAACTTTAGTATTGGTGTAACGCAGGATGTCTTTAAGGATAATAGGCAATGTGTCAGTAGAAGAAGGTAGTGTTAGTATTTCAAGTACCTCTTACACCGTAGCTGGTTGTGGAAGCACACCTGAAGCCCATTTCTGAAATTCAATTTGTTTGTTTGTTTGTTTTTGTTTTTTGTTTATCTTTCATTAATTTAAAAATTTATATTTGCTATAATAAATTATATACATAGTATGACCCCTGAGGATGACTTTGGCAAGAAGTCGAAACATTGGGTTAAGTTGAATCAATTATAATATATTGGCTGTTTAAACTGAGAAAAACTGCTATTATAATTTATTTATTTATTGTAATGTTAGAAGTGATTTATACCCTTGGCTTTTTTTTTTTTTTGTTAGTATTTTTTTTACTATTATGTTCAATAGGAAAACTATTACTAAAGATATAATTTTCTTTTTTTTTTTTTTTTTTTTTTTTCCTTGCCATTAGTGGTATGTGTACATTTGTAATCACAGAGCCCTTATTCCATATAGTGCCAGTCAGCAGCTGCCACTGATAATTCCCCTGCCTCAGACTTCACAGCACCCCAGTGCATTATACATGTGTAGCTGGCGTGAGGTGAAATAAGACATTGTGTAGTGACTATCTAGGTGTCACCTTCTGTGGTGGTAGACTCAACTACCATCTTGGAGCAGAGCCATAATCCTGGGCTCTCTTGAATACGTCCTTTGTGCCGAGTTGAAATTGATTTTCTTCTCTCTCCTTGAGTGTGAATCAGTTTGTGGTGCAACAAATCTGAACCTGTGCTTTCCCGTTGCCATGACATCAAAGTCTCATGACATGTACTTTGATTCTAGTTCTCTGCCAGGTTTTACTCGCATCTGTCTGTTCAGGCATTTGCAGTTATGGTTTCTTTCTGTAAGGACTGGCTTTATAGAGAAAACATCTTTAATTAAAATATTAGCTGTTAAGTAATTACTATTAAATTATTGTTTGTGCTGGAAAGGTGTCAAGTCAGTCTTTTAATATATTCAGACAAACTATTTTTTCTTCCAGACTTACTCACCATTTGGAAAAGAGCCATAACTATACTTTTGATAGACCTTATACAGTATATTATAATAGGAAATTTTTCTCTTTTTAACAGCCAATATTTTATTTTAAATTATAACTTAACCTGACGTTTCGACTTCTTGCCGAAGTCCTCTTCAGGGGTCGGCAAGAAGTCGAAAAAAGAGAAAAATGTCCTATTATTATAATTATTTCAGCCGAGAATAACTGAATCATTGAAAGTATATTATAAGTGACTATTTCACACACACAGCGGCTGATATGATTATACGTTAATTTTCCCAGTAATCATGTATCATTTGTTTGATGGGAGCTCTCCCCAGAGACCAGTGGCCTTGTTTTGTCTGTATGGCCCGTGCTACTGTTGCCGGGAGATTCCTGGCATTCCAACCCAGTGATGTGGTTGTCTTGCTAATTCCCATGAGAGTCAGCCATCTTAATTATTCCTGTGATAAACTCAATACAACAAGAGACAAATATGTGAAGTAAGTCACTCAAAATTCTCCTATATTCAGTCTATCACAGAACCTTGGTATTGTATGTATATGAGTTGATTTATAAGGTGATTTTTATTCCTTTTTATTGTAGTTGTTGATATAACAGCTATGTTAATGCTGAGTCAGCTGAACTACTTCATTTGTATTCATTAAAATCAAAAGAACACATTGTCTCTCCCTTTCATGTTTTAAAAAGTCCTGTGAGAGAGAGAGAATACATCCAATGAATATGGGACCCTACTGTAATAGACCGAAAATGACATTGTTGAAAGTATGTAATACGTACATTGTATGTTAGTACTGATACCTCATGATGTTCTAGCTTTTGAGAGTTGTGTGTTTGAGCCCTTACAGTCCAGACCTATGTATGTGTGTGTGTGTGTGTGTGTGTGTACATGCATGCATTAACTGAATGACTGACTCCCTAATTGGGATAGTCTCGTCTTGCATTTCACATGTCCGACAAGCCTCAGGTTAATGGATGATATTGTGCCCTGGCTTGTTATGTAGGAAGTGTGTGTGTGTGTGTGTGTATTGGAGCATGAGATATTCTGCTCCTGTGGTTATTCTAATAACTCTCTGTGTGTGTGTGTGTGCTATTTTGGTACTTTTCTCATCATTGCAAGCTTTTTTTGTTTTTGTTTTTGTTACACTTTTTGTAATTACCCTGAGGCAAGTATGGATGCTTTTCCTATGATAACAACTTAGGCTTACCTTGGCACTTTTATTACTGTTATTATTATTATTATAATTATTATGTTATAGTTATAAACCGAAATTGAGGTTTGTATGCGATTTATAAACTCCGAGGCACGAGGGCGCAGCTCGAGTGGCGAGGATTTATAAATCGAAATACAAACCTAATGATTTTGGTTTATAACTATTTTATAGCCCAAACATAAACAACGAGCAAAGTATAGCGTTAGCTATCTTAGTAATTGTATTAAAGTACCCAAACTCTTCATCACTCCATTTTGCTGTGATCTGCCTTCCTTCATAATTATGGTTGCTAAGAACTATATCAGACTTTCCCGCTAAATACATTTTCTTACGAGCATACCCGACTGTATCCGATTTATAGTTCTTAACGACAAGCGCGGTCGCTCGGGTAACGGGCTATAATATTATTATTATCGCTATTGTTATTATTATTATTATTATTATTATTATTATTATTATTGTTATTATTTTGTCACTATTGAAGAATTGCTTACTTAGTATGCTAGTGGATAATATCGTACGTATTTTTCTTGTTGTCGTAGTTACGACCAGGCCATCCAGGAAGTAGCTGATAGTGAAGCCAAGAGGGAAGCTTTGGACAAGAAGCTCCGACAGGTGGGTGTGGCACCCGTGTGGGCGGGGTATGTCTGAAATGTGTATTGATGGATAAAACTATGTTCAATGCTTTTTAGCTTTTTAATTCCAATGGTTCCAACTTTGTGTGTGTGTGTGTGTGTGTGTGTGTGTGTGTGTGCGTAGGCTCATAGCCAGATTGAGTCCATGTGGGTGGAGCTCAAGTGCCTGAGGCAGCATCTGGAAGACACGCCCACTGTACATCAGGTTCTGCCATCCAATCAAGACAAGAGTCACAGTGAACGGGTAAGGGGTGGGATATTTGAATGGGTGTGGCAGCAACAATGGGCATGAGGACTGTAGCTACTTGCACTTATACATTAGTTGATTGAAGGATTGATTGATTTTATGAGATTGGACTATTATGTAAAACCTATTGCAGCCTCTTGTGTTTGTTGTTGTGTTTTTAGGATAATTTATATTTACTTAATACTCTTATTCATTGTTTTTTATTTATTTTTTCTAGTCGTCCAGTGTACGAGAGGAAAGTTGCAATTCTATTACACTGACGTGCAGTCTCTGCAACCAAACAATCAGGTAAGGTGTAGTCAATGCAGTGGGTTGCCAGGAGATATATACTGTAGTGGTGGGCGATCAAGTACATGTGTTATGATGGATGTGGATGTGAGAGACATTGACCAAATGTAACAACATTTATCAATAATAATAATAATAATAATAATAATACAAATTAATAATAATAATAATAATAAATAAACCATAAAATTACTTTCATTATTATAGGTATGATTAGCATTTGTTTGTTTTAAGCCTATCAGCTAACCGGCTTAATGTTTTTGGACTTGGTAGCTATATGGTACTATGAGACTCACTCTAATTAATGCACAGTGTGTGATGGTAGATATATTTATTTGAATGTGACAGTATTATTTTATAATTTTGAAGTCAGCTATCAAATTAAACCGGAAGTTATACGTAGCATTGCCAAGATTAGTAAGCAAAACCAAGCTTGTCCCTGCATTTATAACAAGCTTTTTTCCCCCACAACTTTACTCAAATTGTATATCCTTATAGCAGCCATTCAGGACCCAGCCCAAACTCATCTCCCACCTCGCCCCTATCAATTACACATAATGATAATGTCACAAGTCAACAGCAGCATCAGCAGCAGCGAGAGCAATCTCAACTTACTTCTCAGCAACCTCAGCAACAGCATCAACAACAGCATCAACAACAACAAGAATTGCAGCGACCACAGCAGCCAGAAACGCCAAAAAATAGTCCAGATCAAACGCACAAGGCAAAGAAAGGAAGTTGGTTCGGAAGAAAGCAAAGCAGGTCAGAACAACTAACTCTCTTTTTAGTAGTGCAGCTTCTATAATGACTGTAGCTTTGCTGGAATTATTTTTTGTGGCTTTTTTTGAGGATGTTACGTTATGCATCTTGAGCTAACTATGTATGTATTTATTGCATCTAATGCTGCATTGAATACTCCAGCTCTTGTTGACTTGTGACTTAACTATTTATTTATTTATTTATTTATTTATTTATTATTGTTATTATTATTATTATTATTATTATTATTATTATTATTATTATTATTGGGCACAAATGTATTTGCATTAATACTCGTGTTTCTATTATTTTGATTAAAAGTCCTTCTAATATAAACTACATACTTATAAATTTTATTCCATTAAGTGCAATATACTTTATTACATATTTTTTAGAATGAAAGATCTGGAATCACATTCTAAAGTTTGCTATTCTGCTTCCCACCCGGGCCACCGTTCCACGCCTCCTCCTAGCTCACCCAGCAAGAAAGCGTCTTCCAAGGGTTCTCCAAACTTTTTGAGGAGGAGCTTCAGAGCTGCCAAGTCTCAGAACAGGTCGTCGCACAAGGGGGAGGAGTCTAATGCGGGGGCGGAATATCTGGTAGTGAACGTGACGAGGAGTTCACACGTTGGCACGGATACGGCTCCTTTCAAGATAGTCACTAAGGTTGGTGAAACGGTTAGGTGAGGGTATTTCACATTTGCAGGACAAGAAAAGAGAGTAGAGAAATAAAACACAAAATTCTTTCATGCAAGTATCCAGTGGTCTAGAGGAATTTGAGAGTGATATAATAGACATGATTATTGTAAAAAATGTGTTCCTAAATCTTAGTCTTGCTGTATCAATTGCTCAAAACTGGAAACTTCTAAGTGCAGTGGTTGTTTGTTGTTCATTATGTACATTCTGTAGCTCATTGTTTAGACCTTATTGTTAATTATTATTAAGTTTAGTCAGCTACAAGTGTTATATGTACACATAATAAAATATAAAAATATATCTCACCCAATTAAGAAAAAAATGGAAACCCCCCAATAATTATCAGGTAATGGAGTCAGTAAAGAACACTAAGGCTGCATGCTCTCTTTATTTTTTCTCTATCATTGTTTTAAAAATATCAAAACAATGATATTTTTTGTTTTGTTGTTGTTGTTTTTGTTTCCAGAGCAACATTGTGACGTTCTCGTCTCACCTGATGGAGGTGCACAGGTCTCAGAGTGACTTCCAGTGGCTGCACGCTGCTCTACAGGAAGCCTGCCCGGAGAGAATAGTCCCACCCTTGAGACCGCCCATCTCCCTGGACGCAACTATATCGGAGTTCCAGCGCTTCCTGTCTCGAGTCTCCACCCACAAGGTCCTCTCCAAGCACCACCTCTTTGTCAGCTTCCTCAGCAGCTCCAGTGAAGTGAGTTCAGGGGAATGTGCTGCATCAGTTTTATTTATTTATTTATTTAATTTATTTATTTAGTGTTGATTGTTTGTTTATTTATTTATTATATTAATATTATTTATTTATTATTTATTGATTATTTATTTATTATTTTATTTATTATTATATTTATATTTATTAATATTATTCATTCATTATTATCATTCGGTTGTTGTTTGGTCTCAATTATGCCTTCTTATCTGGAAAAAAAATTTTTTTACATAATAATAGAGTAGTTCTAGTTTCTTCAAATACATCCCATGGTTATTAGTTGCCACCTCCCTTCCCCAGCTGGTTGCTTATCTATAGTATGCGTTACTGTGTATTATACATGTGTGGTGCATGCATGGATCCACCACGTTACATATACATGTGCACATTACGTGCTATGTAACATGTGTAAGCACCACTTCAACTTTACTTTGTGGTGTAACCATCATCTCCTCTACTTGTCTAGTATTCCCCTCCATTCTATGTCTAACTTCTTCATTCATTCATGTTGTCTATTTTCTGGCAGGAACTCAAGGCCATCAGAACCAAGCACCGCCCCCGCAACCATGGCAACAAGATGCGGTACAAGCCGGTGGTTGGTAGGGACACCAGTTCAGGACCTCTTGTGGACACCAAGGTACTTGCACACATGTGTGTGTGTGTGTGTGTACGAGGAAGAAAATGGGCAGTAAATGAAAGTGATATCATTTGTGACTATTCCATTTCCCATGTACACATGTATACTGTAACTATGTAACCATATAAACAACCACTGACATGACAGTGGCTGCCATCATGTGGACTCTGCACATGCTCACACATTCCCACATGTGGGGTGATTCCTTGCACGTGGTTGGTCTATTATTAGCTTAATTGATGGTTACCATAAGGTCCATGCTTGTTCTACATTAAGATAATACATTTCTTGGCAAGGCTCTGGCAATTTGTTTTTGAATACTTGTACGTCCATACATGTATACAAGCTGATGATAGCGGACAGGGAGAAGCACTGTAGACTAGAATTCCTTTAGTGGCCTATCTTTAGCGTGGGGCTGTATTTTATGTCCTTTTTTTTTTCACGGGTCGACGTTTCAATAATTGTGAGAAGTTAGTGTAGTCTCTGTATTAGTTGTTGTTTTTTTTGTAAATTTCTATTCAATCAAACCTTTTATATGCCAATAATGAGGACTATGTGTATAATCATTACTCTTTACGTTAATGTAGGAGTTGCCTGTAATTCGAATTAGTTTTAACTATACTATACTTATGTGCACACACGCACACACACATGCACACACACACGCACACACAAGTACATGTATTGCAGTGATGTGCCACATGTAAGTATGTATGTATTCCTTTTAATGTCTCTGTTGCTAGGACTATCTGACCATGCTGGAGCAGAACTTGTCTGGGCTCTCCTCCCATCTGGAGCAAGGTGCCAGGAAAGGCTACGGGTCTCCCATGGAGAGAGCCGCCCACTGGTTCCGGGCCATCGGAGACTCTGAGCCTGACCACACCTATCTCAAGAAAGCGTCGACGGACCTTGCTCGCACGTGCGAGAGTATGGAGGGCCAGTTGCGCGACAGTGATGAGGTGCTCTTTATTCAGAACTTGCACAGTCTCACCGATTATGTTCGAGTAACCCAGGTGAGTTGCTGGTCAAAGATAGAGACATGGACTGTGTTAGTGATGGTAGGGCCTGTATTGTTGCTTGAAACTAGTACATTGAAGATTAAACTTAACTGTTATTGGTGGATCCCCCAGGGGCTGATGCAGGGAGATGAATAGGGTGACATGTCACACACACACACACACACACACCCCATCCCTAAATTTTAATTGTTATATTTTTATGGATGCATTAATTGGAAATCAGTTCTTGCTAATTTTGCATGGTATAATTCATTAATGTCATCAAAGTGATGTGAACCAGTTATCAGATCATGATTAGCATGCAGTATATCAGCCATTATCAGTAAAGCCAACAATATGTGTGGTTACAACAGTTACCCCTTGTAAATGCTGTCAAGGTGAACCAATGCCCTCTCTAATATAAACAGCCTGAGACCAACTCCTGGTTCAGATGAGTGGAATTTTCAGATTAGACTAAATATCATTAAAGTGCTATGAATTTAATTTGCTACACACATACCTCATTTGAGATGATTATTACAAGTAAGTATTGTATATTGTACTAAGGCCAATTGTGATATTCCATACCTGCAGTTACACTTGTCTTAAATTAATGATTATAACCAGCTCATGTCATATTTTTATAAAGATAATGTAGCTTCTTTAAGTTATCTGAGAGTACATATGAGAATCCCATGGCAGCAGTTATGAAGGAGTTAAATTTTTGTGGGCTGTCGCATATTTTTAACTTATGTTTGTTTATAGTATCATCTAATTAATCTCCTAATAGTTGTGTTAAATTTTCAAGACTGTATTTCATCTCTTCAGGATTTGCTGATTCGAGTGGAAGAGGCAGTGGACGAATATTTATACTGGGATGAAGAGCTTACCATCATAGAGTCTGTCAACTCGGTAAGTGGTCATCAATCGTACATGGAATCCTGGGAAGCGGGAGAAGTCAGCCATGTTAATTGACATGCATTATGAGTGAACGTGTTCTGCTTGTGTTTGGGATAGAGATAATTAGTTTAGCTTTGGCTAGCAGCCAAATGATGCTATTAGTCCATGAGAGATAGAGTTCGTGCTGCATGTTATAGCGTGTGTGTATTTAAGTGCGTGTGAGTGAGTGTGCGTGTGCGTGTGTGTGAGTATGTGTGTGAGTATGTAGTGGCTTCAGTGACAGCCAATATAAACAGGATCATACGGTAAAGGGAAGTTTGCTGCCTGTCATACACATGATTAAATAGTTCAGAATTAACGCACATTATATCACAGACTTACAGACATAATTGCTGCATGTCTGGATTACCACTGGCCTTTTGTTTAGTTTAGTACACAATTGAATCGTGAAAGCCTTCTCTCTTTCTGTTCCATGATTGGCAAGATTTGTGTCTGTGGTGTGTGTGTGTGTGTGTGTATGTGTGTCCTCCCGAATATTTATTTTTTCCTGTTATTCTTAACTGCCCTGTAGAGTTCAGATGGGACAGAGGAGGGCAATGGTGGTATAGTAGGTGTGGCTAGTTCCACCGCTTGTCCCGAGCCAGTGTTTGATGACTCAGGAGTGTCGGACGTTGCGAGCAACAGCACTAATAGCACGGGTGGCGATGTGGTTCCCCCGGACTGCCACATGGTGGCCAAAGAAGGATCACAGGACTCTGGCAGTGAAGTGGTGCTGTGTGCCACTGGAGAAAGATGGGCCAACGTGAGTGATGTGGTAAAGGGTGGATTATTTGGTCAGGAGTGGGTTATTGGTAAAGAGTAGGTTATTTGGTAAAGGGTAGATTATTTGATAAAGGTAGTTATTAAGTGAGGGTTATTTGGTAAAAGGAGAGTAGTTTGGTAAATGGGGCATTTATTTAGTAAAGGGTAGGGTGTATCTAAGAGTGTCGTTCGGTGCCACTGTATGAAGGTAAGTAGTTGCAATTATGAGAGAGTGATATGTGACCGTCTACAGG
>WLWD01002391.1_pt1 | contig 79341 bp, 71 predicted proteins | sample 6712731 | NCBI WGS metagenome assembly WLWD01 (sample SAMN12718690, study PRJNA576275) | sponge metagenome | isolation source: marine sponge | host: Mycale hentscheli | place: New Zealand: South Island, Marlborough, Capsize Point | collected 2014-11-01 | reverse complement strand
TAGGATAAAGTCGAGTCTAGTGGAGCAGAGGGATGACTAGGATAAAGTCGAGTCTAGTGGAGCAGAGGGATGACTAGGATAAAGTCGAGTCTAGTGGAGCAGAGGGATGACTAGGATAAAGTCGAGTATCTAGTGGAGCAGAGGGATGACTAGGATAAAGTCGAGTCTAGTGGAGCAGAGGGATGACTAGGATAAAGTCGAGTCTAGTGGAGTTGAGGGATGACTAGGATAAAGTCGAGTCTAGTGGAGCAGAGGGATGACTAGGATAAAGTCGAGTCTAGTGGAGTTGAGGGATGACTAATTTTTAGAGCAAGCTGACAGTTACACTAGTCCACAATAGCAATAATAAAACAATGGTAGCCCACCCACTGCTGGTTCAAAGTATAGAGATGCAACAGCAATACTGAATGGTGAATAGGTAAAGGGTCCTAGCTTAAGGAAGTGTGCTTATAGATGTAATGTCAAAGCGGTTTCCATCAACCAGAATGGAAGGGAAATCGTTGTGACAAGATATTACAAGTGCATTTTCACAATAACAAACTCTCCTTCCACCACACCCAGCAACTCCATCACTTGTTCCAACTAGCAAATAATAACAAGTGACACTCAAATGAGTGTTGAAATTACCCCGAGTCATGCTTCTTCTCAGAAATTAGAGTTATATCACTAAAATCAAATGTGTCAGATAATATTAAATTCAGAGATTGTAGTTCTATGCCAATATTACTTCACCTTTACAAGATCTTAGATCAGGTCAGGTGACCAAGTGAGGAAAAAATAATAACTGAACAATGAAATGTCCGCTACCTGTCTACTAAAGTTGACAACGTCTAATGATACTTTCTCCACTTTTCATACTTGAGGTTGAACTTGTAATCAACCATATAGTTCACCACAATGGCAAATCCTCCAAAGTGTAACAGAGGTGCTATGGTAGCGTCCTTGCAGTGGATATACTTGTCCTGGTATGCCTTCATCCACCCTCTGGCTCTGGGGAAGAAACCGGCGAGGGTGAAGTTATCGCTGAAGTACTTTCCCAAGTCTCTCAGCTTCACGTGGCGAAGCCTTACCGCCATTCTAAAGGAAGGTGGGAAAGAAGCAAGAGGAGGATAAGAATTGAAACAGAAGGGAGAGGTGTGTGTGGGTGAAAAATGGTGCACAATACTGGTTCTTCATTGATCTAACACTGGCCCACTCACTCACAAACCAAGAGTCCATCACTTTTATTTAAGTCAGTACAATACTGTTCTTTACTAAATCTTATTAAGCTTTATTTTATACATGGAGCTAGTACAAAAAAATTAGTACAACTATTTTGCTAAGTTAACCTCAACGAATTGCCTAAACCATTCCAATCAGACTGCTACATTCCATTTACACATCAGTAAAAATAATAGCCCCAGTTTTAGTTGCAAAAAATGTGCGCAAATTTGCGTACTGCAAATTAAAAGCTGTACCCATGTAAGGCCCTATGATACTTGGAGCCACCAAAAAACTGTGTGCTCTGACAGGGACCATAAGGTACCCAGAGAACTCAGCAGTGTGCATTCAATTTCAATCAAACTTTGGAAATAGGCTGGATGATTCAAATTAAATAGAAGTCATGCAAAATGAAACTATTTTATAACAATTGAGCACTGTAGCAGTTTTCAGCACAAGTTGTAGTCAAATTGACTTTAAAAATGTTCCTTTTGTAACCTTTACTAACCGTCCTTACTCGTATTAAATACAGGTAAGTTGCAACAATTAAATCGCCCGCAAAACTTAACTCGTAGCCAGTGAAATTTTCAGAACCAACTTCGCTACAACACTAATCCATTTGCTACTTACATAAATTCTCTGACCCCAAGGAATCCTCTAGATCTTGCACACAGCACAATTCTTTGTTGTGCCGTCCAATCGAATGTCACACGATTCTCACGCGAGGACATTAAGAAAAAGGAAAATCACGTGACCTACAACAGCTAGTTCTGACGACCATTACCATATTTTAAAGGTTTGAACCACTCCAGAATCTAGATTCTTGGAGTTGTCTATTTAGGCTTTTTAATTGCTTATTGCCCCATTGAGACAAACAATCTTCATTATAAATAATTTGGCTTAAATAAAAGCTACATTAACAAGGTTTTGGAAAGATGACATACTAGAGTGTTACAAAAATGTTGATATAGTAGCCATATTTATAGGTTTGAATTGTAATGTGCGGTCTGTTGATGTGAAATTAAGTTTCTCAGTTGGTAAAATAAATATTAAACAAAAAACTGATTTGGACTAGTCTTCTGCAATGAGAAATCCTCCATCATCAGACTTTTCACTTTCTTCAGTTTCTTCATCATCTTCCTCATCTTCTTCATCCTCTTCTTCCTCTTCTTCATCATCATCTTCCTCTTCCTCATAATCTTCTTCCTCTTCCTCATCATCTTCTTCCTCATCATCTTCGTCCTCATCTTCTTCCTCTTCCTCATCTCCTTCCTCTTCATCTTCATCTTCTTCCTCCTCCTCTTCCTCTTCCTCATCATCATCTTCTTCATCATCATCTTCTTCATCATCATCTTCTTCCTCATCTTCATCACTTTCGCTCTCACTTTCTTCGGAATCACTAGTACCCAAGTCTTCCTTCTCTATTTCCGTATCAGCGCTTTTGGAGATATCGAGGACAGCTTGGACTCGCTGAATTCCATTGTCATCAATAGAAGGTGGGGGAGGAGGGTGCCACTGGGGCTCCGCCATAGCTGCTTGACTCCTTCTCTCCAGTGTAGTGGATGCTTGAGACAGTGATTGCTGGTCAGGCTTGATTTCAATCAACTCCTCTTCTTCTTGATTGGACAAATCATACTCCTACATCAAAAGTTGGTGAAAAAACTTTAAAAGTACGTCTCTTGTGTCAGAGTGTCTCGTGACTGGAGCTCAAAATCAATGCATTTAGTTGACCTATAGTAAACCTGCCCACTGTTTTAATAAATTTTGTAGTGATTTAAAAGCCTACATGCATAGCAGTGGGTACAATGTACAGATGTGAGAATTGCAAACTTTTATCCTTTGTACTGAGTGCTAGAGTGAATATTACTACAGAGATTGCACTTGCAAAAATACTTACATCAGTCCTTTTGCCTTTCCTGTACCCTTTCTTTTGCTTTCCATTAGACCAGGAGGTATCTACACTTCTCCTGAGGGAGAGAAAAGAATGAAAACATAAGTAAAACATTTTCCTCCTCAATCCAATTCTTTTAGCATATTTTATCGACACACAATTTAGCTGTGGAAACTTGAGTCAATGTCAGATACTGAGAAACTGTCACTATGCAGTGTACATTTATTAAAAAAATACAAATTGTGCAACACCAGTTTGGGTAAGGTCATATCAGGTACATAGACTTTAATAGGACAGTGTGACCTGAAAACACTGGTAGGTCTGATGTATTTGTTGTAACTAGAAAGTATCACTTCTGACTATTTCCAGCTAGCTTAGCAAAACTTTGTATGTAGAAGTTTTATTCCAAGATGGAAGGAGAACAACAATGATGTCCACCAACTTACTCATTGTACTTGTTGCCTGCACCATCTGTATCCTCCGTCCACTCGGTATGGTAAGGGTCATCCCATTGCTCATATTGCCTGGTGGGTACAATACACAGGATCTCAATATTGATTCATTGAAAATATGAAAGATAGGGTGTAAGGAGTAATAGGATTATTGTGTACAAGTAATGATAACTCACTTCACGTCTGGCTTTTTAAAAGCTTTCATCTCTGACTCTTCCCTTCGCATCTTCTTTTGCTTCTGCTGAATTCCACTTTCAGTCGGCAGATACTTTTGCTGTCTCTTCCTCCTACACCCAACAGTAATGGAAATTAAAAGGCTCTCTCACTGCAAAGTTTGTAATCTTTCCTGTGGTAAAGGATCATGCACGTATCTTAACATTACTTGACCTACCTTATACCGATGCAGCAAGCAGTAAAGACTATGAGTATAACTACGATGAGGACGACAAGAACTCCGCAGCCAACTCCAATGAGGATGTACGTAATGGTGTTCAGAGGTTGGGAGGAAATATCTTCATCTGGAACAGGGAAGGCCTAGCAAGGAGAAAGAAAGGAGTTAAGTTTGTGTTGTTTATTACTATTAACCATAGGTGTAGGAAGTCATTTCTTAATTGGGTGGGTGGGTGGGTGGGTGGGGGGAGAAATAACATGACAAGTATCAACGTATTCTTGAGCATGCAAAAAGTACTAATTGTGAGTACTTCAAATTAAATGAAGGAACTCCTATCGTTCACAGACACAAATTTTCTGTCAATGTCTAGAAAGAGGTTCAAAATATTGGAGGGGCACGTGTCCCCAAGTGAGCTGTTTGGATTACTAAAGCTTACCGTGACAGATTGTACTTCATGATTGGCTATGGAGGTTCCTATTCTCCCATCAAGGAACCTGTACATCCAATGACAGCAAATAATAAACTGCTACAGTATAATGTGTAGACAGTAACAACTTACGCAAGCAACACAGTAGAATTGAGGACTTCTCGCGTGCTATTATTGACTCCAAACACAGTTATATTGGTGCTGCAATAAGACAATATTCCATAGTACTATTTGTGTACATGAAAATTGTATAAATAGTTCTCACCTAACCACTGGAATGACGGTCGTCTGCCTCTTCCGATTTGAATTGACGATGATGTTAGTCCTAAACTCCCGAGTGTCGTATAAGAACAGCTCTATATCATTAGAGGCTAGCAACTCCAGAGATCTGAAACAGGAAGGGATAAATGATATCTTTCAAACAAAGGGGCCTAAGGGCTGCAGGAGTCTGCAGGTAAGTGGGGAAATGTTGCTTCAACATTTATTACACATGCTCGCATTTTAGATGACACTGAAGTATTTTTTCACAGAGGAATAAAGTAGACTTAGTTTTAAAGAATATATGTATTCTTTGTTAAAATAACTTGGTAATCTGTTATAATGTTTTTTTTTGAGTCCTTGACCTCAAGAGGCTCATCAGTTGGATAATCCAGTTTTATCCCACTGATGAAGACCTTTCAAGGCTGAAACGCAAAAATTACTGTATTAAATTATATGTAAATTCTCCACCAATAGCAACACTTAGTTTACATAATGAGTCTATAACCCTAGATCAAACACAGAGTACTTTTAAAAATTGATATTATTGAACTCTAGGTAAAGTGTCATCAATTTGAGTTGTCTCTCATCATATTATGGCACTCTATTAGATTAAACGATGTAATGAACACTTCTTTTTGTCACTATTGCTTGATATAATTTTTGTTTACTTCCAAAAGAAGTTGTACAATCATACACAAATTCAGTACCTTCTTATCTCATCCAAGGTTTGATCAACAGAATCTTTGCTACCTTGAACATTAATGCTGACAAGATCTCCATCAGCTATCAAGTAAATCTAATAACAATAATAATAATAATAATAATAATAATAATAATAATAATAATAATAATAACAACAACAACAACAATAATAGTAATCACTACTACTACATCTTTCTTTTCAAACACCTCACCTTCACTAAAGCACTAGAATTCAATGACGGCTCCATTCCCAAGTTATCAAAAGCGTTCACTTCGAGTTCTGTAAATTTCCCGGGGACTTGCCCAGCCATATTGATTTCTCCGTTGTCTGGTCCAATAACAAACCCAGCGCCACTATTGAGCCTGTAGTTCACTCTGCCGAAGTTGTTGGAGTCTCTGTCAGTAGCCTGAAGGCATCAATTAGCACATTACATTTAAGTTTTGCCAGTACCAAAATAAAAAATAAAAAGAATTTGATTCTGCTACTTACCTGAACTTGGCCAACAAACTGATTTGGTGTGATAGTACTTGAGTTTAGACCTGTATTACAGACACAGTCACTGTAATCCTGTGCAATACATTCTGTCGGCTGGTTATAAATAGAGTAAATTGACTGTTATAATGAGTCACAGCTATCTTAACCAGCCAGGATAAACAGCAAATCTTAACCAGCCAGGATAAGCAGTAAATCTTAACCAGCCAGGATAAGCAGTAAATCTTAACCAATAAGTCTTAACCAGCCAGGATAAACAGCAAATCTTAACCAGCCAGGATAAGCAGTAAATCTTAACCAGCCAGGATAAACAGTAAATCTTAACCAGCCAGGATAAACAGCAAATCTTAACCAGCCAGGATAAGCAGTAAATCTTAACCAGCCAGGATAAGCAGTAAATCTTAACCAGTAAGTCTTAACCAGCCAGGATAAACAGCAAATCTTAACTAGCCAGGATAAGCAGTAAATCTTAACCAGCCAGGATAAACAGCAAATCTTAACCAGCCAGGATAAGTAGTATATCTGCTCGTGAGACGTACTGTAATCATAGTCTGCAGCTGTGAACATTGGAGCGTTGTCATTGACATCGTTAATGGTCAGCACGATCGTCATGCTGGTGCAAGGAGAGATGGCAGCTACACAGTAAAATAATAAAAATTACACAATGTTTTAAAAAGATGAGGTAAAAACAAATAAAGAAATACTTACATTGACAGTTTGTCTGTTGTCGGCAGTGAGGGCACGGATAAGTAGAGAGAAGTGCAAGCACACACATTAAAGAATTCATGACAGACTCAATTTATTATTTTATTTACTGACTTACCCCAGGATAGAAATTGTCATTAGTTACGCTCACTTCAAATGTGATATTTCTGTCGCCCGCCTCGTAGTCCTAAGGCACAAGTAACAGTATTATTATTATTAATTATTATTATTATTATTATTGCTGTTGTTGTTGTTAATGTTGTTGTTGTTGTTGTTGTTGTTGTTATGCCCTGAACTTACCACTACATTTCTTATGGAGAGAAGTCCCAAGAATGTAAGATCCACAGCATTAGCATTGACACCACCTAACAACAATGACATTAATTCATAAAGAGAGAGAACTCACTAAGAATGAACATTGCTTCATGTGTGACCTACCAGTGACATAAAAGAAAGGCAAAGCATTGGTTCCTTCGTCAGGGTCAGTGACTTCCAAAACCAAAAATGGCTCCAGTATCTGCTGGCTCTCATTAATGCTGAGGTCCGATGGAAGCTAGATATGCAAGCAGTCATTCCGTCATTGTTGTTGTATTAGTATTGGCATTTTAATAAATTACCACAATTGTAGGGGCATTGTCATTAACATCGGTGACGGTGATCGTTAGCCCAGTTTGAGTCTGTAGAGGAGGTTGGCCGCCATCAATAGCTTCAATCAACAGCTTTATTAAAACAAAAAAATAGTGAAGAATATTTCATTTAAAAAACAATATATCATTAGTGAAAATAACGACTCCTTTACTCAACATTATCTGACCAAGCAATCATCTAAATTTCAAAATAAAAATTTCCCTACTAAAATAGCCTAATTGGTCAGGAAATCAGGTACAACACAAGCACATAAACATTGGGAAGGATTGGTTTACTTTTTAAAGTAGTCTGTGGATTGAAACAGTTAGGTCAAACACGTCAGCAACGGTTGCTATAGCTATAAAACTTGGAAAGCTCAATATCTGGATGTTAATAAATGCTTTCAAGTATACATTTTGATGGAGTCCATGTGGTGCTCTATTTTTTCTGCACACGATCACATTTGTACTCATTTATCTTCATCTTTTGGACAGTAAAGTGAAACTCTCAACATAACCTTACATTGTACTCTGTAGTTGCCTCGCGGTCCAAAGTCTGGGTGGTAGTGAGAAGCCCTGTTGTGGCATCGATAGCGAAAGGAGCTGATCCACCATTCACTATCCTGTACGTGATGACTCCATTGCTGGTGCTATCAGCATCTCCAGCTACAACTCTCAGAACTGCACTGCCAACTCCTGTGTCCTGTGAAATAAGGTAAGACAAAAGTAACACAACTGTGTAATAGACACAGCTTATCAGAGTTAGGTACCTCTGCTACGTCATTCTTTGGTGGTATTCCAATAAACGCTGGTGAGTTGTCATTGACATCCAGGATTTGTATTTCCAATGTGGCTGTGCCTGTTAGTCGTGGCGATCCACCATCTTGAGCCTGGATGACCAGAGAATATGTCGGAATCGTCTCGAAATCCAGACTGGACTGGACGCTCAGAGTGCCTTCACTTGTAAGATTAAATGCTCCTATCAACAAAGAAAAAAGGAGCTTAAAAAAGTATGTATTAACACATTATCAGCATACTAGATGTCCTCTCAACACAAAAGTCAGTTCTCTCACCCAAACTGTTCACTCACCATTTTTTTCTCTCTCTATTACAAACTAACTTTATCTTCACTATTCTTCCTCAAAATTATTTCTAAACAAAATCTTCTCTTCGACTCAAATACATTCTTTTTCAATTTTTCTTTGTGGCCACTACACTACTCAAGGTAATTCAGCCTTCTTCTTACTCTCCCGCTCCCTGACCTGTCAGTAACTAACCATTGGTGTTTCCTGAAAATATGGAGTATGTGAGGGCAGCGTTGGAACCTTGGTCAGCATCGGTAGCCATTAAATTGAGAATGACACTTCCTGTCCTTCGATCCTCGTCAACTTGGATAACCGGGAGCACTGGAAATACCGGACTGTTGTCATTCACATCGGTTAAGTTGACAATCAGCTACAAATAAAAACCACCATCATCACCATACTCAATAAAATATCAATTTTTGAAAGTTGATTCTGAAAAGTTCTTGTTTAAACCTCTCACCATGGCAAGTGCTACAGGAGAGATGTAACTTTTTTTTTTTTACTTACCAGTGTTTGCGATGATAGTGAGGGGCTTCCCCCATCCCTGGCAGCCACTTGAACAAAGACAATCGAGCTGCGTCCCTCCGCATCCAGACGGCTAGAGTCCAGCACAGTGACATCTCCGGAGACGGGATTGATCCTGAATCCTCCGTTATCTCCGACGAAGGAATACGTGACTTGAGAGTTGCTCCCAGTATCGATGTCTGTGGCCGTAACTATGGTGACAAATGCGTTAGCCATCAAGTTTTCCGGTATGGTGACCATGTACGGATTCATGCTGAACATCGGGGGGTTGTCGTTGGCATCCAAGATCGTAAGAGTGTACGGCAGTGTTGACGGGATGGGTGGAGTCCCGTTGTCCGTGGCAATGATGTTGAAGGTAATTCGTGAGCCACTCTCATAGTCTAATGAGGCAGTTGTCCGTATCTCTCCAGTCATTGCTGCAGTCAGGAAGAAGAAAAAAATCATAATTCATTATTTTAAACTTTCAGCTATTCTTCTGCACTTCTAAAAAACTATCCTTTAAACATCAGTTATACTCAACTTTATAGCAACTCTCTCAAAATTTTACAGCCAACTTTTTTTTTAATTGACTCAATAACTCAACCTCATGCTGAAGTAGAAATTACCTTTAAGTCAGACATGTAAATTTCCTAACCAATTTCTATAAGCCCTCATGTTATAGCTATTTTTGCAAAAAGTAAGATTATTAACCAATATTTAAAAGATGACTATTACTGATTTTGGCACAGCTATTACCATTAACTGAACGTACCATTTATACTGAGCGTAAGAGGATTAATGCTAGTTGTAACAAGAGAGAAAGAAACCACTCCCCCTTCATTAAGATCCGGATCTGTCGCTACAATGGTGTCCACCTAACACAAAAAATTTAAAAAAAAATTAAATATAAATACCATGGCAATATAAAATTATGCTAACTAAGCACTGACCAGCGTGTTGACAGGAACCATCTCTGAGATGGACTGTGGCACGGGCTGTTGGATGACCGGGGCATTGTCATTCACATCCAGCACTGACACCACCACTGTTGTGGGCGTGCTCAGAGGGAAACTCGTCTGATCGCGAGCCTGAATGACAGTTTCAGTCATAATTACAAGTAATTTGTTTCAGAATTTAAGTAAAAGGCATCACTTGGCATATAAGTGTGAGTGCTGATATTACAAATTTTACCTCAATGGTGAGAGTGTAAGAAGATATTTCTTCTCTATCAATGGCTCCTGCTGTAAATAGTATGCCATTAGCACGGTTGATAGCAAAGTCTCCGGCTTCATTTCCACCCACAATCTCGTAAATAATTTGAGCGTTGGTTCCGGAATCAGCATCTGTGGCAACAATGGTACCAATAATGGCACCTGGGGACACATTTTCTGTCAGATTGACGGGGGGCAAGTCCACGATGACAGGAGCATTATCATTGTCATCCAAGATATTCACAGTGAGAAAGAAGGAGTCATTCCTGGAGGGCACGCCATTGTCGGAGGCTATGATCTCCAGAGTGTACGTAGTGGTCGTTTCATAATCCAGAGGCAAGCTTACAGTCACAGCACCGCTGGCAGAATTGATGGCAAAGTTGGTAACGGATGGATTTCCGAAAGTATACGTTAGCCGACCGTTTGATGTGGAATCAGTATCAGTAGCAGAAGCTAGAAACACTTCAGACTGGACAGGTAAGGACTCACTGACTTCTACCATGGAGCTGGTTGGAGAGAAGATGGGAGAGTTGTCATTGTCGTCCATGACTGCCACTTGGAAGGAAGCATTAGAACTCAGACCTCCATCGTCGTAAATGACTAGAAGCAGATCAGAGAATCCCTGCACCATCTCATAATCAAACACGGCGGAAGTTGTGATGATGCCCGTGTCCATATTGATGTCAAAGTTGTTAGCTCCCTGGCCGGTCAGTGCAAAGAAGAATGGGGTGGTGTCTCTGTCAGTACCGACAATGGGCGGGGTCTGCAAGTGTGAATAATATAATCACCACATATAAATTTGTGATGGATGACAATCAGAATAGAGTCATCATGTAATGCTGTTCATTTGTAATTGGCATGACTCAAGACATCAAGTATGCTTTTGATTTACTTGTCATATATATATATATATATATATATATATATATATATATATATATATTTATTGCAGCTTTTGATATTTTTACTTGAATATTTCCGCATCACGCGAGCGTTCTGTATTCTCCCATATTGTACGGTTTATATTGTACGCTACTTGTAGCGCGCGCGTAGCGAGTAAAATCAATGAAAATTGTATTGTAACCGGTTGAGAAAAATTTCAAAGAAGCAATAAATCACTTATCACACTCGTCGTACAATATGGGAATGATATTTTACTCTCACGCCACATTTTCACTCGCCTTTGGCTCGTGAAAATATTTTGCGTGCTCGTAAAATATTTTCCCATATTGTACTCTGACTCGTGCTATAAGTATTATATATAATTATAATATAATATACAATACATAATATATATAATATATAATACATAATATATAATATATAATACATAATATATAACTTATTACTTATTTTACTTACTACTGTAACAATAGAGCCAGTGGGAAGGTTTTCTCCAACTGATCCAAGGTAAGATGGCTGACTGAATATTGGGATATTGTCATTGACATCACTAATGGTGACTCTAACAGTAGCAAAACTCTAAAAAAAATTAATAACAAAATGCACTTAAAATTTGCCCTCACTCACTATATGTGACCGTCTACAGGAAAACCAGGCACAACGCGGCACTAATATCCAGCCTTTGTTACTTTAATATGATGTCAAGAGTTTTTCTTGTTTGTTTGTTTTTACACAGACTTACCGACAGTGAATTTTCAGAAGAATCTTCTGCAACTACCACAAATTGATACTCTGAAGATGTCTCTCTGTCTAAGAGTCCTGAGACAGTAATACGACCGTCCTATACACACAAATAACATGCTTTATCAATAGCAAAAAATCACGATATAAAGTGATTTTAAAGTAAATCTGGTGGTGAGTTTTGTGTAGTACTACATTTGTTAAAACTTCATGTATAACTACTTCAACTTACCATGGAATTAATAGAAAATGGAACAGAAGAAGGGTTGGAAATAGAGTACACTATGACTTGGTTAGATCCCTGGTCCAGATCTGTAGCCCTTACATTGATGACTTCAGTCCCTGTGGTAGCATTCTCAAGTATAGTAGCTACGTATCCTTCGGGAGGGATGACAAAAATAGGACTGTTGTCATTGGAGTCAGCCACGATGATGTACAAGGTTGCCTGGAGGATAAGAAGAAAGCACAATATTTATTCATTAGTCAGTAACAAGAGACAAAAGGTGCACGAATACTGCTGCTTTAAAAGAAATTGTGCTAACAATGGATCGTTAGCACTTACGTTGGCAGATTCTCCGGATTGTTCATCTATCGCTGCCACCACTAGCGTGACATTAGGTGAGGTCTCACGATCTAAAGGTCGGGCCAATTCCAACGTGCCTTCCAAGTCATTCAGACTGAGGTAAAACCCTTGAAAGTAAACAATATTACAGATATTTATCAATTGCTAATAATATGACTAAAATGATAGCTAGTTGGTGTGACTGCAAATGCATTAGATGAGGAATATATTTAGCCAAAGTCATATCTTGAATCAAAGTTATTATCTCTAAAGTAGAAATGACAAAAAAAAGGGGGCCACTGATTCCACTTTCTCCTCCTCACCTCCATTGGATAGTCCATTAGCTGCAGACTGCTCACTCAATATGGCATACATGATGAGACTATTGTTCCCAAAGTCTGCATCAGTTGCCACCAAGACGTGGATGACTGTCCTTACCGGCAGACTCTCTGAGAGTGTCCTAGTTCTGGGCACTGGCTGCAGCACTGGCTGGTTGTCATTGACATCAGACACCAAAACTTCCACCTTTTATACAAAAACATACATGTATGCATATATGTAGCTATGTTGTATATATTTGTATATGTATTATATATATATTGTACATTGAATATTTTTCCTTGAGTATTTCAGCATCACGCAAGCATTCAATATTATCCCATATTGAATGCTCCAATGCACCCGTGTGAAGTTTTGTACAACTGCATTTTTAGATGTATGGCTGAGTTACTTCTGAAAGATGAGGCTTTAAAGCACAACCGCTTCACTGTTTTGGAAAGATCCAATGTACAATAATCATTTATTACACTCGTCATACAATATGGGGATAACATTTCACTCTTACACTTGTATTTTCACTCGCCTTCAGCTCGTGAAAATGCTTGTGTGTGCTCTTGAAATATCTCCCCATATTGTACACTGACTCATGCTATAAGTATTAGCTATATATATATATATGTATAACAACTCACCATTGTCTGTGCTATTCTTTGGGGGATCCCCTGATCGGTGGCTGTCACTTCAAACATCAGCACAGCATCGCCATTTTGGTTGTGGGGGCCGTCACTTTCTCGATCTAGAACCACCCCAGGCCTCCATCTTATCACACCCTATAAATATACAAGTGTGGAAAGTTAGTCAAGAGAGAATATGTTTTAAGGAAATTTAAAGTGAAAAAACTTATGTCACAGAGATAAAAAATAAAAAAAAGGAATTCATTAGAATACATTGACTTATTTAAGAACCTCGTGTACTAATAGCGGGTGAATTGTTTACTTGAGTCGGTATACCTCAAAGTGATAAAAAAAGTACTGAAGGAAATCTGTCATTAAATTAAGCACAAACAGCTTTAAAATAAGGCAAAAGATAAAGAAATTAGAACTTTCTCAGTCAAATCACTCAATATTATTTGAATTTCTATTTGTAAAAGTTTGAATTATATACTTTGAGTTATTAATATAATTTACTGTAGATGAATTGATATTCAATCTGTCAGAAATATCTCCTGATATGCTGTATACAATTCGACCATTACTGGTGGAGTCTGCATCAATGGCAACTGCTGTGAATACCACACCTTCCTGGGTGGTTCCCTCGGGGACGGTTACAGAGTAGGGCGTGTCCACAAACATTGGGGAGTTGTCATTAGCATCTACTACTGTAATGTTGAGATCAATGAACGCAAACATTGGCCTAGGTATTCCTGGGGGGAAAAATCATTATGAAAATCATTTTTGTGTAAATGACCGCTTCTAAAGTGTATATAATTTAAATATTATTCTGTGGCTAGATGTTATATATTACTTCTATACTCTTCACTAGTTATATTTTAAAAAAATTTATTTAAAAACACAAACCTTTCAACTGTCTTACAATGGTTGAAATGTTTGTGTCTCCAATTAAAAGAATTTATGACTAGTTAAAAGTACAACATAAGTCAATAATGTTCTCCTGAGATAATTTGAAGGATACAAACACTGTAGCACTTACCAGCATCTTGAGCAAACAGTCTAAATTCCAAGGGGTTGCCTTGGGGGTTGATAGTTTCAAAGTCTAAACCCACACTAGAGACTCTTATTTCTCCTGTAATGGTGTCTATGGAAAACAAGTTTAAGTTTGGTCCAAGTAGCTGGTAAGTAATGTTAGCATTGGCCCCAAGATCGCTGTCCACAGCATCCACGTCAATTACCAGTACACCAGCAGAACCGTTTAAGCCCTAAATTAGAGGAGGAAGGGGGAGAGGGGAAAAGTAATAGAAAGTACTAAAATAAATTTCATTCCTGAGCAAGTGGCCAGATAAATTTCTCTGGTAATTTATAAGCTATTCGCTTCTACTCATGTGGTAAATGGACAAACTCTGGGAGTAACTACAGAAATATAGTACCACAAATCCAACTATTGGTGGCTATCTAAAAGAGAGACAATAGGTTTTCTAGCTTGTCAGCCAATTCAGACATCCTTCATAAATGTTATTTGCCCAATAGAAGCATCCTCACTCATGCACATTGCCCGTAAGTAATCAGTAAATTGCATGCTACCCTTAGCCAGGGCTTCTATTATAACTGATCCCATAAAACACTCAGTTATTGTCGCCATCTTTTGTGTCTTCCACTCACTTCAGAGACTTCCACAGAGTATGGCGCACCAATGAATACCGGGGGATTGTCGTTCACATCTTGAATTTGTATATTTATTACAGCAGAAGAGCTACACATTTAAAAATAAATCAGTAAGTCAAAAGTAAAAAGCAATCAGGGAAGTTAAACTTGCGCTGGTTACCTCATTTGGGGGACTCCATTGTCTGAAGCTAAAACAATCAATCGATAAAAATCTGTGGTCTCTCTATCTAGTCTCTGAGCAATTGTCACCACACCTGTGGTATTTCCAAGAGCAAAATCTCCTTGCTAAATAAAGCAGCCACAATAACAACAACAAAACAAGTGAATAAAAACAGTACAACTTAACATAATGATAATATTACATGTATTAATATTGTTACCCCATTCCCTGATAAGATGGAGTATGTGATCAAGTCTTGATCCCGATCTGTAGCATTCAGTCGGACTACTTGACTGCTGACAGGAAAGTCTTCCAACAAAGTGATGTTAAAATAATCTGAAATGTGAATACGACATAATAACAAGACAATAGATAAGAAGATTAACAAAATGGCGTTAGTTTCTGATCAGAGAGAGAAAAAGAGATCTAGAAAAGAAAAGTTTTTACAAGCTGAAATGTTTTATGATATCCCTTTCATCAAAATTGCATAAACCCTCAGGTTTGCTGAAGTTCAGAGGTCAGTATTTTTACTCACCAATTGTAAATGTAGGAGCAAAATCATTAGCATCAGCAATAGTGATTAGTACCTACAATTAAAGAAAATTAAAAATTAAGATATTCTTTCTTTGTACACATCTTAGTTAATGTAATAAGTTTATTCGATGTAGGTAACTTTGATTGGAAATGGCTGACTCACATTTGCAATGACAGATCTCGGAGGATTCCCCAAGTCCATGGCCACAACCTGTGCAATATCAAGAAAAGAGAAGAAAAAAGAATGAGCCATCAAATGGCGCAGTGTAGGGCAGGATAAAAATACATTCACTGAGGTGAGAATGACAAACCTGGAGGTTGATGTTAGGTCGGGTTTCAAAGTTTGGGCTGAAGAGGAGAGAGAGTTCCCCTGTGGTTGCGTTCACCATCACCAAGTCCCTATTGGTAGAGTTGCTGAAGACGACCTGACCATTACTGCCTGAATCTGCATCAGAAGCAATCACTGTACCAACTACGAATCCTGCAGGCAAGTTCTCTCTGATGTTGAAGACATACTCAGTCCTCGTGAATATTGGATCATTATCATTTTCATCCTGCAAATGCAATGAGAGGTGATTTCTGTTTGAACTTGGTAGTAAACACCAAAGTAAACCAAAATGGCAGGATTTTTTTATCTAATGCTAGCATACTACTTACAACTTCAACTTTCTTACCAAGACTTCAATAGATATCGAGGCAGACCCAAGCAGAGAGGGTGACCCTCTATCAATGGCAAAGATCTGGAAGTCATAAGATGATCTGGCTTCTCTGTCCAACAAGTGACTCAAGTAAAGTTCAGTGGAATAATTTCCAGATCTTTCAAGAGTGAAGAAGTTCCTGGCTTGTCCCTCAAGACTAAACTCCACCATACCATTACTGCCTATATCAGCATCTGTGACCTACATTAAAAAGAAAATTTTAAATCCAGCAAAAGAATAAGCAATTAAAGTGATCAAAATTTCTTAGAAAATTTAAAATGCAACATAAATAGACAATTAAATTGATTGATCTCAATATTTCTTCCTGCACATTACTGAACTTACAGTGAATTCCATTATGAAAGTGTCATTTATATTTTCAACGAGGCTAAAGTTTCGCTGCCCTGCGGAAAACACCGGAGAGTTGTCATTTTCATCTACCACTGTGATCGTCACCGGTATAGATGCCATTCTCGGGTTGCTTCTTGAATCTCTTGCTACAAGCTGCAACTGGTAAGTGTCTGTGACCTCCCTGTCCAGTGTCTGCAAGGCTGTGATTCTTCCCTGGACCATGGTATGAATGGTCAAAAACTGAGGGTCAATGACTTGGTTGATGCTCAACACACTGGCTGAAAACCTAAGGGAAGATGACATTCGTTTTTAATCCAATTTGTGACACAGGAAATAATATTTTGGCTTGCTTTCTTGTAACGTTCTAACTTACCTGTCAGAATATGTACCATTGAGGTAAAATGAAAGCTCCGCATTACTGCCGATGTCACGATCCGTAGCTATAAAGTCAAATGTGAAACTGTTTGGAGGGAGGTTTTCCAAAATTGGAATTTCCAACATATCTTGAGCAAAAACTGGTGGATGATCATTCACATCCTAAATATAGGCAGGAGATTATTACATCATTTATCATCATTCACATCCTAAATATAGGCAGGAGATCGTTCGTATTACGTCATTTATCATCAACAAGAAGTGCTAGTAAGAAGTAATAAAAATTGGGGCATTGCACTAGTAAAATAATAACTACAGTGTGTGAAGGAATTTCTAATATAGAATAGAAATTATAATTATGTTAATAACTAGTGGTGTGCTTGAGCACAAATGGCGAGCGAGTTAAACTACACTATTGTTAAATGATTGATTTTAACAAGTAACACTCAAGCTACTAAAATAAAGTCGAGTTTTAAATTACGTATGTGGTAAAGGGGATTCAATGCCATAGTAACCGCTCCCCGCAACTGTTTGAATTGAAAAAGAAGCAACAAAATCAAGTCACGTTATTTAAAGTTTTCTTTGTGACATTCTTAATAGTAGTTGTAACGCACAATACTTTCACACAACTGAACATACCTAGGCAAGACTTACCTTGGTGGTTCGTCTAGTGGACAATGAATTTACAAGTAAATGATGTTGAGTAGGGCTTATAACTGTGACAAATAGAGACTAACTCGAATAGAAATGGAGCTCCCATAAGATTTTGCATTTTAACTGCACCCGCAAAAGAATTCAAAGCAGTAAACAGTTCAATTTCTAAGGTGATACGGGTAATGGTCGCTAAACCGGAGGATTCTATTTAGTGAAGTTTTGGGGACAGGGTCGAACGCGGAGCGAACACAAAAATACGGAGGGTCAAAGTACAAAATGACATACATACGTCCAAACATATATATAAATAAACAAACATCCCCGATTATCAATTGTGTTACCCCTGTAAGTGTCTCGCTCGCTACGCTCGCTCGCCAATCAGAGACCAAAGAGAAATATTATGTTTTTGGAGTACTTGCTCTTTAAGTCTACAGGTCTTCCATTATTGCTGATAATTTCTATGGCAACATAATACATGGTCAATAATTGTCCAATTTTGTAGTCATGATAATCCAGCACAGCTACAGCTGGTGCAATATGAAACAATGGCTACACTGGCTTTAAAAATTCAATTTTTTCCCAACAGCTGTACAGCTATGCCACTTACGCATTAAAGTGATTACTTACTTGAACAAGGATGGAGACAGTATTCTGAGCAGTTTGCCTGGGCACACCTCTATCCACTGCAAATATCGAGAACATATATTGTGATAGTCTCTCTCTATCCAGAGATGAAGTCAGATATAAGACAGCTGAACGAGGACCAGTGGCATTGATGCTGAAAATCCCCAAGGCACTTGAACCCAGTGAGAAATCAACCACGCCATTTTCTCCAATATCTGCATCTGTTACCTGTACATGAAAAGTAATACAGATACACAACGTTTTTGACAGCTTATTATACATTGGAGATTTTTCCTTGAGTATTTCTGCATTACACGAGGATTTAATATTTTCCCATATTGAACACTTCATATTAAATGCTCCAACATGTCCATGCCCATACACAGTTCTGAACTACCGAATTTTTAGAGCTAGCAAGTTACTCACTGAAATTTCTGAAATAACTGAATTCAGACTCAAATCCTCTGCAGCTACAACATTCAAAGTTGACATGTTGAACACCGGAGGATTGTCGTTCACATCAGTGACGACGATGGTGACAGGAACAGAAGAGCTGAGAGGAACTGTAGCATTATCCGTGGCTACTAACTGCAGTTGGTACATTTCTCTTTCTTCCCTATCCAGCATTACTTCATTTATTATTCTTGCACGTAGGGGGTTATTTGGGCTCAGGACTTCAATTTCAAATCTGAAAAAAGCAAACACATTAAAAAAAATTAGAGTAGAAAATTTTCAAATTGGAAACTTATGTGCCAAAGATTCAATAGCTGAATCTAGACAAGCTAACCTTTCAGAGTAATTTCCAAATAATGCCACTGAAAGTCTTCCAGCTGCATTGATATCCTGATCTGAAACAACAAATTCTCCTATGGAGCTCCTGAGTGAAGCGTTCTCTGGAATGTTGAAATTGTAACTTGCAAAGTTGAAGACTGGGACATTATCATTGATGTCCTGAAAGAACAGGAAAAAATAAAAGAAGAAAAATTAGTAATCAAGAGTTCAAGAAAGCCTTTGTAGTTTTCATACTGTGACAATAAGAGTGATGTTTGTTTCTCCAAATTGCCTTGGATTGCCTCTGTCCACTGCAAAAAGCTCTATTACATATAGATCCATGGCCTCCCTGTCTAGCACATGATTGGAATGGAGCTCAGTGGATTGAGTTCCCACAGGCACCAAATAGAAGAAAGCATCTGCCTCTGGTGACAGTGTGAATTCTACCTCGCTATTAACTCCTTCGTCCGGGTCTGTCACCTAAAATTATAAAAGAAGTACTGATGAATGTACTAGTAAAAACATCTATTGAGTTGGCCACCAATCTTCTTACATTAAAGACGCCAATAAGAGAACCAGCTCTTCCTTCAGTGACTGTAATAACATAAGACTCTTGAGGAAACCTTGGAGCATTGTCATTCACATCTGTAACTGAAACAGTTAGCTGGGCCGTGGCTGAGAGAGGACTGCTCGTTGGGTCTCGGGCATTGATGGTGAGTTGGTACGAGGACACATCCTCTCTGTCCAACCCTTGAACGGTATAGATGAAAGCTGTGGTGACTGTCGGGGGCTGTGAGATGATATCAGTGGCTTGAGAGACCATAGTTATGTTTATAGCAAACCTACAGATCGGGACACACGGTGATATAAATGTATAAATTACATTTTGAAACATGTTCTTGACCACCAAGTTGATCCATACAGCAGTGTACATTTAGCTATGAATCTAAATTTGAGAATAGTTACATTTCTTCTGAAGGTTGAGGGAACCACCATATTGGCCACTTGCTATTTTTAATTAATTAATTAATCAATCAATTCATTCATTCATTCATTCATTCATTCATTCGTTCATTCATTCATTCATTCATTACTTTTTGCCAGTACTCTGCTTTTATGTCCAATATTCTAGTCACAGCATATATTGTGACCACTTGCTAATGTCCCCTTACCTATCTGAGTTCGTTCCAGACAAAGACAAGACCACAGCAGCGGCAGGTCCAAAGTCTATATCAGTCACCTGAATCACGCCGATTAAGGTGTTCATTCCCCCATTTTCGGCAACGGGAAAGGAGTATGCACTCAAGCTAAACATCGGAGGGTTGTCGTTGACATCAATGACGGTTACTGTCACCGTGGTGTTGGAAGAGAGAGGCGGCAACCCACTGTCAGTAGCTGCCACCTACACATGAATTTAGTCAAAGGTGATAATTATCATGAAGTGAGATGTAATTTTTGTCAAATACAGGCTCTGTAAACCAGGAATTTTGGCAAAAGAGTCAAAGCTAGAAAACAATAAAAATACTGACTATGGGGACAAATTTCCTGAATTTTTTTTGTTGCTGTTATTGTTCTATCATTTTGCCAAATTTCAAAGCTAAAAAACATTTGTATCATATCAAGCGAGCAATTTGAAAAAAAAAAGTCATTTTTTTACCTTTTATTTCTTCTCTATGTATACGGAAATTAGCAATACGTAAAGTGTGGGAGGTGTGGGAATCCCGTGGGAATCCCGTGGGAACAATAGGGAAAGTTTTCAGGTTACACAAAAAGTTAGTCCTTACAAATAACAGAAGCCCTTGGTAAATTAATCACAGAAGTAGCTATAACTCAAGTGATTCTTACTGTACTCTTGGAAAACCTCCTCTTCTTAAGAGGCACACAAGAAACTAGCGCCATTTTGTTGTTTACTGAATACATTCAGTGTTATGTTTGTGGACTAGCTATAGTGTACGGAAATCAACCGAAATAATTTGCAATTACATTCCATGACGTTTTTCTTGTTTCGTCCAGTTTCAAATATGCGTTTTTAGGATGCCATTACTCATGTCCACAGTTAAAATCCTTTATCCCTATGTTGTATAGTTCAAGTACAGTAATTGTTCAGTATAATATATCAGGATTTTCAATTTTTTAACGAATTCCTGGCTTTTGCTGAGTATGTCACAAATAGGTAAAGGGAGAAAAAAGATCTTAATATTGCTACTTATTTGATAGAAGCTATCAGACATTTGAACACTATATATATATATATATATATATATATTATGTTATAGTTATAAACCAAAATTGAAGTTTGTATGCGATTTATAAACTCCGAGACACGAGGGCGCAGCCCGAGTGGCGAGGATTTATAAATCAAAATACAAACCTAATGATTTTGGTTTATAACTATTTTATAGCCAGAACATAAACAACGAGCAAAGTATAGCGTTAGCTATCTTAGTAATTGTATTAAAGTACCCAAACTCTTCATTATTCCATTTTGCTTTAATCTGCCTTCTACCATAATTATGGTTGCTAAGAACTATATCAGACTTTTCCCCGCTAATACATTTTCTTACGGGCATACCAGACTGTATCAGATTTATAGTTCTTAACGACAAGCACGGTCGCTCGGGTAACGGGCTATAAATATATTTATACCATGGTTGCTGCGGTAACACCCATGGATTAAAAGTGATATTTTCCCGGTGATTTTTCCTGGGGCTATGATATTTTCCCGGTGTCAAGCGAATTCTTCCTGGGGCTATGATATTTTCCCGGTGTCAAGCGAATTCTTCCGTGTTTCCGGCCCAAAATTAAAATTCAATTAAAATTCAATTGAAGCATGCCAGAAAGTTTACTTTAGCAAGTTTACTTTAGCAAGTTTGCTTTAGCATTGTAGCTGCCAGCTGTTATCTCCAGATCTAACTCTACCTGGGCTGCTCAGCAGTAAGCAGTAAAGCAGCTAGCTGTGGTAAATTCCTGTGGTATGAGAGCGGCAGGAGAGTTATATGTGGTAGGGCTGGTCCCATATAGGTGGATATGAGAGAGTAGTAGTAGCAGCAACTACTGGTCCCATATAGGTGGATATGAGAGAGTAGTAGTAGCAGCAACTATGGTATAAAACAGTTGTGCCATGGCAACATTGGCAGCAGTTGATAGTAGACATTAGAGATATGCTAGTCTGGCCTTACAATGGCAATACCTTATGCCAGCTAGTCATGCTCTAAATTTATTCTTAGCCTAAATTTATCTTTTGACATTTTCTTCTTATGACTCAATCATCTCATCTGCTCAATTTGTCGACTCACAGTGACTTCGTAATAATGAAAGCCATTGTCTGCAGCTTCTCTTTCCAAATTTGATGCGACACTTAACACTCCTAACGATGGAGAAATGGCAAAGGGCGTGTTAGACACGCTTATCCGGGATCCGTCACGTGTTCGATGCCCCAATACATTCACAATGGAATATGTAATGATGGAGTTTGTACCCTGCAATTGGAAGTTAATTAAATTAATTAAATTTAAAACACAGCCAACTGTACAAAAGGCATAACTCACTGAGTCACCATCTACAGCTAGAATGCCCGAGAGGACAATGTCATTAATGCTTGCGGCTTCAGATACAGCTGCCACATAATGACTGCTGATGAAGACGGGAGGTTCGTTCACGTCAGTCACGGTGACAACAACTGTGGTTTGACTATATGTCAAGCTTCCTTCTTGATTACTCTGCAATTTCAAGTCAACAAAATTTATTTAAATAGCTATAATATATTGAGAATATATTTTTTTCTAGCTGTCTGTGTCACCTTTCGCTTGTATGACTGAATCATTTACCATCATCTTAAGCAAACACTCAAAATTGCAAGGGGTTGCTAATTACAAACTAAAATTATTGCCTGAATATTCTCTTCTCCCCCCTCCCCCCCTCCCCCTCATGCTCCCCCCCCCCTCCCAATCTCCACATATTCTCAGCCTCCCTTCGCCTTCATGTCACATGAACACCATAGCACACACACACACACACACACACATGCAAGCTTACATTAACAATAACCAAGTATCTTGATATAGCCTCTCTGTCTACTGTTCCATTGGCAGAGACCTCGCCAGTCAAGGGACCAACACTGAATGTAACGGCATCATCAGCCGGAGAGACTGAGAAAATAATCGGACAAGAGAAAGACATTTGCCACAAATTTCTGATATTTCTGTCTGAGATGAGCCTCTTTATAAAACTTACAAGTTGATATTGAGTATAGAACTCTAACATTAGAAGAAGTGGGACTTGCTTGAACGGTTACAATACTTCTAGTCTAAAGTACGGAAGTATACGAATGTCAAATTGTAGATATTTTCAAAGATGTTCGTTTACCTCATCTGTAAACTCAGCTATGGAAGCTGAATATACTGTTTGATGAAAGAATGGTGGGTTGGAGTCAGCAAGAACCGAGACTGGTACTGTGGAATTAAGTGGAGGATCCCCACCATCCTATTATAAATATAAGACTTTAGGGCATATTCTATTATCTTTGGACACTACTATAGCTACTGGTAATGGTTTTATATTTGAGAGCTGTTGGAATCAGTTTTAATACTAATAGCTCACAATCTCAATTTCTGTAAATAATTACAGGAGAAAAATAAACGAAAGTCTATTTATATTTTTCCACGTGGCTGGTAGCGTGCTAGTAATCGGTCACATGATCATTTAATTTCTATATCTTTAGCATCACATGGCCCCCACATTATATCTACTGCTGCTAAAGTCCAACAGTAGCTATATCTTTACCGTGGCTGTAACTTGGAGCATATAACTAGTGCCTATTGTCACTGGAGCTGTCACTGTAAGGTCCCCAGTTGCTGGGTTGATCATGAACGCAGAGCCTGAGGGAGATATTTGAACGATACTGTACGTGATGTCCCCATTCACTCCGAGATCATCATCCATTGCCATGAATCTTCTTACAGTAGTACCCGTACCAGAACTCTAATTAACCGGTACAAATTTGAATCTTTTTTTGTAATAAAATAAACCATGAGCTTACCGCCAAAATGGGTATTTCGTATTCACGCTGAGGAAATATTGGTGGATCATTAATATCGTTCACCATCACCACAACTTGCAAATAAGCCTAAAATGCAGAGGAAGGGGGGAAGGGTGGAAGTAAATACAAAATTCTGTGACCCTAGCTATGAAATCATCTTTGCTTCTAGCTACCACACTACCACAGCTCATCACAAATGACTGAGCGTAGATATATACACTTAATATTACATGAGTTTTTTTTTATCTTACTCTTTCTCCATTTAATCCTGAAGAAGTGAAATAAGCAAATACGTCGAATGCAATAATGACTTCTTGTTTGTTTCTGATCGCCAACTGAGAGGTGCCATTTTGTCCCACAGTGATGCTGCCTGTTGATGGGTGAATGACAAACACCCCTTCTCTACCAGGTGGGAGGTCAATGGCATAAACTACAGTCTCACTCTCTGGCCCTCTGGCCCTAACCGTTACAACTTCAGAGCCTAGTACACACCAAAATAATACCACATATTTGCTATGGTTTCATTTTAAATGCAGCTTTTTTAAAGTTAAAATACTTGCATAGCTGCTCTGAGCTTAAAGACTTTCTCTTACCTGCTGGAGATCTTTCGTTGACACGAACGTTTATTCTGTTATTTGTTGTAATTGGTTCAAATACTGGAACTTTAGATATAAGAACGATTGAAAATATAAAGTAATGATGATGAACGCCGTTTCAAAAATAAGCAAACAAACAAAAATAGTTTTACCTTGAGAGTTCGCGTTCGAGAATATTAAAGCTACTGCAAGAGCGAACATAAGTGCGCCTGCCATATTCCAGTTTGAATTCATCTTGCACGCAGGCTGCTAAAGCTTCTACAGTACACGCCCCCCTAATATAGTTGAGGCCCACCCAACTACTGCAGTTCCACCCACGTATGAAGGCGGGGCGGGCACTCGGTCCGCTTCGTGCTACCTCTTACCAGCCACGCCCTACAAGTTTTGCAAACAAGTAGAGGCGGGGCTGAGTGTGCTGGAGTAAAGTTGCGAAGCCATGGCTGCATCTCTGAAGACAGCTGTCTTAGCGGCACTGTGCTTGCTAGAAATAGCCCGGTATGGGGCGTGCGTCCCTGGTAAGACATCTCTGTCGAGACTTCTAAGTGTAGTTTGTTGTTGTTATGACTATATAGCTAGCTAGGTTGCAGGGTCCAATGAATCATGTTTTACTTTGTTTGTCCTATAGAATTCCTGGGCCCAACTTCCAGAGTGGCTTACATTGACGAAAATGCACCAGCAGGTAATATTGATGATGGCTTCATATTCTTGGCCTATTCATCTATGCCTTCCATTTTGAAAATTCTATTGGGAGTGATTAAATTAGAATAATGCACTATTAAATATTTATCACAAGTAGCCAACAAATATACAGTAGGACTCCAGTTATCCCAACACGTTGGGACTGAGAGGTGTTCGGATAACTGGACACCATAGAAAATGTATTATAAAAACGCTATTAAAGGGGCGTGGCTAAACAATTCTTCGTGTGTGCACATACTACTATTAGATTTTGGGTGTTCAGGTAACTGAAATGTTTGGATAACTGTAGTTCTGCTGTACGTGTGTGAACTCTTTTGGTTGGACACAATTATTTAATTGAATAATTCTTACACAAATGTAATGGTTATGGCTATAAAGATTACGGCTGTTTAAGCCTATATAAATATTTTTAATGCAACTTACTATGTGCTATATCATTATGGAACCTTATATCACTTCTATTCTCCTCTTGACAGTATCAAACAACATAGCACTGGCTAATATGATTCTGCATTATAATTAGTTTTATTTTATTTGACTAAAACTAAAACTAAACCCCCTTAGGTTTGGGATATTTTACTTTTGGTAAGAAAGGCTAAGTCTAAGTTGTAGAGAACATATTATTAACTATATTCAATATTGTTGTTTTTGTTGTTGTTTTTGTGTACAGGAACATTCGTATTGCAGGTCTACGCAAGTGATACAGCAAATCCTAGTTCTTCGTTCACATTTCAACTGACATCTACTCAATTTACTGTCTCTGCCAGCACAGGAATGGTTAGAGTTGCCACTTCTCCTTCCCCAGCTCTAGACAGAGAAGTAAGCCGAATAGAAAAATTATATTTGAATTGTAATTAGAAAAGTAAGAATGTATAAAAGAAAAAAGAATATGGCAATGCAAAATATCTGCATAGTGATAAAAGGCCCCTAGCCTAGCAACCTAGCCCATGCCAGAAATACAAGGTAGCGTAGAAATAGATGTTCATGATGCAAATTTTGTTGTTATTTTTTATACAAATTTGGCTACTCATGTGATTTTCCATGTGGTACATTGAGATCACTATAACAACTAGCACAAACACTCGTGTGAATCTGATCAGGCTGTGTACATACTGCACTGGAGAATGAATATTTAGACTTAATGATATTCAGTGCATCATCACATGGTACTTTAGTTCCATTTTATTGTGAGGATATGTGAATGGCAGATAACATAAATGAATAATAAACATGTAGACCTTAGCTGTGACAGCGCGCGCACCTGCACGCAACACAAACAACCACAAAAATTCGCTGTGCTCGCAATAGTAAAAACAACCGCTAACTTAGCTTGTTCGGGTAATTCAAAGCTTCCCGCCCACCAATTGATAAAACTAACTGAGGCCCCGCCCCCGCTATAAGTTGTAAAGAGCGCAGCTGTTTGATATTGTATTTCTTGGCTTACTTTATCAGTATTGTTTCTCCCTAGAGCAGACACTGGCTCCCAGATTGTCTCCAAGCTTGACAGGTAAATAATACCTCACTAATGACTCCATTATTTTATTTTTTTATTCTTGTGCAAAACTTCTTCCTGATATATCACTCATGATTTTTTTATTTTACAGTATTGTGATGACCAGTGATAATTTTTATGAATGTATATAATACAATGATACTTATTTTATATAAAAAATATTTTGAAATAGCCAGCTAAATATAGATGAATATTTTGTGATGTAGCTAGCTAAGTAAGGATGAATAAACAAATGAAGTGAATAGCTAAGTACAGAAAACTGTACACAAACTGAAACTGTAGAGTTTTCCAGCAGCAAAAATGGTTCACTGATCTATTATAGGCACATACACACACTCAATATGCATCTAGCTAGCTTGATAAAAGGCTTCCCTTACCTGACCATGCCGAGAAAAACACTATTAACGAGACTACAATAATCTCCTCACACTCGTTTCAGTGGGGCTTATCATCGAGAGGGAGAGGCGGCCAGAAAACCGGTTTGCTAACCGGTAGGCGCCCGAAAGTTAGAGAGCACCTGGAGTTCACTTTCATGCGGGAATCAATTGAATCTGTTGCGGGTGTGGCTTGAATGCAATCAAGTCTCTGCCAAAAGATCGCGTGGATTAATTTTTAGTCCTGGAGTCTATTTTGTGTTACTTCTCAGAAACTATGCGTAGAAATGACTCCAAATTTCGTACACTGGCTGACTATGACCTTAGCTACAAAATGTTCGTTGCAATTTTTTTTTGAAAGAAAAAAAATTCGGGCGCGCTGCCGCAAGGATCAAATGAGCACAATCAACTAGACAAAACAAAGCAGAATCGAGAAAAAGTACAACGAAAGGTTTTGAAGACAATCAACAAATGTAGCAGTAGACAAACAATGGGCTCGTCAGCGACGGCACCCGCGGAGGAGTTGTGGATTATATACTTGAGGCTTAGGAGTTCGTAACTTGAACGAAACAGGCTCCCAAGGCCCGTTCTTTTTATTTAGCTAGTCCATTAGCAGTACTCTTTAGGATCCACCCGGACATATCACAGAAAATGTCACATAAAGGATGTTACTGGATACATTGTAAAATTCTAGCTTTTTTTAACAATTTGATATCCATGTCTGTCTTCTTTATAATTATATATATATGCATGTATATATGTATATAGCATAGGAGTGTATATGAAACTATTGTTTATTCAGCCAATATAAAAAGCTTATCTATGACAACCATAAACCTTTTTTACCCATTTTCTTTTATTCTAGACAATGTCCTCTGTTTCCATCACGATAGCTCTCATGAGTGGAGGGACTATGGTGGACAGCTTACCAGTCGTGATTAGGCTCAATGACCTGAACGACAACTCACCCGTATGGGAAAACTCTATCACTTCCATAGCCACGCCTTTCTCTGAAGTATGGCCGCTAGTCTCTAATTAACATCATGCAGCATTTATTGGTACATTTGTATGTTATATAGAGCACACCTTTAGGCCACTTGATCTACTCCATTGTTGCCAGTGATGCAGATTTAGGGTCCAATGGAGATATCAGATTCAGGATAACAGCTCCTGTGAGTTTAATAAAATCTTTCATACTTGTCTTGCTACATGACGGCAAACCTTTAACATTTACTTTTTCTTTCTCCTGTTTCCCCTCTTGACAGAGTGACGGCACATTCGCAGTGGATTCTCAGAGTGGTGTGATTACTCTGGCCCGACCTTTGGACTTTGACACTTCCAGCACCCACACTATCACAGTCGTAGCAGAGGTAAGTCCACAAGCAGTACATTACAATAACTAATTAGTATAGGGGAAAGAATACAAAGTTTCTATACTTGCTCTTGACTCTTGTGACGTATTTGACATAGGATCAAGGAACGCCATCGCTGTCGACAACAATGACCTTTTCTATTTCTGTCAGTGCTGTCGTGTCAGCTCCTCCCACTTTCTCAAGGTCACACTACTTTGCCACCATCAATGAAGGCGACTACTCTACCACTGTAAGTTGTGATTCAATATCAGATTTTATTAAAAGTCAAAAAATAGATAAACATAACGCATCTTTAAAATAATAACAATAATAATAATAATAATAAGCAATAAAAACAAAAAATTACAACTATTAGTATTATTATTATTACTATTTTTAATTATTATTATTATGACAAAAATATATGTGTATAAATAAGTGTGCTATATAACAAAATATACTTCTATGGAGTAGTTATAATATATTTGACGGTAAACATTTCAAAAATTAAATTTAATATTTTGCTTTATATTTTGTCTGCTGAAAGTTATGATGAAAATTATACTTTAATTTCCTGTAGAATTTGAACAACATTGTCAGCGTAGTGGCCGTAGCTACTAATGTGCCTTCGTCAGCCACTGTGGTCTATTCCCAAGTCATGAGGGGTGTGGCCAGCGATAGTCTATTCACCGTGTCTGCCACTGGTGCCATCAATGCAGTCGGAGAATTTGACAGGGAGGCTGCCCAGAGCTATGACATTCAAGTTCAGGTAAAGTATTTAACTCCCAAACACATCATGCTAGATGTGTTGGGCAGAGAAGTTGATAAATAGTAAGATCAATACTATATAGTCTAAAATAGGACATTGAGTCTGATATGAGTGCCCCCATATGTATCTAAATATAGACTATTTGTGTGTATAAATATAGGCTATTATTACTATTCCTGGAATGCCAAACAGTGGGGCAGATTTGGCACTGGTGACTATTGACGTATTGGATGTGAACGACAATCCTCCGGTGTTTCAAAATGTCCACACAGATCCAATTGTGTTACACGAGGTGAGCCATAAGAATCAGATTCAGTTCAATTATTTATCTATTTCTTTTTCTGTTGTTAATACAATTATGTCTTTTTGTTTACAGAATACACCAGTTTCCACGGTGATATACACATTCTATACCACTGACGCAGATGAAGGAAGCAATGGGCTCGTCACATATGAACTTGTTTCTCCAGTTAGCATTGTTGTTTTCTGTCTCTATAAAAATATCATACCATGTTCTATTTATTCCTTATTAGTATCACTAACTCTCTTTGTATGTTCAGCTATATTGTTATTTTTTCTTCTTAGACTAACGGTCCATTCTCTGTGGGTAGTATCAGTGGAGTGGTGCACCTTACCGGCTCTCTGAACTATGACACTACCCCTTCTTACACCATTACTGTCAGAGCTGAGGTGAGTTCAGGCTTCATCTTCCACCATGACTAAATATAAGTAACTCTCTGTGCCAGTCACTAAATTTACAATTAGCTATTCTTGTTTATCCAATGAATCTTCACATTTTGCTGTGAACTTTCATGTTAGTGTCTTAAAAATATCTAAACTTGATTGAAATGTTTAGTTTCTTTCTATTTAAGTGATACCATGCCTGTATGTGGAATTAGGATGCTGGCACTCCGCAGCTGACTGCCACGTCTTCTCTGACCATCACCGTGGGCAACATCATTACAGCTCCTCCCACTTTTACGGAAAACATATATAACTTTGAAGTCCTAGAAGGAGCATATACTAACGTGAGAACTTCTTTCTTATATTTTAGTGTACAACTTTTTAAAAGAAACTTTTATGTTTCATTTTCGTGCAGCATCAAGTGGGTACTGTAAGAGCAGTGGATGCTGCTGACCCCACCTCTCCATTGATACGCTACGAACAGATATCAAAAGGTGACAGTAATTAAATATATTAATATATATACATTATAGCAACATAATTATAGTCAATACATGTTTTAAAAATCAACAAAACAAAAAAAAAGTAAGAATATCTAAATGAGTTCCGCTATCAAAGTTTGCTGCTCAAATTATCCTAATTTTTGTTGTTGTTGTTGTTGTTGTTGTGTTGTTGCAGGAGATGTCACAGATACATTGTTTTCAGTTACTTCCATTGGGTCATCGGCTGGTAGAATAGCAGTCACAGGAACTTTGGACAGAGAAGCTGTACACACTTACTCCATCAACACTAGAGTAAGAGAAAGAGCACATAAAAGTAGGCACTCTGCCAGTTCATTAAAACAGCTTAGTCATTCTTGACTGAAACATGAAAGCTTGTGATTGTAGTAGTCGAATTGCTTCTAGCAAAAACCAATAGTATTGTAAGTCAAAGTTAAAAGTAGATATAATAACATTGACAGGAGCTATTTATAGAATCTTGCTATGTATAATTAGAAACGACTTTTCACACTCTTTCCCATCCTAACATGTCACCCAAGATATTTTTATTTTATCATTTTAGGCTTTCCGTGTTCTGTCCATGAGTTCAACAGTACCCCAGACCGAAATAAGTATAGTATCCGTGGTGATCATAGTGGGAGATGCGAACGACAATTCTCCAGTATGGACCTCCAGTTTTCCCGCCATTACCTTACCAGAGGTAAGAAAGACGACATGCCATATCCTCTCACTAACAAACTCCTTGACAACTACATGGTGGGAGAAACTTGGATTAAATTTATTTGCCATTTCCACAGACACAGCCAATTGGAACAGACATTTTCACAGCTTCTGCAACGGACGCAGATTCTGGTTCCAATGGAAGAATTTCTTACTCCATTGTGTCTCCTCCAGTAAGAAGGCATCATGTATTTTTTGTAAGATAAAATGTTATAATTTCATGTCTAACCATAGGATAATTTTCCATTTACCATTGATGGAGCCACTGGGGTCATTCAGTTGACTAGAGTTCTAGACTTTGACACGGAGAGTTCCTATACCTTCACTGTCCATGCTCAGGTACGAAAGAAAAATAAAAAAGGAAATAATTTGGTGGGAAGGTGGAACCGAAAAGGAGACTGTGCGAAGTACAGTGTCATTTTTTGTGATTCTCTCTTTATCCTGCAGGATGGTGGGAGTACTGCTAATTCCATCACAAGATCACTTTCAGTAACTGTCCAGGATTCATTAGATCCTGCTCCAGCTTTTTCCCAGGGGATTTATACCTTCAGCGTTGCAGAAGGAGCTTACACCTCGGTGAGTTAAAAGAACTACCAAAACAATAAGCCCAGGATCTTGTGTAACATAAATTGTCTTCATTGCACTCTCCCCTCATCTTTGTTAGCAACTGGTCGGGAGAGTAATGGCAGTAGACAGTCTTCACCCCAGTGCCACAATCAGGTACGAAAAAGTTTCCACGAATTCTCTATTTACCGTTACATCCACTGGGAGCAACGCTGGAACTGTGTCGCTGTCGGGTACCATTGACGCTGACAGTGACCCACGAACTTACACCATAGTCATACGGGTAAGGAGCATTTTTTTCAATTCGATATTGGATGATTTCATTAGCAAGGGAACAACATATAGGCTTTTAATTTTCTAATTAGATTATAATGCTCGATAAATAGGTATTTTTTTTATCATACAAGTAATTGATCACAAAAGGTGAATAGCTAGGTTTGTATTGGGATATATTAACCACTCTTGTTACAGTAATGTAATTATTTTTATGGTATACAATTTGTTGCTAGGCTTTTAGAGTAACCACGGGAACCATAGCCAGGAGCGACATCAGTACAGTGTCTGTGGTAGTCCAACTCGCAGACATCAATGACAATACTCCGGTCTGGACGGACGCCAGCCCTGGACCTGCCTCTGTCACCGAAGTATGCTTTATTATTTAAGTTCGTGTTTTCTATGTGAAATTAAATAGAACCAAGATTGCCAAAGTGCAATGAATAAGTGCTGAGTGTCACTCTCTCTATTGAAAAACAAAACAAAAAAAAACAAGAAACAAATCTATTTTTGTAGACCAAACTACATTCTATTTCATCTGTCTAATAATCCTTTTTGTGTGTATTTTTTGCTTTCAGTCAAGAACTGTTGGCTCTTTGATCTACTCTGTCACAGCGACAGATGCTGACTCAGGAACAAATGGACAAATCACATACACTCTTCCCTCACCAGTAAGTAGTGCTGGTGTTAAAGAAAACAAACAATGTTATCAGAAACAATGTCTTCTTAGGTTGCTGGTCCTTTCTCTATTGGAGCATCCACTGGTCGTATTCTTCTGACCGGTCCATTAGACTACACCACACAGCAGCAGTATTCACTGAACATTCAAGCGCAGGTGAGCAGATGGTATGGTAAAGGGTTTGCAAAAGTGAAAACTAGATCTTTATACATGTCTTCTTCTATAACTCGCCTACCTTTAGGATGGAGGTGGGCAGAGCATATCCACTGTTCTGGTCATCAATGTGGCTGATGTATTGGACCCAGCACCAACCTTCTCAGAAAGCGTCTACACAGAGGAAATTCAAGAAGGAACATATAGTAGTGTAAATAAAATTAATCTAACTTCTTATATCAATATTATTAAGCAACAAATATTTTGAATATTTTCTTCATCGTTCTTGTGATTACATACTTTACAGGCTCCTGTTGCAACAGTTCTGGCAACTGAACCTAACAAACCCATGGCAATAATTCGTTACGAGAAAGTTAATACAGGTAAGGCAACACATGAATGCTGCCCACAAAATCTTCATTACTGAATATGTTCTATTTATTTTAGGAGACACTTTATTCTCAGTAAGTCCTACTGGGCAAGTCACAGTGACAGGAACTCTTGACAGAGAAACGACCGAAACTTACTCCATTAGCATTAGGGTATGTACTGAATGCAAAATTGATAATTGCTTCAACTACCAAGGCGAGAAACTTTTGATTGTTTATTTCTTTTTTTTCCCCAGGCATTTCGTGTAGCAGCTGCTTCCAGTACAGCAGCTTTGAGCGGAGTAGGGATAGTGTCGATGCTGATCACCGTGGGGGATGTGAACGACAACAGCCCCATCTTTGCCAATCCCCACACCTCACCCGTCTCTATTCTAGAGGTATTGTTAAAAATTATAAAATCTTTTGTGAGTAGTATGAGAATTGAAGGTTTAGCTCTCTAGCTATGAATATAAGATATAATATTCACACTTGAGGCAACATCAATGTATTCAGTCATTCTCGGCTGAAATAATTATAATAATAGCAAATTTTTCTTGTCAGGTTAAGTTTTAATTAACAATATTGGCTGTTAGAATGAGAAAAATTTGCTATTATTATAACATCAAAGTACCATTAAGTGAACCCCTTTGTTGATGCTTTAGAATCGAGCCCATGGCAGTAATATCTACACATTCTTAGCCACCGATAGTGACAGTGGAGACAACGGAATGGTCACATACTCTATAACTTCACCGGTGAGTTTTTTTTGTTTTTTTGTTTTTTTAGCCACTATTGTTTTCCTATTCATGTACCATCATTTCCATAATTGTTAATTTGAATAGGCATCTTCTCCATTCTCCATTGACTCTGGTACTGGAGCATTGAGACTTACTGGTCTCTTGGATTATGACATTGCTACAACTTATTCCCTCACTATCAGAGCTCAGGTGAGGACTGAATATCTTGTTGATTACTTGTGCTTATTATCTCTCTCTGTCATTTTTTTTTTCCACTCATAGGATGGAGGCACTCCTCCATTATCTACGGACACTCAGTTTAACATTAACATTGTAGATGTCCTGGATCCTCCACCCACTTTCACTCTAAGTTCATACAGTGCAGAAGTTGATGAGGGAACTTATACAAATGTAAATAGCACACTTACTTTGTGAGCCTTTTAAACTGTTTGGCTTGGTTTTAGTCTTTTCTTTTTCATTTTTTTAAAATTAATAGCGTCTTCTTGAGACAATACAAGCTGTAGACAGTCTGCATCCTACCACTGCTATTATAAGATATGAAATTATCCCAAAGGGTAAGTTGAACTAGAGCTTACAGGAGAATGCAACATTGACAGTTTCTTTGTTTCACAGGAGATGCTTCAGATACACTATTCAGCATTGTGAACTCGGGAACTAATTCAGGTCAACTCTCACTCACGGGCACTGTCACTGTTGCCATGGATTCATTTACACTAAACATCAGGGTAAGCTGAGTACATAAAAAAAAAGTATTTAAATTTGAGTAAATTTCCTCTTTACTTTCCCTTCAGGCTTTCAGAGTGCCATCTGCTGGTAGCACTGTGCAGAGAAGCCAAGTTGGCACTGTCACCATGACGATTACAGTCACGGACATCAACAATAATAGTCCAGTCATATTAAATCAAATTGCAACTCCATTAAATGTGATTGAGGTAAAGTTAATGAGCAATTTAAAAAAATAATTTCTACCAGCATTATTCCAATATAGATAATGCTAATAATTTACTTTTGATACTCTGACAGCCACTGCTCCAAGTTCCCATATTGCTATGTATATTTTAATCATTCATCCATTCATTCATTCATTTTTCATTCATACATTCATTTTCTTTGTTTGTTTGTTTGCTTATTATTCATTTAATTAATTATTTATTTATTTCCTGTTCCTCAGACTAGACCAACGGGTACAGTACTGTACACTTACCATGCATCAGATTCAGATACTGGACCGAGTGGAACCATCACTTTCTCACTGACACCAGTAAGGCTGCTGGAAAAGACAGACAATCAATTACAAATATAATAGTCAAATAATTGTTTGTTAGCTATTTTATTAGCTACAATTTTTGCCATAGTTTGTTTGTAGCCAACTATGTTATTACAATTGCTGCTGTTGTTTATTAGCTATGTTGTTACAATTGTTGTTGTTATTTGTTTGTAGCCAACACTATGTTGTTACAATTGCTGCTGTTGTTTATTAGCTATGTTGTTACAATTGCTGCTGTTGTTTATTAGCTATGTTGTTACAATTGTTGCCGTTACCTGTTTATTGCTAAACATGTTGTTACAATTGTTGCTGGTGTTTACAAAATGTTGTTACAATTGTTGTCGTTGTTTGTTTGTTCAGAGTGGAACTCCATTCACTATTGAACCCACTACTGGAATAGTACGGCTGACAAATGGCCTTGACTATGATGTCACACAATCTTACAGTTTGACAATTACTGCCCGGGTAACTATATAATTAGCTAGCTAACTAAATCACTACTACTTAAATATATTTTATCATATTTGATTAGACTTACTTTTCAACGAACCTGTTGCCACACTATACCTAGCTAGGCATCTTCCCAGTTTGACCATTTGCAATTATTTTATAGGATGGAGGAACTCCTGCTCTAATGGATATCACCACACTTACAGTCAATGTTGTGGATGTAGTGGACCCTCCGCCTTCCTTCTCTATGAGTCAGTACATATTTACCGTCAATGAAGGCGTGGCAAATGTAAGTAAACAGAGAAACGGAGTACACCTCACTGTGCATGGTGAATTCCAAATAGTGCACACCATATACTTTCATTCTGGCTTTGAGTGCCCTATAACCAGGAAACTGGGGGAAATGCTGTCTATCTGTAGCTTTCTTGTGCAGATGGAAACCTGGGAAATTTCACAAAGTTTTCATATAGCTATAATGCCTGATGTGTGGAATGTATTTTACATGTCACTAGCTATAAGCTTAATTACAAGATGTCTTGTTTTTTTAAAAGAGGCTGTCTCTTTGTTTTAAACAGGTTGTGATTGGACGAGTGGTAGCAACTGACAGAGAAAGTCCCGGCTCAGTTATACTGAGATATGAACAGATTGCAAAAGGTAACAATTGAAAGTCTGTCAACAGCTAATGTTTCCTCGTTGAAGTACCAATTCATATAATTATATAGATAGCTAATGTCGTAGTGAATACTCCATTGATCACGCAAAATATTTGTGCACAGGCGATGTTACAGACACATTGTTTGATGTGGAAGAAGTAGGAGATGATGCAGGAGAGGTCACCATTACAGCAGCTGCCGACCGGGAAAGTACAGAGTCCTATGTCATCAGTGTCAGGGTCAGTAGCTACTAAGAAAGGAAGTTTCAAAATACAAACTAAAAAATATTTTTTTTACTTTCAGGTGTTTCGAGTTTCTTCGATGACATCTACCACTCCTATAAGTGGAGTGGGTGTGGTCTCGGTGGCGATTAACATAGCAGACGTGAACGACAATGCTCCCCAAATTCTCAACCCACTATCAAGCGCTCTTTCAATATCTGAGGTAATACTAGCTATAGTAGTCATGATGAAATGAGAGAATCACTACATGTGCTGTATAAAATGCTATAGTAACTAAGCTAACACTCCACTGATTATATTTATGGTATAGGCTAGACTTAAACACTCCCAAGCACACCCCTGTCTACACCCATGTTTCAGTGTAAATGGCCACATAAACTGCCACTTTATAATTGTACTATGTATGTATGTTACAGTCGAGGCTGGTGGGCTCTGTAGTGTACACCATCTATGCCATTGATGGGGACTCAGGAACTAATTCTCAGTTATCTTACTCAATATTATCCACTGTAAGTTTGAATTAAAGCACACATTGAGTTTTTTCCTCATCTTTCCATCTGCATGTATCACCAACTTATATTTCTCTAATAGAGTCCTGTACCTTTCTCTATCGGACCTCAAAGTGGAGTTATACGTCTGACAAACGCTCTCAATCATGACACAGCAACCTCTTATACCTTCACAGTACAAGCACAAGTGAGTAGCTACCATGTTTACAATTAATGGTCCTCTAATTAGCCATATCTCTTTCATTGCATTACTTTCATTGATGTTTCTGACTCCTTAGGATGGAGGTTCCAGCCCCTCGAGTGCCACGACTGAAGTAATGGTTACAGTCGTCGATACACTAGACCCACCACCAACATTTTCCGAGAGTATTTACTTGGTAGAACTTGACGAGGGAAGCTACTCTATGGTAAAGAATTGATATTCTAGTTTGTTTGTTTGTTTAGTCACCTGTGCTATTTTGATCTGGCCTTTAAATAAAACAAATAGAATTGGAGCTGTTATAAATGGCTGGCTTCAGTTTTGACAGTGAAACATTTTCAATGTTCTTTTTTTTATATTTTTTTGGTCATAATTACAGCGTTCCATAGTAACGGTATCTGCGGTGGACACTTTAAACTCAAATGCAGTCCTCAGATACGAGATGGTGTCAGCCAGTAAGTGAAAAAGCCAGCTAGTAAATTTTAAACCAGCAAATATGATTAAAATTTCCTTTGTCTAGCTGGTCCAGATGGGTTGTTTTCTGTGACAAGCACTGGAACCGTGGCAGGTCAAGTTCTACTCACTGGAACTCTGGATAAAGAAAGCGCAATGACTACTTATTCTCTCAACATCAGAGTAAGAGCTTTGTCAGCACTAAAAAAGATTGCCAGTTAATTATTTCTTCACTCTATAGGCTTTCAGAGTGTCTTCAGCCGCTTCAACCACTCCTCGCAGCATAGCCAGTTCTGTCTCTGTCATTATATCTGTGCTGGATGTTAATGATAATGCACCAGTGTGGCTCAACCCAACCACAGCCACTATATCTGTGCCAGAGGTTTGTCAACACAGGATAAATTGGTGATTTGTTTTATTTAGTGCCCACCCCTCCATTTGGTTTGTTTAGACTTCTTCTGTAGGAACTGCTATTTACACAGTTATAGTGTCTGATGCTGATGAGGGGTCTAATGGAAGAGTGAGACTCTCTTTGACTGCTCCAGTAAGTTCATACACAAAATGGTTGGTAACAATAATAGCAGCTGCTGTACACAGTGAAATAGCTACAAAAAATGCACATAGAGAATGTACATTATTAGGCTTAAGATGAACTAAAAAGCGCTATGCTTAGTGTAGACAATGGATATAGCTAAATCAAGAATAGCAACTCATTATTCTTCTATGTAGCTAGCTGGTGAAGGATAAGTGAATTAACTACAACATTGATACTTTGATCTAGACGGATGGCTCGTTCATCATTAGTCAAGATGGCGTTGTCAGTGTTGGCGGTCAGCTGGATGCAGGGACCACACCCACTTATACCATATCTGTCACTGCTACAGTAAGTTTTTTTGTGATTAGAATGAATAACTAGCTGTACCTTGTGGAAAAATTAATCTGGGAAATACTATACAGAAATATGGACAATTAGAAAATTCATTAGATATTCCAGCTGTTAGTAGGTAACAGCCTGAAGCATAGCTAAGAAAACATCATCTGTGGGGTTTTATCGTATCGTTCAGGATGGAGGGACTTCGGCAATGACATCTACCATCACTCTGATGGTTCAAGTGACACCTGCGGCTGATCCTCCTCCCACGTTCAGCACACTCGTCTACACTCTCAGTACACCTGAATCTGACCACACCAGCACTGTGAGTAAAATGAGTTGTTATTGTAACAGCTGCCATCGTGTTAATTTAATTTGTATTGTTCTTGTTGTTGTTTGTTGTTATTTATGTTGCTAACGTTTATTAGGCACTTCATGTTGCTGATGTCACTGCCACTCCAGGCTCCGTGGGATGTACCATCAGATACCAGCTGCTCAGTAGAAGTAAGAGGGTTTGAGTATGGACTCCATTTTTTTATGCCACGTTTTAAATGCAGATGATAATAGCCATTCCTCCTTTACTGTCGGACAGACAAGTGGATCGGTAGATTTCAACGGTGTATTGGACAGAGAGACACAAAGGACGTGGGCAGTGCTAATATCGGTAAGGTTTTGCCTGAGAACAAGGACACATAAGCCCTCATTCTTACTTCGTTGTTTTTTTCACAATACAGCCATGTTTTATATAGAGAATAGCGATAGATGTACCTTGTAGCTAATAACACCCTCCAAACAAATTAAGAAAAACAATAGCAAGCTAGAGTCATAATTGAGGTTTTAATGACTTGAATTTCCAATTTTATTTGTTAAATTCTTCCAATTTGACATAACTGTGATGCTACATTCCCTGCATTAGTTATCTCTTCTCACTGAAAACTTTCCTGCATTTAGCTTCTTCTTTTTCTTTTATTTACTTTGGAGGATGTTTAGCGTACATGTTAGCTTTTTTTTGTAGTACATGTAGTGATTATTTGTCATTCTTTATCTGTTCCTCCTCCTCCTCCTCCTCCTCCTCCATGTAGGCCACTGAGATAGATACATCCACGTCGATGCCTAAGAACACTCTAATGGCCTACACCAGCGTTATTGTAACTGTGACAGATGTCAATGACAATCCCCCAGCTTTTATCACGGACCACTTGTATGGATCTGTACCAGAATCAGCAAGAGTTGGTGATGTGGCAGCTGCAGGTGTACGAGCATTTGACCCGGATGAGGTAATGACTGATAGCATTCTCACGTTTTATTTCTGATAACCACATCATCATAATAGCAAATTTTCTCATTCTAACAGCCAATATTATGTTAATTATAACTTAACCCGACGTTTTGACTTCTTGCCAAAGTCCTTTTTTGGCATTATTATAATTGTTTCAGCCGAGAATGACTGAATCATTGAAACTATGTTTCGTTGTTATTGTTGTTGCTGCTGTGCCTGTTTATTTATTTGTTATTTGTTGTTGTTTATCCACAGAGCACTAATGCACAGTTCCAGTATTTCTTGGGCCCATCAGTGTCGGTTCCATTTGCAATAGATCCCGTCACAGGAGTCATTTCTGTCAGTAGTGCCTTGGACTACGAGACAACGCAAGACTATGAATTCACAGTGAGAAATTTTAAAATACACAGGAATTTTATTCAGCTGGAATTAAACCATTATCAGAATCTCATGGTATTAAACAAGCAGATGACAAAATGGAGTAGTTGTGCACTGGAACAAAGAATATTAGAGCAGACCAAGAGGAGCTACTGCTATGCATAGCCATACAGTTAGCTATCATTTAGTTTCGATACAAGTTTACAGTTTGTCAATCCTATGACCCTTAGCCAAAACAACAACAACTTATACTCATATATGCAGCCAGGCACTCTGGTAAGGCTAGTTATGCAGTCTCATTTGAAGCTGTACAGCTATACAGTAAATTTAATGTGCTGCTTCCAGTGGTGAGAAAACTTACTCTTACTGTTTCTGCCTTACCAACATTTCTTGCTGTTCTTTCCACAACTGCATAAAGCTTCTGATCAGTTTCACCTTTTAATAGAAGCTGGATCTAAAAGGCAAAACTCCTGCCACTTGAAGCAAGAGAGGGGATTTGTTGTTACAACTAGCACTCATTGTACTGGCTTTGTATTCCTGTGTGTTTAATACTTGGTGGCACATTGAAATTATATTCAGGTAAACATGCTTGGCTTGATGATGAATAAGGTTTCCTGCTTTTGACTAGCCTAGTTGAGTACTTGACATCTCAGTCTTTTAATTATTCAATCTTTATGGCATAATTACAGGGGTTGATCAAGAAAATATTGTATAGGGGTGATCTTTAATTTTTGCAGCGCGAAAATTTGTGAATTGTATCAACCACACCCACTGTTGGCACATGCTTTACTGACTGTGGCCGAACAGCTATGTTATCTGATTCTGATATCTAGTTTATATCACTTTGAGAATATTTAAGATATCATGTAAAGTAACAAGAACTAATTAATCAAGAATATGACAATGAATATCATTAAATTTAGGGGAGGTGATCTGTCACCCTTTTCACCCCCTGAATAGCCCCAGAGTTACCTTTCCCTGACTTCACAATGTTTATTCATCCTCAGATTGTTGCCAGGGAGACCAGGACGAGTCAGCGCTTCAGCAGTACGGCGACGGTTAACATTATGGTTGTAAATGAAAATGACAATTTGCCCGTCTTTGGCCAGGCTTCGTACACTTTCCAAGTGGCAGAGAACGCATCTCCTGGAGTCCTTGGACCAGTGACTGTAAGTAATATAATGTAATTCTTGAGCTTTGCATAATATAATATATATATATATATATATATATATATATACAGTTTTATTAGAAGGACTAATTATATCATTATTTGGCATATTCATGACCTAAACACTTGCTCTATTATTTTGCGATAGTGGAAAATGGCTTCGGAAGTCTGTAACACACTGCTTGCCATATTCTAGACACTTTTTGTTTTGATAATTTTAAATACTTCCTCCACCAGCTAGCTCTGTGCATTGTTATAGTGTATTCACTTAATCATCATGAATGTTTAAGTGTTGTTGTTTTTTGTTTGTTTTGTTTCTTTTTAGTTTACAAGTGCAATCCACATCTCTTGATATTTATACATGACATTATGATGTAACAGTTTTCATACCTCATCTTATCATTTATTAATTAAAGCAGCTGTTGGTTTACATACCTGGTCTTCTTATTATTTCAGGCTGTTGACAATGATTCTGGTAATTTTGGTGCCTTAACTTACAGTCTTGTTGGATTTGGAACTTCTGACAGGTAGGGATATAGTATATTGTATCGAGTATTGTATAGTATAGTATATGTAATACTTAGACTGCTCTCTACTGAGAATAGCTATAGCTAGTATGGCTTTACTTTAAAAAAAAAAAACCCCACACCTATGTTTAATTTCATTTCAAGTCATCTGGTACCATATTTCTCATTTTTTCCATTCCCATCTGGTACCATATTTCTCATTTTTTCCATTCCCAGGTTTGGAATCAACAGTGCCACTGGTGTTGTGTCCACCACAGCAGCACTCAACTACGAGGAGAGAGCCGTGTACCACCTCTCAGTTATAGCGTCTGACGGAGGAGGAACACTCACCGACCCGAACAGAGCAACCACACAGGTCGTGATTCAAGTCATGGACGTCAATGACCACACCCCTGTGTGCTTCCCTGCCAGTGCTACCGTTATTCTTGTGGAGAACCAAGTCTACACTAACTTTCTTTCCATGACTGTAAGTTTGCAACGTTGGGATATTGCGTAGCCAACGCCCCTCTATTATAATCAGGAATATTTTCATTTATTGAGGGTTACTAGTAGTATAGCTATAATATAGCAGGAGAAGCCTGAAAACATATAATATGTTACAACACACCTAAATTCCAGATTGTCCAACTTTGAATGCAATGTTATGTTTCAGAAAGAATGGCTTTACAATTGTATCTCTGTGATGAATTTATTAGAAGGAAACGCTTCAGCTATTGTAATTGTAATTATGCATTAGAGCCTCAGTAGCCAGAGTGTGACTAGAAAGTGCCTGCAACTCTGAAATACATTTTTAATTATTTCTACCACTTGTCAATGCACCCTCTCATTTAAATAATGTTGTCACAACTACCCAGTAGAGAGAGATGCTTGTATTGGGGTACAAACAGTTTTGCTGTAGTCTGTTGTTATGCTGATATTTAATTCTATTATTTAGGGTAGTGATGGTGATCCACCAAACACTGCAAACTCTCGACTGACTTACACCTTGACATACGCCGACTCCAGCTCAGCTGCCCCAACCTTTACCATCTCCTCGACTGGCGGACAGATCTCATCAGCCGCACTGGACCATGAAACTGCCTCCACGTACTCGCTGAGAGTGACTGTCAGTGATGCTGGGACTCCCAGCTTCACATCTTCTCCTTGCATGGTCACCGTCAACACAAGAGTAAGTTAACTACTGTTTTCTCTGCTTGATATATTATATATATATATATAGCGCTATTTCACGGTGTCCTCTTTATTGATTCCATTTCTCACCAGGAACTATTCATAACCATTCATGTCAGTGATGTTTTTTTTATTCTAGGATGTCAATGATGTGGCCCCAATATTTGTGAGTCCCAGCTATTCCACAAGCATCACTGAGAACCACCCAGTGGGCAGCACCATCGGCATCACAGTGTCTGCAACTGACCCAGAGGGACACACTGTCAGATACTCCACAGATTTAAGCAGTGCTGATTCTCGCTTCTTCTCTGTCAATCCAACATCTGGAGTCATCTCTCTCTCTCGAAATGTTGACTACGACCCTCCAGCCAACCATCGATCTTTCACTTTTACAGTTAGTAGACATTCAAATCCAACTCTCCCCCCCCCCCCCCCCCCCCCCCCCCCCTTCCCACCTCTTCTCCTCTGTCCCCCCACCCCCTTTCCCCCTTCCACTTAGAAACTAGGACTGAAAAAATATGAATGTCACCAATAAACAAGTAAAGGCTTGTATGTCATTATGAAGCTGAGGTACAGCCAGAAGTGCTAGTATGTGTAAATTGCTATGAAGAATAATAATAAATTATAACCCATGGACTAAATTGCCATTCTGAATTTTAGCTGAAATTCCTCTTCTTGCTTTTGATGCAACTATTTTAATATAAGTTGGGCTAAATAGTAATTTTATAATGTTTATTTTGCTAGATTAGGAAACTAAAAAAGTAACATCTGTTGTTGTTGTTGTTGTTTTGTTTTTCTTACAATGTCACTTACTTTAAATAAATAATATATCACGAATGTTAGTGTATTAAACTAACTATCAATCTACAAAATCATGTGAAATGATAACACAAGTCAAACAATGTTGCTACGGGCAAGATTGAACAGCAGTTTATCATTGTTAATGTAACACTATAGTTCATTTCCTCTATTAATAAATCAAATACTATGAACTATTGAACTACATTAATTTTTCTCTGCTAATACATCTTCTTATATACTAAACATTAGATTGCATTTAATTCTATACCATGACTTCTGTCACTAATGTACACAAATAATTGGAAACAATGAGACTAATATTTAACTGATACCCTCAAAATAATTATGTCTAATTAATTAAGGGGTCATATGACAGTGTGTTCCTTTCATAATTATAACTAATGCCCTCAAGATGGCTGTCATGTTGAATTCTGCTCTCTGTTTAGGTTTTGGCTACTGATGAAGTGGAGGCTTCTCTCACTGGCTCCGCAGTTGTTGTCGTTACCATAACTCCATTGAATGACAACACCCCTATCATATCAAACCCACCAGGCAAGTAGTGGCACGGTTGTGTTAGCCTCTACTTACACACTAAGTGGTGAATGACATTCACTATTGAGTTCACTATCATTTTGCACTTTGTAAATTTTATGGATGATTAACTTGGTTCCGAATACGATTATAAATGAACTTTTACATAGTATATTATAAAAGACATAGTAAAAGATGAGTCTAACTAGTTATGATATTAACTTGGTTCTTTTTTCTTTCTTTCTTTTTTTTTTTTTCTTATCTTTTTTTTGTTTTTGTTTTTGTTGTTGTTGTCACTGTTTTTTTGTTTTTTTGCACACACAGTCTACATTACTTGATTTCATCTTTAAATACATTGTATTTTGTTAAATATATTATGTTATTATTATTATTATTATTATTATTCCAGCTCAAGATCCATTTGTCTACACTGTAATAGAAGATGGCGGCACTCCACTTCCCTTTCCTCTAGTCACTGTTGTGGCTTCAGATCTTGATGGAGACACTCTCGTGTACAGCTTCACAGCCGCAAATGTAAGACTAAATACATATCAAATGAATTCAATTCTCTGCCATTTCTATCTCTCTTTCTTTCCTTGCCTTTCAGAGTCACTTTTCGATAGACGGCTCTACTGGTGCCATTGAGTTGGTGAGTTCTCTCAATCGAGAACAGCAGAGTCAGCACATTTTTACAGCTCAGGCTTGTGACCCAGGAAACTTATGCGAGTGAGTGAATGATTCTGATGTGTCATTTCATAAGCTTTATTCATAATTTCATGTGTTTCCCATTGATTGTATATATATATATATGTATATATTATATATATATATATATATATATATATTTATTGCAGCTTTGATATTTTTACTTGAATATTTCCGCATCACGCGAGCGTTCTGTATTCTCCCATATTGTACGGTTTATATTGTACGCTCCTTGTAGCGCGCGCGTAGCGAGTAAAATCAATGAAAATTGTATTGTAACCGGTTGAGAAAAATTTCAAAGAAGCAATAAATCACTTATCACACTCGTCGTACAATATGGGAATGATATTTTACTCTCACGCCACATTTTCACTCGCCTTTGGCTCGTGAAAATATTTTGCATGCTCGTAAAATATTTTCCCATATTGTACTCTGACTCGTGCTATAAGTATTATATATTAATATATTAAATAGTATGTGTATATAAATAGCTGTATTATATTATATATATGTATATATTACATATTATAATGATTTATTTACTTGTTTATATTTTAGTTCCGTCATGCTGACAGTGAATGTCTTGGACTATAATGATAACCGACCGATGTTCAGAGCTGTCTCTTTGGTCAATTCCTTCTCATACAGAGAAGTAAGTACATAACAATCTCCATTCTGTAATTCAAATTTCTTTCAAAGTCTTCTAACTCATTAGCCATTATTGTGTCAAAATTTTATCTTCATTTTATCTATTCTTATCGCTGCAGTGTGATATTCAAGACGAGATGGTGGTGGTCACTTTAGTGGCTGAAGATCTGATAGACTTGGGAAACAACAATGTAGTGGAGTACAGCATAGCTAGTGGTGAGTTGGTGATAGACTAGGGAAACAACAACTAGTGGAGTACAGCATAGCTAGTGGTGAGTTAGTGATAGACTAGGGAAACAACAACTAGTGGAGTACAGCATAGCTAGTGGTGAGTTAGTGATAGACTAGGGAAACAACAACTAGTGGAGTACAGCATAGCTAGTGGTGAGTTAGTGATAGACTAGGGAAACAGCAACTAATGGAGTACAGCATAGCTAGTGGTGAGTTAGTGATAGACTAGGGAAACAACAACTAGTGGAGTACAGCATAGCTAGCATAGCTAGTGGTGAGTTAGTGATAGACTAGAGAAACAACAACTAGTGGAGTACAGCATAGCTAGTGGTGAGTTAGTGATAGACTAGAGAAACAACAACTAGTGGAGTACAGCATAGCTAGTGGTGAGTTAGTGATAGACTAGGGAAACAACAACTAGTGGAGTACAGCATAGCTAGTGGTGAGTTAGTGATAGACTAGGGAAACAACAACTAGTGGAGTACAGCATAGCTAGTGGTGAGTTAGTGATAGACTAGGGAAACAACAACTAGTGGAGTACAGCATAGCTAGTGGTGAGTTAGTGATAGACTAGGGAAACAACAACTAGTGGAGTACAGCATAGCTAGTGGTGAGTTAGTGATAGACTAGGGAAACAACAACTAGTGGAGTACAGCATAGCTAGTGGTGAGTTAGTGATAGACTAGGGAAACAACAACTATGAGTAACATTAGCTTAGTGTTAGTTAGTGATATACTAGTAGAAACAACAACTTATGAGTACAGCATAGCTAGTGTGAGTTATGATAGACTAGGGAAACAACACTAAGTGGCGTCATCATACTAGTTGGTGTTTAGTGATAGACTAGGGAACAACAACTAGGAAGTACAGCATAGCTGTGGTGAGTTAGTGATAGACTAGGGAAACAACAACTAGTGGAGTACAGCATAGCTAGTGGTGAGTTAGTGATAGACTAGGGAAACAGCAACTAATGGAGTACAGCATAGCTAGTGGTGAGTTAGTGATAGACTAGGGAAACAACAACTAGTGGAGTACAGCATAGCTAGTGGTGAGTTAGTGATAGACTAGGGAAACAACAACTAGTGGAGTAGAGCATAGCTAGTGGTGAGTTAGTGATAGACTAGAGAAACAACAACTAGTGGAGTACAGCATAGCTAGTGGTGAGTTAGTGATAGACTAGAGAAACAACAACTAGTGGAGTACAGCATAGCTAGTGGTGAGTTAGTGATAGACTAGGGAAACAACAACTAGTGGAGTACAGCATAGCTAGTGGTGAGTTAGTGATAGACTAGGGAAACAACAACTAGTGGAGTACAGCATAGCTAGTGGTGAGTTAGTGATAGACTAGGGAAACAACAACTAGTGGAGTACAGCATAGCTAATGGTGAGTTAGTGATAGACTAGAGAAACAGCAACTAGTGGAGTACAGCATAGCTAGTGGTGAGTTTGTGGCTACTTAGAATGCCCATCAGAAATGAGTAAACATGAAAACTTGAACTGAGAAACTGTCAATGACTATTTGAATATTTTAATACCAGTACTTCCAATGTGATACTGTACGTTTGCCCCATGTAGAAGACACTACCTTGCTCACCATGACACAGAATGTACCAATATTGACTGGAGTTGTATGAGCTAAATTCTGGAATTAGTGTTTGACCTCAACAGCATACTACACACAGCATGCAAATATTTGAGAAGGAAGCTGGAAAATTTGGAGAAAAAGCTCTTTCCCTCACTATATAGAACCCTTGCTATATTTAAAAAATGTTTATTTATTTATTTGTTTGTTTATTTATTTATTTATTTACTTAGTATTTGTTTATTTATTTACGTATGTATGTATGTATGTATGTATTTACTCACTCACTCATTCATTCATTCATTCATTCATTCATTCATTCATTCATTCACTTACTTACTTGTTTACTTACTTATTTATGGTATTACTTTATCCAGGTGATGTTGCCAGATTCACTGTTGAAAGTCAGACTGGAGTAGTCCGCCTCAATGGACCTCCTGAAACTTGGGACTTTGAAACACAGCCAAACAATTACATGGTGACAGTCAGAGCCACAGACTCCCCCGGGCAGAATCCACGACTAACAGTGAGTCTCTTTCTAGCTCAGTGCAAAGAAAATAATCATTACTGGAACAGTTGATGTAAGAGCTCAAAGAAATTGCACTTCAACAAAGTAAAGATAATGTATTTCATGAGCTTAATACAGCATGACTGAGAGGATGAATGATAGCCATTGAGGAGATAAAATGGAGGACACAATCTCCAGTAGGAATAGAACATTTTTATTCAGTGCTCAGTTCATTGCTCTTTTTATGTGAATGAGTTAAGGATAACTAGTGTATACCATTTCATGCAGTTTATTTCAATATATTTAAATATTTCAATGAGCTCTTAGTTTTTTATGCTTAGATGATCATCAATCCATGTCCCATTATAATGAATTCTGCATAGTTCACTCTAGCTGTTGGGATAGCTGTATCATTGCGATAAAATATCAAGTGAATTTGTTTGTTTGTTGTTGTTGTTGTTTAGAGTCCCACGGACGCTTCAGTGACAGTGACAGTGACTGACTGTAATGACTTTCCTCCCGTATTCTCAAGCCCAACCTCTCAATATCAGATTGTGCTGAGTGAAAGGACGACTGGGCCTACCACAGATGAGGTGATATTCACTGGGATATCCGTCGCCGATGGCGACGCAACAGCTGCAAATTCTGTGTCGGTGTTCAGCATAGTGGGAGCTCCAAGCTCCGCTAACAACTGGTTTGGGATTAATTCAATGACAGTAAGTCAAGTTGAGATGAAGTGGTAAAGGATTTCACATTTATTCCAATGTATTGATATTGGCTTCTGTTTACACCAGTCTTTCTAACTCTCCCTTTCCTTTCTATTTTCTCTCTTCCCACAATTTAATTTCTCTCTTTTTATTTCTTTAAATTCATCTAAATTTACTTCGATTTTTGCTGTCTTTTTTTTTTTTTTTTTACCAGGGTGCTATTTTCATTTTGAGAGGAGCTGTTATTGACAGAGAAAATGGTTTTCTCCAAATTGATTCAAATGGAAGAGGGGTGATGAGCTTTAGAGTTCAAGCTCAAAATGGGGTCTTCAGAGTCTTTGCCACTGTAAGTATGCACCAACTATTAATGACTATTGTGATACACCGATAATGAACTATTAGAATTTAACACGATTATTTACGCTTAGGAAAAAAAAAAATTCTCGTTCTAACAGCCAATATGACTGAATCATTATATTATATGGTATTTCAATTACTGTATGTATTGATTTCACTACTTTTGTGTAGATTTCAATGTTAAAACATATTGCTTACCAATTCTATTCTTCTTTTTCTTGTTAGGTCACTGTGATAATCACTGATATTAATGACAACAACCCAGTCATTCAACAGACTGACCCCGTGGCACTTTCAGTGGTGGAGCACTCGGTCTTGGGAGACGTAGTTACAGTTATTTCTGCAGTTGATATCTACGACTACGACACCAATGCTCAGATTACTTACAGTATCACCGCCGGCAACAGTGACAGTAAGGAAATAGTCTTGAAGCTATATGAGGCACTTGCTGTCCAATATTTGAAGTGTTGGGATTTTTTACCAGTAAAAGTAGACAGAAGCTATTTAAATGCAATGAAAATACGTTTTTAAAAGCCTATTTAAATTACAATGCGTTAGATATGTTCGGGCCTCTTTAAGCCCAAAAGTATTGTCTACCACAGAAGGCTAACCCTGTTCACCAATACATGTAACTTAGCTGGGTGGGGCCCAGGATTAACTCTTGAATAACTGCTAATTGTGTCTATTGTAGTGCTAATTGTTTGTGTGTGTTTTCTCCAGTCATTCTGCTTTTGTACCATCTATATAGTCTGTGTGTTTCAGTTAAAATTTCAGTTCTTGTGCTCACCAGTTACTTCCTAAGATCTATTTTATTTCAGTTCCTAACCCTCTCTTAGTGAAGTCCCTCATACAAGAGGATGATCCTTCAATAGCTAACTATAATCCGTGATCGGCCCTATATCTGGTCATTCAAGATAAATGAGTGTATTTTAGCCAGTCATTGCTTTAAAAGCTAGTACCTAATGATTTATGACTTTCTCTTTGAACAGATAAGTTTTCCATCAACCAGAACACTGGAACTGTATCAATTGCTGGAGACTTGGACCATGAGCAGGTCACGAGCTATAGCCTAACAATAGAAGCCAGAGAGCCCCTGGGCATTCCCGCCAGCACTCCAGATACTGTGAGTTGTGCACGTGCTCGAGAAAAGCACACCAAAGTGTGGCCATTTCACAAAGTTCATTGGGGTTACTATGGAGGTGCCATAGTGTGTTACATAACTTCAAGCTAAATATAAACTCACATGCTGTTAAATATATACATAGCTATAAAAGTAAAAAATAATTACTATAGTTATCTAGCTATTAATCTGAGTTTCAAAAATAGCTTGTTCATTTTACTGAGTTAAAGTATCCAGGATTGGGTTGGGTAAGGAACATCAGTTTAGTTGTTTTTTTAGTAAAAGAATATTTTTACTTCTTATATATATTTCTCCCTCAGATAAGAATTGAAGTGACCGTGGTGGGAGCTAATGACAACACTCCGATGTTCGGCCGTGACGTCTACAGCATTAATTTAGTGGAGTACAACGCCTTGACCCAATCAACTCCTATCTCCGCAAGTGCAGTGATCACAACGGTATCTGCCACAGACTTGGACGATCCAACCACCTTGGCAGGCATGGTGATGTTCCGCATCTCTAGCGGGGCAATGCAGTTTGGAGTGGAAATGTTTCGGATAGATTCAAGTGTAAGTTGCTAGCTATAAAATATTCTTGAAGGATGGGTGCTTGTGAGATTAATCATTAAAAATTTTTATTTTATATATGTTTTACAGTCTGGTGCAGTGTCCATTTTGAGGCCAGACTTGCTCGACTATGAACGCCAGCAGAGATTTGAACTTCTGATAGAAGTTTATGACCTGGCCACGCCCATCAATGAGAGGAGAAGTGTAAGATTTTAATTAATCGAATTAAACTGGTCCACTGAAATTGGATGAAAATAAGAATTTTGGAGTTGCAGAATGCCTAAGCTGATGTGAGCTCCAATAATTTCATGCATATCAGGTGTGATAAGTAACGTGGGCATGTTGCGTAATAATATGAGTAAGGCTAACAATTGGCAAATGTACAGAAAATAGTGTAACTTAACTAGCCCAGAAATTTTTTTAAGTAAGAATTTTTTGTCAAACTTTATTTTTTTATTAAATGTGTATTAATTGGCATAATATTTATTTTGAGTTACAATATCATTTGCCACTTTCACTAGACTTAACAAAATAAACCATTTAAGCAGTCTAAACCTTCTTTACTTGTTTTTCTCCTTCTTGAAAACACACCACTTAGACACATACTATCCTTTCTGTTCTTGCAGAACACTACTCAACTGGTAGTGGATATCACTGATGTAAACGATGTTGTTCCTACCTTCCTGGATTCCTCCTACACAGGTTCTGTGACAGAAGAAGTCCCTATTGGAAGCACTGTTGTAGTGGTAAGAAGCTTTAAATAGAATACCTCAACAACAATTTAACTGTGCTAACTTGTAAGCAGCTATTTCAGTGACAGTGTCTGAAAGACACATAATTTACAAATGTAATAAAAGAATAAATCAATTTTAAAAAAAGCAGCTGTCCTAGTTAGCAATCATCTGTTCAGGTGTAATAGCCGAACGATAATGGCACAAGAGGCACTCAGTGCTTGCACCATGGGTGTGTTATTATTTGTAAGACTTCTCTGTATACACATAATATGCACAAGCTTCTATTGACGGCCATCTTTGTTTTTGTCTCCCTAGACTCCTACCATTATTGCCATAGATGCCGATGAAAATGGGGCCGACACTCTAACGTACACGATCACCTCTGGCGGCCCCTTCAATATATCAATGGATGGAAGTGTAGTCAGGACCACTGCCCGCATCGACAGAGAAAGCATCGTTGCTCAAAACTACATATACATCGTCACGGTGCAGGTCGCTGATGAGGCCAATAATATCAACACCATATTACTGACCATCACAGTTTCCAATATCAATGATAATGTACCGAGATATATCAGTACCGTGTCCACGTTTGCCGTCAGTGAGGACAGGCCCACCATTCCGGATCCCACTGCACTCATCGGCCAGGTCGAGGCTGCAGATTACGATGTCCCTAACAATCCCCCCATTACCTACTACATTTCCGGCGGCGGAGGTGGTAAGTTTATCATAAACTCTACCACGGGAGAAATCTACCTTGCGGAATCCGTCAACAGGGAAGAAGCAACTTTCTACCTGGTGAATGTCACAGCTACCGATGGCGTCCTCATTGTCACTATCCAACTAACCATCATCATCAACGATGCCAACGATAACGATCCCATCTTTTCTAGTAGTTTGTATCGAGGCAGCATACAAGAGGAGCTCCCAGCTGGTACGACCGTTGACGCTACCTTTGACATCACTGGCATGGACTTGAGGGTCAATGCTACTGATATCGATGTCAATCCTGTCATAACGTACATGGTCGTGGATACTGGAGTACCGTTCACCGTCCATGCTGAGACTGGTTATGTCACGACAACAGAAGTTATCGACAGGGAAATAAGTAACAATTACCGATTCACAATCATGGCCACAGACGGTGAAAGGTTCTCACTACCTGCAATCATAGAAATCATGGTATATGACATTAATGACAATGATCCTGTTTTGGTCACAGACTTCTTTAATGTGACCATACCGGAACGCACTCCAGCAGCATTCGTATTCCTCTTCTTGCAAGCTGTGGACGTCGATGAAGGCACAAATGCTGATGTATCATATGAGATCGTCAGATCAGAGCCACCGAACTCGCCAAATATGTTTGAAATATCCCCTCAGAGTGGAGCGATAGCTGCAGTCCAAGAAGTTAGACTGAACTCGTTGGATCCTACTGTGGTGACCCTTACCATAAATGCCTCTAATCCACGATCAAGCTTACCCCCAAATGTCCAGGAGCGCCTTGACGTGGCAACGGTCATTATCAATATCGTTCCGGTGAACGAGTTTGCCCCTCAATTTGCCTCCGTACACTATAGCTTCAGTATTAACGAGAACGATGACAGCGCCGTGGTGGGCAGGGTCTTTGCCAACGAGTCCAGCTCCGACTTTGGAACCAACATAACATACAGTATCGTCCAAGCTTCATCTGATGTCATATTTGTGATTGACAGCAATGTAAGTTAGTTTGTATTAGCAATCACCAGATTAGCTAGTAGTTATTATTTAGTAAAAGTTGTAGGATTTTGAGGGGGAAAAAGGATTTAACATTTTTATACTCAATTTAGAAGTTTATTACATCATTAGATATCCCATAAGACAGATTCATTCATGATAAATAAATGTCATATTTTATTGGGTGTAAGATAAAATTAGCCATTTTCTTTTTTTATCATTTGGATTTTGTTGAATTTTAGACTGGTGAAATAACCACTACAAGAGCACTGGACAGAGAATTTCTGGACTTTTACCAGTTTGTAGTGTCAGCCATCGATAATGCTGTTCCTCCTCGCTTGGGATTTGCCACAGTAAGGGTTCTTACTCTAAGTCTATGCTACTACTTCATTAGGCTTTATGCATCACTTTGATGGTCAAGATATTTATCTTTCTATGTTTTGTTTTCTTCAGGTTGATGTCACCATTTTGGATCTCAACGACAACTTGCCGATATTTGAATTTCCAGCTTACCCCATCACGCTGTTTGAGAACATTGCTCCTTTCTCTTCTATTGACACACTGCTAGCCACAGATGCTGATGTTGGTTCAAATGCTCAGATATCATATGCCATTGTCTCTGGAAACACATCTGGTAAGGATATGGTGGGAATGAGCTCATGTCTATTGGCGTAAAAAGGCACATCATTTTCATGATGTCAGCAGACTTTTCATAGTAATTTTAGAATCTTAATCCCAACTGGCTTCTTTAGTATCATTAATTGAAAATTTCTAATTAATGCACACTTTCGTTTTCAGTATTTTCTATCAACCCCACAACTGGCGAAGTGTCGACACAGCTGGACTTGGATAGAGAGTCTGTTGACAGATATGAGTTGAACATCAGTGCCACGGATGCTGGAACCCCAACCCTTACTGCTCACGTGCTCATGAACGTTACCGTTGGAGACATCAACGACAACAACCCAATATTTCGGTCCGGCATCAATAGGACCTATGAACTCTACGAGGTAGGGTCACTTTATTGATTCTTAACTGGATTTTGGTAGTCTTGTGTGTAATTCTTACACAAGTAACTCCATAATTGTTATTTTTGTTGTTTTTAAGTTGCCTTTCATTCGTTTAACCGACATCCCCTCAGTATGGCTGTATCCATTAATGCTATAAACGACTAACCACTGTATCCTAAATTGGGAAAACAAAAGACACTTACTTGCACTCTCTTTCTACATGTAATCTCTATAGAACACTCCTCCACCAATGAATATTACGAGAGTGTTTGCTGATGATGAAGATTTGGGCGGGAATGCTCATATTATTTACTCGTTTGAGGACTTCTCCCAGACTAGGGGTCCATTCACCGTCGACAGAAACACTGGAGATGTCACTCTCACTGGAAGCTTGGACAGAGAAACTCAGGATGAATACACGGTAAGAAAATTAAGAAGAACTAGAACTTAGGATTAGTACAGGACACACATATCTCCATTAGTCCAGCTGACACTTGCAAGGTCTTATATTAAATGTTCTCATTCAGGTTGTTGTAGTGGCATCAGATCAAGGAGGTCAGGGAGTGGAAGTGAGAACAGTACCGGGCTTCTTCATCATCAGAGTGCTGGACAGAAATGACAACTTGCCAGTTTATGATGACAGTGTAAGGCAATTTATGATGATTCGATTTTGTTAAAAATACACGCAGCTATATGCACCCTAAAATACACTTAGTTATATATACCCTAAAATACATTTAGTTATGCACACCCTAAAATACACTTTAGTCATGTACACCCTAAAATACACTTAGTTATATACACCCTAAAATACACTTAGTTATATACATCCTAAAATAAACTTATTTATATACACCCTAAAATACACTTATTTATATACACCCTAAAATACACTTATATCTCGTGATATTAACTCTGTTGTAATCTCTGCTCACAGTCTTATGAGTTCAGACTCCGAGAAGATAGACCAGTAGGAACTTTGATCGGTCAGGTGTCTGGATCTGACAGAGACATTGGAACTAATGCTCTGCTGTTCTACCACATTGTTAAAAACAGTAAGTTTACCCAATTCGACTATAGTGGTATGTGAGTGATCCACAGCCAAAACAATTAGTAATTGAATGTATGTATGATATATATTGTTTCAATGTAAACATTCAATTTATTACCGATTAGCTAGGAAGAAAAATCTTTTTGCTGAGCTCTCTGTCTTGAAAAATATTTCATAAATCACTTCAAATAAATGATTATTTCACTTTCTCTTTCTAATTTTTTGCTAGATTGTAGTAATACAACATGTTCAGAGTACATGTGCATCGACATCCACACAGGAGCAATAACCTTGAGGAAGATGATCGTAAGAGATCATATCATTGGATTAAAGTGTGTGACAGTAACATAATTCCATTTCTTTTTGTCATTTTAGGATCGAGAGAGTCAAGTTGTGTACTTTGACACAATCGCTATTAGTAACTATATGACCATAGAATGTGATGTAAGTTACAGTAGCCTAAAGTACTTTTTATAATTATTGCATATGGATTTATTGGTTTTTGCAGGTTCCCAGATCATATTTTCCAAGTAAGTGGCTAGCTCTCTTTATTTGTTTTCTTTAACTGAATATTAAAGTACATCTTTCTTAAGTGTCACCAGTGCAACTTCATTCCAGAGTGTGAATGGATTATTTGCATTCCTTGTTTGAATGAACTAAGGATCAAAACCATTGTACTTTCTTGTTATGCAGACTCCACCTCAGTTCAAGTTAGTTTGATCGCCGAAGATGCTAATGATGAGCACCCAGTGTTTGTCAACTCCACTCTCTTTGCTGCGGTGGCTGAAGAAGCTCCTTTCGGTTCTTCAGTGACTCGTTTACAGGTAAAGGAATAAGATATGATAATTGTTATTATAATTATACAATAATTATTACATGAGTCAGAAACCATATGGGGAGATATTTCAATAGCATGTATAAGTATTTTCAAAGATTAAAGGCAAGTAAAAATACAAGAATGAGAGTGAAATGTTATCCCCTTATTGTACACCGAGTGTAATAATAAAGTGTTTATTGTACACCGAGTGTAATAATAAAGTGTTTATTGTACATCGAGTGTAATAATAAAGTGTTTATTGTACACTAGATATTTTTTTCCGAAACAGTAAAATGGTTGCACTTGAAAGCCTAGTTGTTCAAAGGTAACTCCGCCATACATCTAAAATAGAGTTGTCCAGAACTACGCGAGCACATTTGAGTGTTCAATATGCAGTATTCAATATGGAAAAATATTAAACGCTCATGTGATGCAGAAATACTAAAGAAATATATATATATAAAGTTTACATATATTCACACTATTAAATACTCAGGCCAACGATCCAGACACTGGGAATGGGAGTGTGATCTGGTTTGCCACTAACAGTCCAGAGGAACCTTTCTCTGTGGACAGAGAGAGTGGAGATGTCACCACCACTGGCACCTTGAGGAAACAGAGTGGCTCAAGTCTGGAGTTTGAAGTTAGAGCCTTTGACAACCATGGAAATTCTCCAAGTCTTTCCACCAATTCAACACTTACGGTACGTGTAACAATACAATAAAATTAATGTACATACCTAATAATGGTCTTGAAGAATTTCAAGATAGTGATTGTAGTAATACACCTGTTCTATTCTACAGGTACTGGTGTTCAGATGTGATGAACAAGTCCAACTGACATTCGGGCTGGATAGAGAACAAATCGAGGCAAAGGTTGCCACCTTGGTGGAGTAAGTGGAGTGATACTTGCTGTACTTGTTGTTCATTAGTATTTCTGAACTCAGTGTTATTTGTATATTTGTTTGTTTATTTCTCTTTTTTTTTTTTTTAGACTTCTGAATAGGATCATTCAAACCAGGATCATCATAACCAATGTTAATGTAAAGAGAAGTGCCAGTGGAACTGTAGATATTACTGGGTACGAAAAATCTCTGATTTGATTTCATATTTTACTTCAGATTCTGTTATCTTGTTGTTTGCACATTGTTGTTGTTGTTGTTATTAGAACGGATTTGACATTCTTCTCTCTTAATACTGCATCAAGATCAGTGATCAATCCAACTGCTATCATTAGGTTTGTAGCTGATATTTTTGTTTGAAGGATCTACACCTCTGACTTACCCATGTCACTTTCTCCCTCTAGGTTGATTGATGAAAATTACGAAGTAGTCAGAAGTACATTTGAAGAGTACAAAGTAGAGCAGATTGCCGTAAGTGAAAGCGTATAATTACTCTGAGTTCTAAGCCAAATTGAAATTTCTAATATGTCCCACACTATAGGAAATGTCTCTATCCTTCACTTATCCTTCACTTATCATACCAATAGATAAAACTAAATTTCACAACTGTAGGAAATTTGGCTCTATCCTATGTAGTACCGGTACAGGACAGGTACATTTCCTACAGTGGGAAATGTAGGCAATTTCAGTTTTGGCTAGAGTGTGATGAAACTTATTTGTAGTTATCCAGAAGCACTTGTAAATGTTTATAGTAAAATGGGCTAATAACTAGCTATAGCTATTTTCTACATTTACATAGACTATAAATTAACTTGACCCCATAAAGAACTAGACAGTACCCCGCCATACAACATTTATTCTTGATGTACTATTTTTTGAAAATTAGGAATGGAGTAGGATAAGGTATTTATATCCATTTTTACTATCCTCTGCCACTTGGTTTAGACACAATAAGTCCTCTTCTTTTTTTTCCACATACTTTTCTTGATCCTTATGTATGCACACACCACTGGCGTCATAACTGATGATGCTTTACTAACCCTCATCATCAGCACTGATTCTGACAGACAAGTATAGATAGTTGCAAATTGTAGATATTAACAAATGAAAGCATGCAAGTTAGTTTGATTTGATATAGCAAACTTGAGTCATTGTTAGTCTAACTTGCATGTATTCTCTCCTATGTTTGCAGATTGCCCCCTGCAATAATATATCTCCTACTCCAAGCGCAATGTCGTTCCCATTTTGGTTGTGGATCATCTTAGCTTTACTTCTCCTCGGTCTCTGCTGCTTGTGCTGTTGCTGCGTTATTGTATGCGTGGGAGAAAGAAGAAAGTAAGCCAGTTCACTTTATTCAAAAGCTCAATTTGTATTGTTTGTGTTATTTATTATTTACTATTATTGTTGTGGTTGTTGTTAGGACACACAAGTACAAGAAGCAGGTCATGAATCAAAGTAAGATGTAACAACCTGTAGGAGCATGCCTTGTTTTGTTTTGTGATTATATAAGATGCAAATTAAAGGGGCATGGTCAATACTATTGAAATTTTAAGGATAATTAGATTTATGCCAGTAGTATTTATTTTGACTTGGTGTGCATAACTTGTTACTACCGAATTGTATGTGTTATATATGTGTATGTGTTATATCCAGCTGATATTGATCTGTCCATGTGTATGTGTTATATCCAGCTGATATTGATCTGTCCATGGACCAATTCACACAGCACGGATTTGAGAACCCAGTGTGGGTTGATCCTTACCCATTTGATTATGATGACACAGAGTAAGTTATCAGACACATTTGCATATAGGGGGAATTTTTATTCATATTTTTCTTATAATTAGAACATCAGTAACTGCGGATTCAACAACCAACAGGGACAATCCACTGTATGAGTCTCAGGTAAGATTGTATTCAGTGAGTGACAGCCAGACATTTCTGCAGTGGCATGACACGATGATAGATATTGATGTTACTATAGCACCATGGGCACTTAAAATACATAGAAAGCTATTTAGGCTTCTTGCTCTTTATAACTGTGTCTTCCATATTGCTAGAACAATGTAAAACTAATCAGCTTGCATGGGCATGGGGGGAGGGGCCAGGGGAGACTTGAGATTTTTTTTGTTGTTGTTCCTTATTTTATGCTTTACAGTTCAACATCCCTCCCCCCTCCCCACTTTTGGTTTTCTGTTTTCCCCCTATACTGTAGGTATTGAAGCTGCTTTTAAATATCTTTGGTTGTTTTTCCTGGTTGTTGTTTGGTTTATTCCCACAGGAACTGACCATAGAAATGTTCCAAGAGCCAGTGGTTGAAGAAGAAGAGAGTGTGGTAGTGGAGCCTAAAGTCTATGAATCACAGGTACTCTATGCTTGCTCGTTTTGTGTATTATACCTTGGTCACACTTTCCTAATTAACACTAGCAGTTCAGCACAATAAGTTATATAGCATAGCTATAATTCATTAGAAAGTTATCAAGTAGATAGGAAGGGAAAAAGGAGTGGGGGGGGGGGGGGGGGGGGGGGGGCAGTTATAAGATTTCTCCATAATCTTTACAAACTTTTCCTCCAAATGAGAAGAAAGTACTTTTTTGGTAAAAGAGGAGAAAGTGTAATTTTTTTAGTAGGGGTAGAGATACAACAGGAAAGGAGCAGTGTTAAGGGTGATTGAACTAGACTGCAAATGGCTACTGTTTGTGCATCCTCTATCCTGTACACTAGCAACTAGGTATGAGTTGACTTAGTTAAAATGGTGGATTCATAAGTGATTTCATGCACCTGAACTTTTTTAGATTATTTTTATCTATTGGTGTTTCATTTGGTATGATATTTTTATTTATTTATTTATTTATTTATTTGCAATAGGAAATCTTGCTGGAAATGTTCACTGATAATATATCTGAGCCATATAGCAGCAAAGAAGTTCTCATTCATCCTCCCAAAGAAGATGAAGATGCTCCCCTAAACAATTACAGCGATGATTTAGAAAGAGATTTAGATGGAGGTGAAGAAGATATTGACTCAACAACTTTCATTTGACTGCAGCAAATTATTTGAGATATTACGCGTACTAGTTTCTCTTTGAGTATTTTTCTTTACTAAAATTAATTATAGTTCACTTCAAAGACTCACTTCAAATAAGTTATCTTCTATGTTTTATATAATTTTTTTTATATCTGTATCATTTAATAGAAATGTTCCAAGAGCCAGTGGTTGAAGAAGATGAAGAAGAAGAGAGTGTGGTAATGGAGCCTAATGTCTATGAATCACAGGTACTCTATGCTTGCTCGCTTTGTGTATTATACCTTGGTCACACTTTCCTAATTAACACTAGCAGTATCTTCAGCACAATAAGTTATACAGACTAGCTATAATTCATTAGAAAGTTATCAAGTAGATAGGAAGGGGAAAAGGAGTGGAGGGGGGGGGGGGGGGGGGGGGGGGGCAGTTATAAGATTTCTCCATAATCTTTACAAACTTTTCCTCCAAATGAGAAGAAAAGTACTTTTTTTGGTAAAAGAGGAGAAAGTGTAATTTTTTTTAGTAGGGGTAGAGATACAGCAGGAAAGGAGCAGTGTTAAGGGTGATTGAACCAGACTGCAAATGGCTACTGTTTGTGCATCCTCTATCCTGTACACTAGCAACTAGGTATGAGTTGACTTAGTTAAAATGGTGGATTCATAAGTGATTTTCATGCACCTGAACTTTTTTAGATTATTTTTATCTATTGGTGTTTCATTTGGTATGATATTTTAATTAATCTATTTATTTATTTGCAATAGGAAATCGTGCTGGAAATGTTCTCTGATGATATATCTGAGCCATATAGCAGTAGAGAAGTTCTCATTCATCCTCCCAAAAGAGATAAAGCTTCTCCCCTATACAATTACAGCGATGATTTAGACAGAGCTTTAGATGGAGGTGAAGAAGATATTGACTCAACAACTTTCATTTGATTGCACCAAATTATTTACGCACTAGTTTCTCTTTGAATATTTTTCTTTACTAAAATTAGTTAAAGTTCACTTCAAAGACTCACTTCAAAAAAATTATCTTTTATAGTGTTTTATATGATTTTTTTTTATATCTGTACCATTTTAATAGAAAAGGTGAATTTGTAATTTAAACAAAGCATTTAATTTAATATTGTAAAGCATAAGGAGTCACTGACAGAACAGTTCTGAAAAACCAGCTAACTGAAAAACCAGCTAACTGAAAAACCAGCTAACTGAAAAACCAGCTAACTGAAAAACCAGCTAACTGAAAAACCAGCTAACTGAAAAACCAGCTAACTGAAAAACCAGCTAACTGAAAAACCAGCTAACTGAAAAACCTCTGTCAAAGTTAATTTATTATTATTCAGTTTTTGACTAAAGTAACTAAAACATCAGTTGTTTCTCGTAGAGTGGAACTCTCAGAGCTACAAGTCTTTCTTCTTTTCTCCTTCTGGTCCATGCCAGAGGTGTAGGACTTGTTCCATACCCCAATGGGAGCACGCCATCACTATAGAATGTGATTGACTCACTTAACTATGACAAGTGCTAAGTACAAATCCAAATGATAAAATGCAAAATTGTTAGTAATTGTCTATAGGGAAAGTCTGATTATCCTGAGCCTGATTATCCTGCTTTTAAATTTTATCTTCTCTTGGAAACTTCTAGCTATAGCTATTTATAGCTACATTTCAAATAACAGATTAGCAGTTGTATTTCATTATATTGTTATCCAATCCTTTCAAGAAAACTGATCATTAATTTCATGCCTAAATTATATCCAAGTCCTGAGTCTCATGGGAATTAGGTATGTGGAGTGGGTTGGTATATAGGGTGGTAAGGGGTGTCTTAAAATAAAATAAACCCCAATAGCAAAAAAAAAAAAAAAAAAAAAAAAAAAAGAAATGGCTAATCTAGGAAAAATTCTTGCAGTACAATTATGAAAATAAGTCAATAATAAAGTGGTAGAGACTCTTAATTACTGCCATTTTATGAGATAAAAATAATGCAGGTGATTAAAAAAAAACACATATACACAACAACCTCTCTCAGTAAACCAGAAGAAATGATAATTGAAAGAACTAGTTAGTTAATACTTCATGTGGTGACAAAATTATCTTTGACCAGGTATGTGCTCGCTGCTTCACCACCACCTCGTTCGTTTCGATTGACTACTGGAGGAAGAATAGGCTTCTTAGCTTGTTGCTGCCAATGACCCACAGGCAATTCACTTGAAATGCTCTGCAGACTTTTATTGGGTACAGTCTTTGGTGGAGGATTGCTTTTGATAGATCCAAAACTTGTCAAAGAACTTGAGCCTTGCAGTGCAGGCTTCCTTTTTGCTATGGGTGGTTTGGATTTCACAGTGCTTGAAGCCACCACAGCCCTCTTTGGTAAAGGTAAAGGTCTTGACTTCATGCTAGAAGGTGGGGGAGTGTTCGGATTTGAGAGCACTTTGGAGAGCTGGGACTTGATCTCTTTGTGACCAGATACCTGGGCTTCCTCATTCTTCATTCGAGTTACGTTTGGGTTGGAGAACGTCTTCCCCAATTGTTTATGGTCAAACTTTCTCGTCATATTTTCTGCTAATGAAGGATTATCACTTATATCAATGGGGACACTGTCCTCCTGCTCCAAATTCGTCTCCACGTCTGTTTCTTCTTTACTGCCTTTCCTAAACTTGGAGGGATTGTTTGGAGTAGATTTATGAGGAACAAGGATTCTCCTTGCAGGATTACTTGCTGTAGAATCCGACACATTTGCACGTCTTTTGCTTGAATTGAATGAAGGACTGGGGCTTGGACTTGGACTCGGACTGACAAGTGGACTGGGACCCGGACTGATCAATGGACTTGGAATGGGACTGAACATTGGACTGGGACTGGGACTCCATAAAGGACTGGGGCTGGGCGTCATCCTAGGGCTGTGACTGGGACTGATTCCAGAGCTTGGCTTGTTGAAGGCAGGGCTGGAGACACCACCTGCTGGAATATGGTTCTGGTGAGAGTGTAACTGCGCTGGTTTTTTATTTGGTACTGGTTTCTTCCCACTTTTGTCAGCCCCGCGATTCCTACTGTCATTTCTGTCATAGCTTTTACTGAAAGTTGCTCTGCTGGACAGCCATACTTCGTCTTCAAAATGTTCTTGGATGACATCAGCATTTCCTTGCAATTTTCCCGCTACATGTCTTGTAGTCTCTTTGCTATTACTTGAAACACCAATCGAACGCTGAGATATCTGCGTGCTCGGCCACTGCCCTTGTATCCTATCTCCTCCATTGGATGGAGCGACCTGAACTATTGCTGTGGGCCCAGACTGGTCTTCTCTGACATTCCTGCTGACATTATTGTCAAGATTCCTGTATATGTGAGCATGAAGATCTCTTCTAGCCTTTAATGCTCTTACCCTTAGCAATTCAAGCACATCTTCTCTGGAACTATCCTCCAATTCATTCGTTCTTTCATCATCTGCTGTGACACCCAACTGGTCATCCGGTAACAGGATATCAAGATTGTAGTACGTATGGTGGCGAGGTTCTGTCTTCTCTTGAGGCTGCACTGGTTGATGAAGTGACTGCTTTTGGGCATTCTCTTCAGCAATCAGCATTTCTATGTCGAGTATATCTAGATTATAGTAGTGAGGCATTGACTTGGACCTGCAAGGCTTTCCCCCAATATTCAGACCTAAAGAGTCTGGATTGTCTTTCGATCCTTCTTGCCCAAAGAGTTCAGACGCCGAAGAATTGTAGTAACTGGGTGTTGTTTCACAGCTGGCTGCCATTGCTTGAGACACAGGACAGTGGCCTAGTTGTGTGGGTGAATACACGTGAGTGTCTTCCTCAGTTTGGTGAATTCGTTCAGACAGTGCAGCTGCATTGTAATAAATCTCTTTCTTCTCACTTACATTGCCTTCATCATCAAAGTCATCCAATGATGCGGCAGATGAGTTATAATACTCACTGGGAGGTGATCCCGAATGCTTCAGTCCTGGTAAAACAGGTAATGATGTCCTTGTGTGCAGATCACATATACCCTGGTGGGAATGTTTTGGTTTATGATGGGGAGGAGATATCAGAACATGCATTTCTGCAGCTGTAGAATTGTAGTATTTGTGATTGTCACCAACTGGATCTACTAGACATGCCTCTTCCTCCTCCTTCATTGCTTCGAGATTGGTATACATGACATTGCAAGCCTTTGATGAACTGTTTGAAGGCAGAAATTGAGAGGCTGGGTCTTGTTTGGGAGGCGACATGATGCTCCTTGGCGAATCGTTAATCCGAGACGCGTTCTCCATCATCATTTCGGCAGCTGCAGAATTGTAATAAGAGTGTGACGTGTCCACTTCACCTGTTAACAGGCTTGGACACGAAGAACACAAATCCTTGCTAAAAACAGTCGCTTTTGGAATACTCAGATTCCTTGCTCCATCCGGTCTTCTTCCTTGCCATTCTCTTCTGGGTGACAAAATATTATCTTCTTCAGATTCTTCTTCACTAGATGACTTCTTAGCCATGTCCCAGAGGTTAAGTGAATTTGAATGTAGAATAGGATCCAGAAGTGCAGCCTGCATAGACTGAGGGGTTTGGTCCGCTTTATTACTATCCTCTTCTTCTATATGATCACAATTAGTGAACAGATTTGAAGATGCCGGTGGAAGGAGGGTATCGTTCCAATAAATGTCACTTTCATCTAAAATTGACCCTTGGCTAGACTGTGGTGGAGAGAAGTCGTCACTATTCTGCTGAGTTCCTGTTGAATTCTTCCAATACAAGTCATTCCAGTACAAGTCTTCTTCTCCTTCTTCTTCTCTGATGTCACCTTTTGATAAAGCTTTCCTGAGATGGTGTCTGACATGAAGTTCGTTTATGTCGATGTAAGTGCAGGATTCCTGCGAAATCTATCATAAAACAAGGGGGATTTAAAAGTACTTAAAGAAACTCATTTAGTCCATTAATGGCCACAAACTCTGTATTATGAATCAAAACAAGTGTCATGTGAAGGTTACGACATTAATCTTGTCATTTTTATACAGCAGCAACATATTTAAAAAACACAGTCATCAAAACATGATTGGACCTTAACATATATTTGTTTTAACTGATTTTAAAGTAGCAAAGTTCAATCAAATGAGTCTTTACTTTTGCAATATAAGAATTCTCCTTTGATTCTTTTTATTCAAATAAACCTGAACTATACATTATACTTTTATTTAACACAGCAAATATCAAGAAAATGTATTTTAAATGGGTTAGTAATCAAAATTCACTAACCCGCTTTTCCTTTTCGTTTTCCTGCTGTGGAGCCACTACTGCTTCAGCTTGCTCAAGGAATCCGCTGTATGTCAATTGCAAGTCTCTGTACAATATTTCTCCTGAACTGATGGGAGCTCCCAGCGTGTGGGCACTGTGTGTCTGCTGAGAGCTATTTCTAGGCAACTGGTTCATGTGGAGTAGGTCCTCCTGGGGTTGTATCAAGAAGGTTGTCACTGTGTCTATTGCCGGCCGCTTTTCTGGATCCGGATGCCTATTTACAGATATATGGCTAATGGTACTTGATAACAACGAATTGGTCACTGAGCTACATTGTGTAGCTAGACAATGTAAATAATGAAATATATTTTGCTCTAACTGTAATAGATGACATCCATATTAACCCTATTTAGAACACACTTCACCAGGATTGAAAGGGTATAGAGTGCTTAAACCTGATACATTCTAGCCTATTTAACTGTTAATTAATTACCATAGTTCTATCATGAGTCTATAGATGTCTTTGGACACTCCAGGAGGAGGAGGAAGGCGATACTTTTCTTCTAGCCGTGGAAGGATCTAAAAATATCATCATCGATGAAGTAATTTTGAAGTGTTTGCAAAATGAAGAAATAATTTATCATGCGTTATTATTATTATTATTATTATTATTATTATTATTATTATTATTATTATTATTACTATTACTACTACTATTACTATTGTTATTGTTGTTGATGTATTTTCATTGCCATGTTCACTATTTAGAGAGTGGAAGTGACAGTTTTGAATGCTTTGAAAGGTTGACTATAAAGGTTTCTATATTAAATTTTTACTTGTACAGGTATGAATAGAAACTATTAATTTGAATATAATAACAGATAAAAGATATCCATATCCTGTCCTATGGCCCTCAAAATCTACACATTTTTTAACCGTAATGTTCCTTCAAAGCAGTGTTGGGTCAAGCCCTGTAATTAAGAGCTTAAGTCCAAGCTCAAGCCTTTAGAGCTTAAGCTCAAGCCCAAGCCCATCAATTTCAAATCGGACTTAAGTTCAAGCTCAAGTCTTTATTTAAAGGCTCAAGCTGTATTCAGAATTTGAAATTCTTCATTTATTGTGAAAGAACATTGAAAATTACATAATTCAATAAACAAAAAGGAAATGACTTTATTAATAAAAGTTACTAATATTTGATCTAGTAAACATTCAGCAAACAACTATCAATCAATTGAGCTTAAGCTCAAGCCCAATATTTTGTGATAGAGCTTAAGTCCAACTCAGGCTCTTGACCATTTTTATGAAATGGGCTTCAAACCTCTTCAAGCCCTTGACAAACCTGGGCTTAAGCTCAAAAAGGCTTAAGCTCAACTGGGCTTGACCCAACACTGCTTCAAAGATGAAGTCAAAATGTCTTAGTTAAGTTGTGAATTTTTCTGACCCATCATAGCATGCTCTCCCCAAAAGAAAAATTGTATTCAAACTGTCTCCACACAAGGGCCTAATCTTATATCATCCAAGAACTCTAACTAATCAACAAAGGAAGCAATACAGTTTGTTTTACCCCTCACTCGTAAAGTTTTCCATACCTCTTCCTTTTGAAGAGATTGATAAGGATGACAACCAAGTGACCAGATTTCATACAGCACAATACCCAAGCTCCAGATGTCATTGGCTAGAGTGTAGTTTTTACTGGAGTGAGCCTGTACCGAATACAGAACATATAATTTATGTGTATTTTAACAAATAATACTCTATCCAAGCCAGTGTTAATATATTAACTATAATGTGATCTAATGAATGACATGCCGACTTTAACTTACTTCTGGTGCCGTCCATTCTATGGGCACATCATGAGTCTGACTTGAACTTCTTCCGTCTTTTAAACTCAGTGACTCGCCAAATCCAGAAATCTGTTTTAAAATTGTAAGTTTTATAATTTTTAGCACCAGACAGGTCAACAGTTAGCTCAAATCTTCTGTTCTGTATTACTTGAATTATAATATTGACAATAAAGTTACATTGTTTAATTTTCTTTGTTTCTTTTTCTATTTATAGTTACATTAATATGCTGGAATGCAAGATTCCAGTATCAAGTGCACACTGAATCTGGTAATGTCAGTCAGAGAGTGTAAACATGAACAGTTCTCCTGTAATAGATTTCGGAGTATATTATGTGTGTATGTGTGTGTGTGTGTGTGTGTGCATTTACTTTTTATGAGCATATTTATCCATGAGTTAGAGTGTGTGTTATATGCATATATACTGTGTGTTATATGCATATACTGTGTATAATATGTACATGTGTAATATTTTGCCAAATAACTAAACGTCCTCCGTACAAAATAAGAAAAAAACAATAGCAAGCTAAAGTCATAATTGAGGTTTTAATGGCTTCAATTTCCAATTTTATTTGTTAAATTCTTCCAATTTGACATAACTGTGATGCTAAATTCCCTGCATTAGTTATCTCTTCTCACTAAAAACTTAGCTTCTTTTTTTCTTTTCTTATTTACTTTGAGGAAGTTTAGTATTTCTCACTTGGTTCCAATATCGAGTTATTCATAATCTGTGTAATTGAATTCATGGTTCAATGAAAAGGTTAAAGGTTGGAACACAATACTGTACCATGAACATTCCTAGCACTTCCTGTAGCTTATAGTAGCTACTATAGACATAATCATGGATTACTTAGCTAGACTACAGCAAAGCATATTACCACGTCAGCAGATATGCTACTACTTGCAAGTTTCGAATGGTATAAAGTTTAATAAACATTGGAAGACTAAATTTCAAGCCTTGAAATGCACTATGAATTTCATTATGGATTTGTATTATTGATTTGATACCACAAGTCTGTTGGCTAATGTATTGCTCGAGTGCCCCCAGCATGAGTGAAATACAGCCTATCAGATGAGTGATATTTTCTGGTGTAATGACTTTATTGTAAGGATGGGATGGAATAACTAAATGTAATAACCCAATGTAATAACTGAGAACACAGGTGATTTGGGAAAATGCCGCCCTAAGCAAATTCTTGTTTACTTTAATGCATTTTCTATGGGGCCACAGATGTTATCCAGACACTGTACAGGTCACATTAATTTTCCTACCTTACAAATGTCTTCACTTGTCACAAGAACATTGGATGCCTTCACTGCTCCGTGAGAGATTTCTTTACTTTTCAAGTAGCTTAGCCCAAAAGACACCTGCTTGCAATAGTTCAGTAGGGTGGGCTTTAATTCAGAAGACTTGATAGCTCCCTTTTCAAGAATTCTACACATTTTAAAAAATTCTAAAAAAATCTAAAAGTGCAATTATACACAAGCTCAGGCAAACAAAATCAACAAGACATAGCCACCTTGATATTTTCAATATCTTCAATTTGGTGAATGTGCAGAGGTCATTCCAGCGAATTCATAAAACATTTACCACTAAACACTCCATTCCTTAGCTATCAGGCTATTTAATTAAATCACACAATTCTAATTCTTCTCAATTTGGGATGCAAGAAAGACAGCCAGCTAAGTTTCATCTTTGCTGAAGCTGAAGCACTACTGCATCGCTCATTTTCAAAACTAGCTATCTCTTTCACAAACCACGAGCCTCCATAATTATATTAAATACAGATTACAGTAGTTCAAGGCATAATTATGCAAATGACCCCTTACCGTGTAGCAAGTATAATTAGCCACACATAATACATTGACCTCCCTGATTTATTTCCTTAGTGTAGACATGACTCACTTGCCATGCTCCTGTAGCGCTTCCAGCAGAGTTCCTTTCTCACAGAATTCCAGCACAATATGTTTCTGAAAATAAGTTACAATTTTTCCAAATAAATATTATTTTAAACGTAAATTAGTAGTAGATATAGTTTGGTATTTAGTCCACAAACAAACAAACATTTCTACTCTGACGTGTCTTCATCAGAGGTGTTATATTCAAAAGAATACTTTTTTTTCTTCGGGGTGAATACTAAATACCAAACTATCTCCACTCACTACTAAATTAAGTTAAACTATTGAATTCATACATTGAAGTAGCAACAATGGAATTCTATGAAATTACAGTTCTCCAATTAATTATTGTAAGTTTGAAAATTATACAGCAAAGACATAAGCAAAAATTCCAAATATGCCTCACACTTCTAGTAAGACATTTATAAATGTAGACCAATTATTTTACCTCATCTTATAAAGTAATAATCATGACAAAAAAGAGAGAAAGTAGATAAATGGTTGTAGGAGGAGCACACATTTCTAGTTAATAATAGTCCTTACTTATTCCTTGAACTTGTGTAATCTTGTCAATCATATTAAGATTTAAAAAAAAAACAGCAACAACAAAAAACTAGCCACCATCCTGCTTGTCACAAATAGAAACTACTACTTCTCTTAATTGTTTCAATAACTTTGTACGGGTGTGGCATGCTAGCCAGTTTGTGCATGTGTTTATATTTACAGGTCGTTATTTATTTACTATAATTTAAACACCAGAATACGTGGAATTTTCTGATTATTATTTTTTTTGTGATGCTTTGTATCAAAAAAAATTCTCATGGACTTTACTCTATTCACAATACGGGAATTAAAAATAGATCTATAAAAAAAGTATTGTCTGCTTCCTGCTATACTAGGATCACTAGCACCTATGGACGTGCCTTCATAAACCCAACTCTTAGGCCCATACTTAGTGTAGTAACTTGGCTTAGCACGCGAAGCAGCGCAAGAACCAGTCTGATACTTTTCATGAATAAAGAATGACTGAAGTTACAGAAAGAATAGACTAATATCTGGTGTACTCAAAACCATGGTGTTTATGCAAGCATTAGCTATGAAAGAATTGTTAATTGGTGTGAAGTGGTACATGAATGAAAGTGACAAGAAGTGTTACAGTCATGTGTCTCTGAAGTTCCTTAGCCGTTACCACACTTAGGACTTAGGAAAACTATTTAGTTAGGAATGCTGGGGAAAATAGAACCAATCATGATTTATTATAAATAGCTAGTTGTGGTATTTCAATTCAGTAACTACAAGTAGTTGTAGGCCAGTTAATGTCACCTAACTGTGATTAGTTCAGACTCACTGGATTGCCGATGAGGACAGTTCCAATCAGCACAATGATGTTGGGATGCATGAGCTGCCATATTGTAAGTCCTTCCTTCATGATAGAGGTTGGGTCTCTCAAGGCACTTTTCACAACTACTTTCTGTTCTTCGCCTAATGTGTCTTTCCATTGCCCATGGCTGGTTCTTTTGGAGTCACCTGAACTAATGGTGTCTCCAATTCTAAAACAGACCAAAGATTATTTAAGTACATAGCTATCTACTTCATTACTAGCTAGTGCTGCCTAATTCAGTAGCTTCTTCATTTAGTTTGTAAAGTGTACACATTCAATAAAACTAGTTAAAAATAGCAATTGGTAAGTTTCTGGTTGTATCATGATTGCCAACCATCCCAGGTTTGTTTTGTTTTTGTTTTTGTTTTTTTCAGCAATCCCAGATTCCCCAGTTATGGAATTCTCTCAATTTTTCCTGGTTTATGGGTTTTTCCCCAGTAATTTTAGTTTTTTAATGAACAGTCATGCATACTATATCTAATATAAAAATTGTAATATACTGTCAATATGATATAGTAACTTCTGTAGTAGTAACAAAATTCATAGTTTTGACACTGTGGAGTTTCCTTAGTGATTGATGAAAGTGAAAACCATCATTTCACCATCTCGTCATTTACAACTCAAAGATTAAAAGTCTAACTGGTAGGTATGTCAGTGGGTGTGATCTATCCCTGTCTTAAAGTTGGAAACTATGCTGTATGCGAAATTGAGGGAAAAACATAGTTATAAATATTTCTATATATAGTAAAACTAACTACAACTTTAGTGCATTTCCTTAAACAAATAGGGGAAGGAAGCCTTAAGTTTGTAGTAAAGGAAAGTAGTTACTATAGTTCCTGATAGGAAATAGGTATTAGTGTCTCACAACATAGTGTATCACTGCTACAATTCAGATCTAATGGGGACAGCTGGAAAATGGTCCAATTCTCAACATGTTATTCGGCTATGCCCTGGGGTTGAATTATAGCAATTAGTAAAGTGTAAGTTCAGTATGTTTCAGATAAATTATATTACCTAACTTGATACAATTTAATGAAGACTTACAATACAAATACTAACTTCTCACAACTTTCTTGGGCATTTACTGCATTCATAATCACTTGTTGTCCATCATTTTACCCTCTATGACTAACAATGGAAATGCTGAACATGCCGTTTTTGTTTGCTCACTCATCATAGAAATAACAAGCACAGGTGTTTTGTCCACCTGCTCTTTCCTGGTATACAGGAAGATTATTTAAAAGCTGTGCAAACACTTAAGTAGGAAGTCTTAAATGTGTGTTTCAGTGACAAGCTACCAGATTTAACCTTGCCTGATGGCTGTATAAGAATAGCATTTGGCAATTGATCCCATAAACAATCCCTAATTCACTCTGCATTACATCCAAACCCCAACTTAGGCTTCACCTCCTTAACTTGGAAGTTCTGCTATCTTAAACTCTCACCTGATGCTTTCTCTTGATATCACAGTCATGTTCCAATTGCTGAGCTGGATGTGAAGCAACCCATCTGTCTCTTCGGGATCTTCATGAGCAGCAGTGGCCTGTTTCCTTTTCAAGCTTTTCCTCTTCTCCTCGTCAGTGAGCATGGCATGGCGAGACAAAGTTCTCTTGAGGCTGCAACGGTTACGAGATATGAGGATGGGTGGAGGGCCTTCGCCGTCTGGCTCAGCATTACTCATGCGCACTGGGCTTTCTTCTTGTGTTAGAGAATCGAGGAACTGGTCATCTTTGCTGCGGTTGTAATGAGTACTTGTGATGAAGTCAGTATACACAGTGGTCTTGACTTTTGACCTGGTGAAGTAGTTCTGAGCTTCCTAAATAATAGGGGGAAAAAAGGTGTTAGGTTTGAAATATTAAAAACATCCCACCTGGCATCTTGAGCCAAACTTTTAGCCTCAAAGCCTAACAATGCATCCGTTCACTTTTACTTGTTTCACAATCATCAGATAAACAGTGTACTCTTATTCTAGAACTACTGTCAACATTGCAACAGTGGATGAGGAATTAATTACTTTCTAATTAGTTTGGTTTGTTTTTGTTTTGTTTTTTAGAAATGTAAGCAAACTGAATAATAACTGGTATTCGTCAAGAATTTTTAACAAAATCAACCCTGTGGCGATCTGCATGCCAGTTTGTAAAAAGCTCCTATAAGAGCCTCCTACTGCCAGGCATAGTACACCATCCCATAAACTAACCTGAGCTCTAACCCAAGGGTGTTTACTCTATTCATTACACCTTATTAAGAACTAAGGATGATGTAAGATGAAAAGGCTAAAAAAAATTTGTGAGAAACTAGCTAAAGGCACATATAAGAAGGGGGAGGGGCGGGAGGGAGGGGAGAGAGGGAGGAACAGAATAGAGACAGTATGGTTAGTTATATGTACCTTGATACTTCATAGGCACACAGAGAAGTAATGTTAGGTATGAAGACACATAGTATTTTTACTAAATATGTTTTGCCTGCACCATTCCAAATTAAGCTCGTTTTTTTACAGATAAAACTTAGCGTGAACCAGTGTCCCATGCTCAACTTAGATAAAGAAGATGGCATGTAGCAACTAAACAGGCACATTTAAACACACGTGCGCTACAATCACACACACACACAAACAAACACACATAATCACTCCAACAAAAACACACACACATATCCAGTACTTAGTCTTTATATACACGTTCTTCCTCTGCTTCTCTGATAAAACTATCATTTCTTAATTCCTCTCACCTTTGTCTTACTAAATACGAATTCATTAAGCGCCAGGATCCATTCGTCCAATTCTTCCTTGGTGGTAGCTGCGAGATGATGGACGCGGAAACTGCTCATCACGATGTTCATGACATACTTGTACCCTTTGATTTTGTCGTCACTGGCAACCACAGCGATGCATGAGCGAAGGTCAACCATACCTATCAACACACACACACACACACATACACACACACACACACATAATGGGGGTGGAGTAAGTCTACCTTCTTATGCTATGGCAATCCAAAAATAGGCAGGTTGAAAATTGCAGCTTTTACCTCTATTGCTTAGGATGGTGACAAGAGTTTATGGGAAAATATACGACTTATTTGATTATTGTTTTTATTAAGGGGTTTTACTTTTACAATGACCTTGAAAAAGAAAGTCTAACAAAAAAATGATATACTGCGTGAATAATGTCTTTCTAGCTAAAATGGTACACTACGTAAATAATGTCCTTCTAGCTAGGAAAAAAAAAATTTGAATACAGGTTTAGCTATTTTAGAGGGAGAGGGAATCTGCAATATCATACAGTCACAATTGATTCAACTTGATGTCTTGTAATGCCACTGTAGAAAAGCTGATATACAATCTTATTTGCCAACACTTCTTGTAAACTCAACTATTTCCTTGTCTCAGTGGGTGCTTTGCTGCTTTTGTTATGTTCTTGTTATTCCATGGGCATGACAATCTGGCTCCCATGTTTGCATAAAGTGTCTTTCTGTGTGTGCTGTATCAGATCATTATTAGCTCAACAACATCAAAACATATCTAAGGTAGCTAGCTATCTTTATTTCCTATAATTCTTTCACTGTTATTTAGAATAAACTCTCTAAATCAAGCCAGGCAGCCATTTGCATACTTATCTACTTTAAGAACCTGTTTGTAAGAACTGAATATCTTCTGTTTGTACTAAAAGCTATCCAACTTTCTCACTTCTTACTCTAGCCAAAATACACACAGCAAATTGAGACAAGCTAGCTGTTAGCTATCTTATTCCACTGAAATGCAGGGAACTTACCCTTTCTCTTTGGCAATTCTCTCAAGTTCTTTATCTTCAATGGAGCTACACTGTAGTATTCCAGCCTTATCTGCCTCTCAGGCGTGCCAGTGAGTTGGCCTGGCTCCACCGAGTCCACAAGCATAAACCATCTTTTCCTCCACCTTCCTATTCTGTTTGAAGGGCTCTTCACCAAGTATCCAGTTTTCTTGACGTAGTGGTACGACCCCGTCTTGCTCTGATAATGAAACTTGCCTTCTTCGGGTATTGACGAAGTCATTAAGTCTCCGCTGTAGCCCAAACCCTTTTAGCGCTGATACTTCGGAGAATATGAGCTAGTATAAAGAAGACTGCCAGCATTAACTCGCCTTAGTGCATTCGCCTATATATATATGGCTATATCCCGTAGTAAAATTGGTCCACTTTCTTCATATAGTCATAATAGTTACTCATAGAACAATAATAACTCGCACCGACTTTGGTATTGTATACGCGTCTTAGTGGAGACGAGATATAAATATCTTGCCAAACAGTTCTAAGAGCTCAGGAAATTCCAATCAATCAGTGCTCAACTGAGCAGGACGTCCAGAAAGTTACATCACTTAAAGCCAAATAAACGTATTAGTTCAACTCAGTTCCACCTCATTCATCTCCTTCACACTTTGCAGCTAGCTAAGTTGATAAGAGATATTGCACAATTATTACACACCAGCAAGCATTAATAATATTAACAATAATAATGATGATGATATAATGATGATGATGATGATGAATATAGTAATAATAATAATAATAATAATAATAATAATAATAATAATAATAATAATAATAATAATAATAATAATTGTTGTTGTTACTTAAGCTGCTTGTGATACTGTGATTTATTTTCTGTTTTTTTCCTTGTAGCTAGCTAATTGCTTTCATCACTTCTTCAATGAACACTAATCAAATTAGCTACTAAAATTACAACTATATAAGAGATCCATATAAAACATGCACCCTAAGAAGTCACACATCTACTACTGTTTTGTAACCACCAACTTTCACAAACAACAGGAAAAATGAAAGGAATATCTTCTATGATATTTCAGCTTCATTTAAAACTGAAACGATATTGACCAATGGTATGTACACCTTTCACAGCCACAGAAGCACACAACATGTGCAACAGATGGCTATTCTAAATGTGGCAAGTAGTTAAAGCGATTAATTTTTTTTAATTTTTTTAATTTTTTATTTACTTCCCTAATGAGCTACTTTGTTTTTATAATTTACAAACTCACTCTGTTCCTTGTACCACTAGCTACCTACTTCCTATTTTCAATTGAGCCTGGTAGTCTACAGAATTTACAGCTAATGTTATTGTGATTTTTTTTTTCCCTTTTTTTTTTGATGGGGGGGGGGGGTATAATTAGTATGCAATGTATTATTCAGTCATGTTTTACAACACTCATAATTACACAAGTTTTAGCTATCTGCCGATTTATAAAAAGGGCTACTTATCAGTTTATCTACTTTTCAACCCACTTCCTGTGTCATAAAAGATTGTGAGTATTGGTTTCTCTTTGATCTCACACCTCTCATATCACAGTGAGTAAAGACTAGTACTTCCGCACAAGAAACCTTAAAAACTACTTTGTTGTGAACTTTATGACCAGTTGGTCACCTTCAAGTTCCCGTCAAACACTCACTGTTAGGAAGGATGTTTCCTTTGCTTTGTTTTTTAGTATTTCCTTATTGATTTCACGATCAGTGGTAGCTTCTCTTACTCTGAATTATGCAATGGCCTATGATTATGACTTGACTTGGGGGTTAAGCCAGCCACAACTCACAAACAAATATAGGGGTAGCTCAGGCTCTGCCGCTGCGTAAAAGGAACCGTGTGAGATAGCCTAGTTATAATATACCAAACATCTTCCTATTGCAGCCATAAAAGCTGAAACCAAGCTATTGGGTTACATAGCAACTGGGGAATGAAAAATAGCTAGTTAGGAGAAGATCTATAAGTGCAAACATTGTAAAGATAAACAACGAGTGGACATAAGCTTATATAGCCTGAGGCACACCTTATTTAGAATAGCCAGAGGGAATGAGAACTTGACACTCACTGCTTCTACACTGTAGTACTCACAGCTTATTATTATTATTATTACTATTATTATTATTATTATTATATTACCACTTATTTTAACAGTTTATCACTCTTATTTTTATTACTATTAAGAATCACCTATTGTATGGTAAACTGCAATAATGACAATAATGATATAAATTGTTTACACTTCAAAGTCTCTAGCTGTGTACATGTAAGTTGCCTCTAAAGAAGTGGTTTATTCGAGAATAATTATAATGACTCTAATTTAAGGTTGTTTTAAACCATACCTAAAGTAAAATATATTTTAGTAAGTGCTTATCTTACTTTTAGTAACTTACTAAAACTAAACTAGCTTTGGTTCTTACAACTAACTAAACTTAGCCTTTTAGTTCGACTAGCAACTAAATCAAAATTTCCAGCCATTTTAGTATTAAACTTAACTAAAAATAATTTCCTTATAAAAACTAAAATGGCATTGAAGTATGGTGTGGACAAAGGTCTGATTAAAAAGGCATGAAGTAGCTTTGAATGAAATTGTTTTCAATTCTAAATTATTTTAGTAAAAATAACACGTATAGCTAGCTATAATTTGGATGAAATAATTTTAGTAAAAGCTATAGCTAAAATAACTAACTCGGAAAAGACTTTTAGTAAAATAATATAACTAGCTATAGCTAACAACCCCTTGGGTTTAAAAAACTATCGGACATTTTTTTTTTTAAAACCTATAACTCTAAATAAATTGGAGAAAAGTATGATAAATTAACTATAACTAAACTTCTTTACTATTACATCAGAATTTAATGCACTATCATCAGTCTAAAATTTTGTGTCCTGCCCACTTCCTGACTAGCTAAGAGTCACATTTAGAGTGGCTAGATGAGAGCTATATACTCAGAGGATAGCTTAAGCATGGCTAAATAATATCTTTTAGAATACCTCTTGACTGATCCCAAACTAGGTCTTTCTCAAATCTACCGCCATCTAAAACTCCGCAGAGACACTGAACTATCACACCTGCTATCAAAGTACATCACCACCATGACTACCAATAAGTTGCATTACTAAAACAACTTTCTCATTTATCTTCTGCTCCCACATGAACAATGATCTGTCGAAAGTATGACTATAAGGAATCACAGCTTCCTTAAAAAACATAAAGACAAGAGTTGGATTAATTGGCTGCCTGTTGGTTGCCATAGCTCTGAAATAGAGAGATGTATATTTAGCACGCAGTGCCAAGCTCGTGGCTATTTCTTCCTGAGCTAGACACAGTTCACAAAATAAATTCGTTTAAACGGAATTAAATCAGTGCCAGAACTTTTAAAATTGAGAAAATATTAGACAAATGAGATCTAGGTATGTACTTGATAGGTCTGATACAGAATCCATGATAAATGCATGACAATACAAGCTTTAATGACACAAAATGTTATATTATTCTTCATCAAGGTTGGAAGGTTTTTCAAAAGTTAGTAAATCTCCCCACTTGCTCTTCCTCACCCCTCTGTATATGTTTCCTCTGCACAAACAAAAAAGGACCATTGTTTTATAGTTTACCAACATGGAAACATGGATGACTTGGTTTACCTGTGCTTGGTCTTTGTAAAGGTACATGCTTCAGCATTACCTAGAGAGAGAAAGAGTGAAAGAAAATCATTTTTAAAGAGTCAAAGTTGACCTTATTTATAGGAGCTGTATACACAAGAATCTAGCTCAAAGGCAATGTTAGTTAAGTTCAAATAGAACTTAGAGGTGTGGTTAAAAGATTGAGTTCATACACAATTATGCTATTATAACTCTAAATTAATACACATCAAACACTAAATTTTACATCAGCTTGGCTCCTGACTAACCTACTCACTTCCACCATTTTAACTTAGAAACTTCAAAATGTAAAAGTTTAGAATGTGCCACAGATTAATGCTGGACTTGTGGAGAAATTTTTGAGTTTAATTCCCAGTGTTTCCCCCAGAAAAAGCAAGTAGAGCAGTGTTTGACCACACCCCCTGGCCACACCCATTTAAACAATAGAATAATACATCATATAGCCATGGTTATGGCTTTAGATGGCAATATTAGGCCAGCTGGAAACATTCTAGGGGATAAACTGTAGTTTTCAAAACTATAGGTGTAGGGGCCAGCAGAGTAGCAGTGCTCCACTGCTCTAGGCTTTGGAAGAACCACTGTATTCCAGAAAATTTCACTGAACAGCCAGCTAAATCCGGCTCAATTTCTATTGTTCAAAGGATGAAATATTTATTTGTATTCATCTCTCTGCTTCATTTCAAAAGTACAGAATCATGCAAGGTTTAATTAAAGCACACACATCTACACAATACCACAATAGAAAGGAAAATGATGATGATGATAGTTGTACTACTGGTAATAATCATAATCTATATGATATGCTTGTCTGTCAGTAACAATGACAGTATGTGTATTCATGGACAATACATGAGCCGAGGAGGGGTGGTAAAGCATCATCATAAAGGGTCGGTAAAGCATCGTCATAAAGGATCTGTAAAGCATCGTCATAAAGGATCTGTAACGCATCGTCATAAAGGGTCTGTAAAGCATCGTCATAAATGATCGGTAAAGCATCGTCATAAAGGGTCTGTAAAGCATCGTCATAAAGGATCGGTAAAGCATCGTCATAAAGGTCGTTTTAATTTACCTGAACTTAGTGTTCTAGCTCTTGTTAGCTAGGGGTTCTTTTAGGAATTAATCTAAGGGGGGCGAGATTGAGCTTGCGCTATTTTGAGGGGGTCACAACTTTCATACGAAATTAAGATGGAAAAGGCGATGGGTTTCAATTACCAAGAGAATAATTTGAGCAGCAATAAACGTATGATATAAGTTTGCGATCACCTTCACTGTTCACTTTTTAACTTCACTCTTTCCTTATGAAATTTTAAGAATATTTCAAGGGGGTGGGGGGCAAACTGACTACAAGGGGGGGGGGGGCAAGCACCCCCTGGCCCCCTTAAGTGA